>Ga0247727_10009532_pt1 | contig 17551 bp, 20 predicted proteins | sample WisWelCaveWW1625_FD_202498 | JGI IMG/M metagenome (GOLD analysis project Ga0247727, IMG submission 202498) | Biofilm microbial communities from Wishing Well Cave, Virginia, United States - WW16-25 | ecosystem: Environmental > Aquatic > Deep subsurface > Groundwater > Cave microbial mat | place...
ATGAAGCTCGGAGAAAAACAGGCAAGCAAAATGGCAATCGATGTCATCCCCACAGGAATCTTGGCACTTGATTTAGCATTGGGCGTGGGCGGGCTCCCTCGCGGGCGGATTGTGGAAATTTACGGGCCGGAGGCTTCAGGAAAAACGACGGTCTGTTTATCTACGATTGCCGAAGCCCAAAAAGTCGGTGGCGTCGCAGCTTTTATTGATGCAGAGCACGCGCTTGATCCCGCGTGGGCGGAAATTTTGGGCGTCAAGCTCGATGATCTTCTTATTTCCCAACCGGATACCGGTGAGCAGGCTCTAGAAATTGCCGAAACCCTCATTCGCAGTGGGGGCGTCGATGTCATTGTTATCGATTCAGTCGCCGCCCTCGTGCCACGGGCTGAAATCGAAGGAGAAATGGGAGACAGCATGATGGGTGTACATGCCCGGCTCATGTCTCAAGCGCTTCGAAAATTGACTGGTGTTATTTCCAAATCAAAGGCAGTTGTTATTTTCACCAATCAACTGCGCCAGAAAATTGGCGTGATGTTTGGCAATCCAGAGACGACCACCGGAGGGATGGCACTTAAGTTTTATGCCAGTATCCGCATGGATGCTAGAAAAATAGAGAGTCTCAAAGATGGAGATAGAGTGATCGGTAGCAGACATCGCGTACGGGTCGTCAAAAACAAAGTGTCGCCGCCATTTCGTGTATCTGAGTACGATGTGATGCATGATGGGGTATCCAAAGAGGGCGGGCTTATCGACGTGGGAGTGGAGCTTGGAATTCTCTCCAAGTCAGGGGCTTTCATCAAGCATGGCACACAGATGTTAGGCCAGGGGAAAGAAGCCTCCAAGTTATACTTGAAGGAAAATCACAAAGCAGCAAAAGAAATTACTGATGCCATTTGGAAGGCAGTCAAATCCGGCAATGTGCACCCGAAAGTAGCCGTTGTTGAAGAGGACTAACAGGTTAACTTCTCATGGATAATCCGTATTACGAGAGGCTAGTGAATGCTGCGCTTCGTTTTGTATCCTTTCGTCCTCGAAGTGAAAAAGAACTCACCGATTTTCTTACCAAAAAAATGTCCAAATGGGAAGTAATTGGTGTACCTCTTTTAACAAAGGTCGTCGAGCGCATGCGCGAGTTAGGGTATGTCGATGATAAAAAATTTGCTGATTGGTGGATCCAGCAGCGTAGTGCCTTTCGACCAAAAGGCAAAAGAGCAATTGCGTATGAATTGAGAAAAAAAGGTGTGACATTGGATTTCTCGCTTGATGAATATACGCTCGCAAAAAAAGCGATTGCCAAAAAACCCAAAAACGTGATTTCCTATTTATATTCCCGTGGATTTTCATCGGAAACAATTCGCCGCGTCATTGACGGGCTGACCAAAAAAGACTAAAATACGGTGTATAGGAAACTCGTTCGAAGACATGCATATCAAAGTAAAATTACTATCCTCCAAAGCGCGACCCGTTTCATAAAACGGAGCGTTTGTAATGCATTCTTCTTGGCGGGCTTCCCCAAATATATTCGTTTTTATTTATTGGAGGAACTATGTTAGATGTACTTAAGACGCTTTCAGGTTTGGTGAGGTCAAAGAAAAATAAACCAATCGCACCGGTGTCCTCTCAAAAACCGTTGGTTACATCCAAAAAACAGGTATCCACCCATCCATCGGTTGATACCGATGCCGCGATTCGAATTGCTGAAGCCAAGGCTCGGGAGATTATTGTCGAAGCGAAAGATGAAGCACTTCGTTTTCGTAGAGCTGCAGAGGATGAGGTACGTCGCAAAACGGAAGACGTCGACAGGCGAGAAGGCGCGCTTCTGGAGCGCAACAAACGGGTTACGGATCAGGAAGCTCAAATTGCCAAGCGCCTGGACGAAATTGAAAAGCTGAAAGCTGATCATATCCTCAAGCTTGAGAAAGCCGCTCATCTTACGCGTGAAGAAGCAAAGCAGGTTATTCTCTCAGCAGTGCGAGACAACATCCGTGAGGATGTCGCAAAAGAATTGCGGGAGGCAGAAGAAGCTGCCCGCGAAGAAGCGGATGTCAAATCTCGTGAGATTCTGGTCGATGCCATGCGCCACGGGGCGACAAATTATGTGTCGGAGTTCACCGTTTCGGTTATTAAAATTACGGACGAAGATGTGAAAGGTCGCATTATCGGCAAAGAGGGGAGAAACATTCGCACTTTTGAACAAGTGACTGGAGTGGACGTTGACTTAGACGAAGAGGGAGTCATTCGGTTGTCCTGCTTTGATCCAGTGCGCCGTGAAGTGGCGCGTATTACTTTAGAGCGACTGCTTCGTGACGGTCGTGTTCAGCCGGGAAGAATAGAGGAGGTCGTAGAGATTGTTAAAAAGGAACTCGATCGGATTATGTTTGAAGAAGGGCAAAAGCTTTGTCACGCAGTCGGCGTCTACAATTTGCCAGCCCCCATTATTGCCCATTTGGGTAAGTTTAAATATCGATTTTCCTACGGACAAAATATGATTGCCCATACATTGGAGGAAACCAAGATTGGGATTGCTTTGGCACAAGAAGTGGGAGCAGATGTGAACACAGTTCGTCTGGGGTGTCTCCTGCATGATATTGGCAAGGTCATCATGGATAAAGAGGGGACTCATGTGGATCTGGGTGTCGAGCTCCTTCTTAAATATGGTATGCCAACAAAAGTGACCGATTGTGTAGCACAGCACCATGAAGATACGCCGTTTACGTCGGCGGAATCCATGCTTGTGTATATTTCCGATGCTATTTCCGGCTCTCGACCTGGAGCTCGGTACGAAAATCATGAGGATTATATTAAGCGTCTCAAGGATCTGGAAGAAATAGCCAAGGCACACAAAGGCGTGGTAGAATCTTTCGCATTCCAGGCTGGTCGTGAACTTCGTGTTATGGTCGATCCTGGGAGCGTGGACGACGCAACAGCCACTATCATGGCAAGTGAAATTAAAAAAGAAGTAGAGGAGAAGCTTACCTATCCCGGGCAAATAAAAATTTCCGTCATCCGCGAACTTCGTGCGGTAGAAACAGCGAAATAATACTTTTATGGAAGAAAGTGTTATCTTAATTCCTGTTCAAAGAGCTGATCCGATTGTTCGTAAATGGAGAGAAAAGTACGATGCCGTTGCGCTTCACGGGATACCAGCCCATATTACCCTTTTGTTTCCTTTTCAACCTCCGAATGAGATCAATACGCAAACGATTGAGAAACTAAAACAGGTTTTTGTAAATGTTAAACAATTTGCATTTTTTTTGGAGAAAATCAACACTTTTCCGTTTGTTATATTTCTAGAGCCATCTGCAAGATCAATGTTCATAATATTAACAAAAGAAATTATTAGGGCTTTTCCAAAATATCCACAATATGGAGGAAAATTTCGATCGATTACACCTCATTTAACTGTGGGTCAGCTTAGTAGCGAGCAAAAGATAGATTCCATAAAGAAACGAATTGTTAAAGATATACAAAATAAATTGCCTATTAAATCGAAGGCAGAAGAAGCCTGGTTAATGATAAAAAACAATACAGAGTGGTCATTAAAACACAGATTTCCCTTTTCAAGTAGATAATATATTTAGAAACATGGTCAAGTGGATATGAACTAAACTTGAATCTGATTCAGATTGTTCTGGTGCGATATTTTTAAAATGAGGCAAACTATGCTATTAGGTAAGATTTTCACAAAAAGACCTGATTTTGTGTGTATTGATTTTGCATATTTATGTGGCTATAATGAAAGGAGGAGATTGTTATGAATGTTGTTACAACGCCTCAAACCCCGGAAGAAATACTTACGCAGGGTGAAAAAATATACTTCGATCATAAGGCAAACTTGGAAAAAGCCAGCATGGGTAATTTTGTCGCCATCGAAGTGGAAAGTAAAGAGATTTTTGTTGATGCGGATAAATTAGTGGCGATTCAGAAAGCACAGGAAAAATATCCGAATAAATTATTTTATATCGTACAGATTGGGAACTTAAAAAAACAGAGTGGCTTCGATCTCAATGAGATAAGAAAATATGGATGGCCGGTTTAATGCAAACAGTGTTCTTATCGATCTGGAGATATCAAGCCCGCTGATCAAGGCTGCGAGAAAAACATTACCCGTCATTATTGATACCGGCTGCACGAGTGATCTCATCCTTACATACACAGAAGCATTTCCGTTGGCGTTGACATTAGTGGGACTTCAGGAATATACGATCGCAGACGGATCAAAGGTAACATTTTTTGAATGCCTGGGGAAGGTGAAACTTGGGAATAAAGAAGTTCTTTGTTCAATAAGTATCAGGCCGCAGGGATCATTTCTTATGGGCATATCCCTTATGGAAAAATTGCAATGCGAATTGAAAATTGATTTCGTAAACCGAACCGCAAAGCTCGATCCTGTTGTTCCTGCCTCACCCTCAATTAATCGTTGATACCAAAGTTTTGATATCTTGACAGGACGCTCCAAATTTTTTACAGTTCCTCTTGCATCCCACTAGGACGGGACGACAAAAAATCTAGCCCATTCTATCCCTCTGCCCAAAAGGAGGTGAAAGAAAAATGACAAAAGCAGATTTAGTTGAAGTCGTTGCAAAAAAAGCCAGCCTTACAGCAAAAGCCGCTCGAGAAGCAGTGGCTGCAGTATTTGGCTCCATTACGGATTCACTGAAGAAAGGTGATAAAGTCGTGGTTACTGGATTTGGTACCTTCATGGTTCGATCCCGAAAGTCGCGAACAGGCCGAAACCCACAAACAGGCGCTCCTATCAATATCCCGGCTCGCAAGACACCAGGATTTACGGCAGGTAAGGCCCTCAAAAAGGTGGTTAGGTAATATTGGATAGCCTTTTTTGAAACACTCCTCAATCGGGGAGTGTTTCTTTTTGGGGTTGACGAACAGTAGTTTTTCATACAATAATGTTGTAAAGTAGAAATATGGCAGTAAAGAAGAAATCAACAAAGCCGGAAGAGGAGCGCCGTCCACCTGTTACTCAAGTGGTGGAGGTCGTAGAAGACGGCCAAGAGATGGTAAGTGCTCCTAACGAACTCGAAGATTCTCCAATGGAAGAAAAATCAGAACACATGGAAGATTCATCAGATGAGCAGAAGCGTCGGGTTCTTGTTGACGAATTGTTTCAAAAAAAGCCCGAACAATCTGTTCGTAGTGCGGGGGCACCGGAAATTTCAATACACCACAAAGCTTCGGGGCGGCCGATTTTCATGTGGGCTATCATTATGATCGTAGTGTGTTTGGTGGCTGGAGGGATAATTCTTGCAGTATCGTCGGGAAAAATTTCGCTTCCATCTATGGTAGTTGTTTCGACACCTACACCTACATCAACTCCGAGTCCAACCCCAACGCCTGATCTCACTGCTCTAGACCGCGCCACTCTTTCTGTCCAAGTGCTCAACGGTTCTGGAACGCCGGGGGTGGCTGGCACCATGAAGGATCTTTTAGAAGAAAAAGGATATACAGTAGACAATACAGGGAACGCTGAGGCCTATGATTACGAAACGACGCATATTTTCGTCAAGGCAGAAAGCGAAGCGTATATCGCACTTCTGGAAGAAGATCTCAAGGAATCGTATAACCTCGGGACATCAGAAGCGACCCTGGCAAGCGATGTTCTCTACGATGTCCGTATCATTGTCGGAAAGAGTGAAATATAAAGCCATCATCCTGGATTTGGATGATACCACTGTCGTTGCGGGAAAAAAGAGTTTCCCCACTTCAAGAGTTACCAAAGCGATTGCGAAGGCGAAAGAGCGTATCCACGTGGGTATTGCAACCGCCAGGCCGTTTTTAGAGGCAAAGCCGGTTATGGATCATCTTAAGCTCTCCGGTCCGTGCGTTATCAATAACGGGACGCAAATTTATGACCCGGTCTTAAAAAAGATGATTCGTGAGGTGGAATTGCCTGCTGGCGCTTTGGAAAAAGTATACGCGCTCTGCCAAAAACACCACCTACAAATATTTCTTTATGAGGGTAAGCTCGACTACGAGTACTTCGGTACAACAATTCCCCAAAAGGCTTTAAGTATTTATCTTCCTAAGATAGATCCAAAAAAAATAGATGAATTTGTAAAACTTTTCGCTGTAGAGTCTCATATCCATGTGCAGAAAATTCCTGCCTGGGATGCGCGTTTTATGGCCATTCATATTGCTCATGCTGAAGCGACAAAATTGCATGGTATCGTTGAAGTCGCAAGAATTCTTGATATCACAACAGAAGAAATAATTGGCGTAGGTGACGGATACAATGATTTTCCGCTTCTTATGGCATGCGGACTTAAAATAGCAATGGGAAACGCCGTACCGGAACTTAAGGCGATAGCTGATTTTGTAGCTCCAACTGTTTCGGATGATGGTGTGGCAACAATTATCGAGAAGTTTATTTTACCATGAGTCGTCCACTCATCCGATAATGACCACTCCCACACACCACAGAACAATAAAAACCATATGTCCCAGAACTCTTAGGTTTGATGTGAATAATTGTTTCTTTTTCGGGTATAAGAATCTCATTTATTCCTAATTCTGAAATAAAAAAACCGTGCGGATACGCATCCTCATTATATATACGAAGTTCGACGGATTGACCAGCGCGCGCGGAAATTGTATCGGGAACGAATTTCCACTGATTCTTCATTGCTCTTACGCGAATAACGCTTGAATTTTGTACTATAGTAGTACCAATTATGAAAATAAGGATCAAAACGATAAAAATGATGAGTCGAGTACTTTTCATGATGTGTATCATAGCATTAACGGTGTTTGTCGGTGTACGTATTAAAGTTCAGTCTCATCAACAAGTTTCGTATGAGACGCTCCATGCAAATCTCAATAAATATATTTTGAATGTAGGGATTGCAAATACATTTAAACGTGTATTGCAGGTGTTTGATGGAGGATCAATCGACGTAAACAAATGTCATAGTCTCATGCACCAGATTGGTCACGCAGCGTATGAATTTCACCCCGGCAATTGGGATCTTCTTACTCTCGATGCGACACAGGTATGTATGAATGGCTATGTGCACGGAGTAGAAGCGCAAATGGCAATGCAATGGCAAATAAATCCAGAAGATTCAGCTTCCATACTTCGAAATTACTGCAGTAGACTTCAAAAGAAAAAACCAGGTATGACATGTTACCACGGTGCAGGGCACGCTTTTGTTCAAAGTTACAACGCTAATATAGCGCAAGCGCTTGGATTATGTGATGAATTGACTGGTCAATCTGATCCGACCGATTGCTATAGCGGGGTGTTTAGCGAGTACAGAAATTATCTGTCTGGCTACGATGGTGATAATGAAGCTCCCATTGCCGGCAGAGAACCTATTGCCATCCGTCCTGAACATGTATTTGATGAGTGTTTTTCACTTGCCGATCAATATCAAGTGGAATGTGTAAGACAATTTTCATCGTTTTTGTATACGGGTGAACTAGCTCCATCTATTTCAGCATGTGCTCACTTTGAGGGTTGGCCTGCCAAAACATGCACACATATTATTACAGTAAGTTACGCATCGGTTCATTTACCCATCATGCATTTGATACCTCTACCTGAAGGCTTAATGAATTTTTCCGAAGAAGTACGAAAAGGGTATATTGACGGAATATTTGAGGCATATTCTATGTATAAGAATTTTCCTTTTTATAAAGACCGGTTGTCTTGGTGTGATTCATTTCCGATTGCACATGATAAAGAGTATTGTAAAAATTTTTTTAGTATTTGAATAATCGGAAACGTTGATTTTTTCCTAGATTTTGCATATACTCCTATGAGTTTGAATTGACGATCCGTCTATGCGCGGATTTTTTTGGATTCAAACGAGTTCTTTAACAAGCGAGGTGCGGGACGCGCAAAGCAGCTGAACAGTCAGATGTTTTGCGCGTCCCATAAACCATACCCGGGACTCAAGGAGACCATCGTGAGAAAAATAATTTGGGTAATCTTTTTTTTGATTACCGCCTGCAGTCCATCCACTGCAGCGCCAAGTACCGAATTGTCCACTGCGCTAATCGAAACAACAGCGCCGCCGACACAGTTGGAACAACCCACATCGAATACTGAAACCGCATTACCACCGCCGACACCAACTCTATTGGATACGCAGGGTGTTGCTGTAGAGGGCAATACCTGCATTGTACAAGACGAGCATACAGGTATGTTTCTCGTTTCGATATCTAGGCTCAGAGAACCATTAACACTGTTTAATAATGTTCGGTATGTTACATGTTACATGGCGCTACCATCAGACCCATCAAATTTTAGATGGATGGTGACAACGCCACCAATAGATGTCTATTTCGAGATGGTTTTGGTGGGAAAATTAGACGGTAGTGAGATTCCGGCAATAAATTTGAAGTCTACCACCAAAACAGATATTCCTTTCGTAATTTCCGCAGATTGGATTGAACCGGAAAATCTAAGCGACACCATCGGCTTGATATATTCCAATATTACGAAAGTGGCGATGCTGATTTCTCGTCGGGAGATCACTTTTGCGAGTGAAATTTACTACATTCCAGACAATTTACTTCGCTGACAGTGATTTGAATACAGTCCTCGTCCCTGACGGGGACTGTATCTTCGCATCTCGCTTGTAATTTTTAATATCTCCATTTCAGGGTATAATCGAGGAATAAATACTATGAAATACCACATCGTTACCTTCGGCTGCGCTGCAAATGAAGCGGATAGTGAACGAATAGCGTCGTATTACGAGGCGCGTGGATATACCAAGGCAGCATCAATACAATCTGCTGATGATATTGTTATCAATACGTGCATGATTCGGGAAAAAGCAGAGCACCGTGTTTATGGATTAGTTCACAATTTGGCGCAAGAAAAAGATGCCGGCCGTAATCTTAAAATTGTCGTAACGGGATGTATGGTAGGAATGGCTACTCGTGAAAAAACTGGCAAAATGCTCGGGCTTTTGAAGAAAAAAATGCCCGCTGTTGATGAGTTTTTGCCCATTGAAGAGGTTGGTTTTGACCATGCGCCAATAAGGACAGATAAAACACATGCTTGGGTTCCTATATCAAACGGGTGTAATAACTTTTGCACGTTTTGTGTTGTTCCTTTTACCAGGGGGCGGGAAGTAAGTCGCCCATTTGATGATATTCTTCTTGAGTGTTTCGATCTTGCGGCCAAGGGATATAAACGAATAACCCTGGTGGGACAAAATGTAAACTCCTATGGGGCGGACATAAAAAAGAAGGATGCGAAAATCACCTACGTAAAACATTTAGGGAGAATGAGAATTTCTACAATGTTTCCTTATCTGTTGGAAGAGTTATGCAAAATTGAAGGACTTGAGGTTATTGATTTTATCTCCAGTAATCCATGGGATTTTTCCGATGAGCTTATAAAAGTCATGGCAGAGAATTCAAAAATATCCCGCCACATTCATTTGCCGATTCAATCAGGGGATACTGGCATGCTCAAGCGGATGAATCGGTGGTATACGCGTGAGGAGTATTTGACGCTTGTAGGTAAACTCAAAAAACAAATTCCCGATATCACCATTTCCACAGACTTTATCGTGGGTTTTTGTGGCGAAACTGACGAGCAGTTTGAAAGTACGGTGTCGCTTGCCCGCGAGGTAGGTTTTTCTAAGGCATATGTTTCCATGTATTCCGATCGACCAATGACGGCCGCACACAAGGCATTCCAAGACGATGTGCCGCATCTAATCAAAAAGAAACGATGGCAAATTCTCGAAGAACTTATTAACAAAACAAACCTTCGAGCGGGAACATTTCGATGAAAGATAAACTTCTCGTGGTCTGCGGACCTACTGCAACAGGGAAAACAAAATTAGCTTCTGATCTTGCCAAAAAATTTAATGGTGAACTAATATCCGCTGATTCGCGACAGGTGTATCGAGGTATGGATGTAACGACAGGGAAAGACAGGCCAGATGTGCCAGTTTGGCTCTATGATGTTGTAGAGCCTGATGAAGAGTTTAGTGTAAGTAAATGGGTGATGCTTGCGAAAGCCGCAATTGCGGATATTACGAAAAGAAATAAATTACCAATTGTTGTTGGAGGCACAGGTCTTTATATTAAAGCGCTTCTTACGCCACTTGACACCATAGATATCCCTCCCGATGAGCGCTTGAGGAGTATATTTGGTCCACTATCAGTAAAACAGCTTCAGCAAATGATCGAGCGGGGAGACATGAATAAGTCTGATTGGAATAATCCCCGACGCCTTATGAGGAAAATTGAAATAGCGAATTTCAAAAGGCCCGGCCTTAAGGGGCCCCAAGGCCGGGCCTTGCAAAAATATGATGTTCTTCTTATCGGACTCACTGCTCCTATATCAATGTTAGACAAGCGCATTGACGAGCGGCTTAAGATGCGTAGACAAAGCGGGTTAGAAAAAGAAACAGCATCGCTTTTTGCGAAGTACAATAGAAGCCTTCCGTCAATGAGTGCAATTGGACTTAATGAGCATGCGTATGCCCGTCGGCAGATGACATGGTTTAAAAAACAAAAAAATATTTCCTGGTTTGATATAATAGATAAAGAGTGGAATACTCAAGTGACAAAAACAGTTTCTACATGGTATGAAAATTGAGATATCTATCCGGACTGTGCTATTCACCCTTGCGCTTTTGGCAGGGTTATGGCTCATAGGGCAAATTCTCGACATTTTGTTTCTTTTGTTTATAGCGTTTCTTCTTATGACAGCACTTCACCCGCTTGTTATTTTTTTGGAGCGGTTTCGTGTGCCCCGTTTTTTAGGGATACTTTTGATTTATGCGATTGTTTTTGGATTTTTTGGAGCGTCTCTGGTGGGGGCAGTTCCTACGCTGGTAAGTCAATCGGCAAAGCTTACGGCAGAGCTGCCCAATTTCATTGCCCGTGTGTTGCCATATTGGAATATTGATGTCACGGCAATAAGTCAGCAGATTCAACCCATAGGAGAGAGTTTAGTCAAAGTGACTCTTGGAATATTTTCTAATATTCTTGCAGTCGTTACGGTTTTAGTGTTCGCATTTTATTTTCTCTTGGAAAGAAGGCACGCGGATGAAATACTCACAAGCGTTTTTGGGTCGGAGGTGGCCCGCCAGGTATTGGTTGTGCTTCGAAGCATAGAGCGAAGATTGGGTGCGTGGGTGCTGGGGCAACTCATCCTTATGATTGCCATCGGAGTGTTTTCGTATATCGGACTTATTATTCTTCATATTGAATATGCTCTTCCACTGGCGATTTTAGCGGCGCTCCTTGAGATTATCCCAATGGTGGGGCCTATACTTTCTGCAATTCCTGCAATTCTGGTAGCGCTTGCGACCTCACCGTTTTTAGCGTTGAGCGTTGTTGCGCTCTATATTATCGTGCAACAGTTGGAGAATAATTTGTTGGTGCCTATTATTATGAAAAAAAGCGTGGGATTTGCTCCGATTGTTACGATTATTATTCTTATGGTGGGGGGCAGACTTGCCGGTATCGTTGGAGCGGTATTATCTATCCCTATTGCGCTCGTCGTGCAGGAAATTGTAACGAGCGTTCTATTTAAACAAGTCACAAAAAATCCCTCCAAATGATGTGAGGGATTTTTGGCGCACATTGGAGCCTCGTAAGCCAGATTCTGTTTTTTTACCCCGCATAGCTTTACGCGACGTGGGGCTCACTCTCATTTCTCTATGCCCGTAAACTTCAGTCCTTCGGAATGCCACGTATAGCGGACTATTCGCCGGTTGCAGCGGGTGGGATTATCGCGTTTCACCCATAATCCAAAGCCGTCGGGCTTAAGGATCATGATCGTCTCTGTGACTCTCTCAACCTGTTATTTCAGGTATCGTTCTCAATAATTTTCATTATCGATTCACCAGCGGTTACCCGTCGCGATTTACATCGCGTCCCCATGCATTCTGCTGTCTGGACTTTCCTCCCCACTTCGCATAAAGCTACGCGGGGTGAGAATGCGGATTCCAATGTGCTATATAATTATACCATGAACATCAAAAGCGGCCAAAAAATCGTCGCTATCATTTTGGCCGTATTCTTCATCGGACTTGTATCAGTTGATCGAGCTAAAAACATACCATACGAACGGGATGAAATATCCTGGTATTTTCATACAAAGTTTTTTGACACGGCGTTTATACAGAAAGATATATTTTCACCCTATTGGCAAGGATATGAGAGCTATGACCATCCTCAGGTATCAAAATATATATATGGAGCATATTTATATACTCGCGATGCGGAGTATGCATTGGAGCGGGATGCATTAGAACATAAATATGGAAGATGGGATTTTTATACCAATATCAAAAGTGATCCGGATATATCCAAGACCGAATTTGCTTCCATTATCAATGAGCTAAGAAAAATAAATATTGTACTGACCCTTTTTATTGTCGCAGAGATTTTTGCCCTATTTTACATACTCACCAGTTCAATCCTGTTTTCTTTTCTTACATGTATAGCTTTTATTTATAATGATTTATTTACGAATTCGACAACAGTTATAACGTCAGATAATCATTTGTTGCTGTTTAGTCTTCTGGCTATCATTTGTTATCTTCGTTCATTGCGGTCAAAACATTTGTTTTGGGTCATTTCGGCTTCGGTGGCTACAAGTTTTGCCGTTGGATCAAAGTTAACAGGAATTTTTATATGTATTGCAGTAATCCTTGCAGAAATTATTCATTTTCAAACATTCAAACGAGTCGCCGTGTATATGGTAGTTACTATTTTTATGTGGATAGCAATAAACCCAGCGATATATGCACATCCCATACAGAGCTCATGGAGGTATTTTGCTTTCCGTAGTTTTCAATCAGCCAACATCGCATATCATGTTCCAGAGGCTGCATTAAACACGATACCGGAAAGAATAAAGGCTATTGTCTGTAGCCTAGTCATTCACCCGTGTGAAGTTCATTGGACACCCGGTTCGCTGTCTTCGAGTAATCTGTTAAATAGCACATTACTAATAATGGGTTTATGGTATTGCGCGCATGCAATACGCAACCGAAAACGAGAAATTATTTTTTTAATTATTTTAGGTTATGTTATTTGTATGGGATATATTGCAAGTTTATCCAATTATGCCGATCGATATTTTGCTCTTCCACAGTTTGTAGTATTTTTTATTCAGATGTTTGGGCTGTGGTCTTTTGTGCACGCGCTTGTCTCACATCATAAATTTCGTAGGAATCATATTGGAAAATAGGTGGCCCTATGTGGTGAAAATATGCTTCATCAATAGCATACAATTGTCTCTCTACAGGGCTAAGAATAATATAATCTATTGCGTACCTCTTCAAGAGTTCATTTGTGTTTGTCTTGTTTGTATATATATCTTCTATATCTTTTTTTCGTTGATCCGTATGTATTCCATGACTTGTAAGCCAATCTTCCCACGTCATCACAATCTGCCGGCCTAAGGTCATGCCTAGCCACGTATTAGCAGGGGCAGTAAGAAACACATCATTGGGTTGAGTTAATGATCTGACGTGCTTATCAAATTGTAATAAATCGTAGGAGAATAGGCGATGTTTTTGACGGTCGTGGTTAAAAAGATTAACACAATCCATAAATCCTGAACCAATGCTCAGATACAATAATAGAATGCTTAAATGCATATATTTTTTGTTATTTACGGAAAACATTTTGGTTAGCACATTTCCTGCAATTCCCGCTGACAGCAGGTACCAATAAAGCAAAAACTTGTTATCCAAATATGTTCCCTGAAAGAGAAATACATTTGTAAGAATAAATAAAAGAAGAAATGGTACATAGAATAATTTTAGTTGTGTATTACTTTTTATGAATGCGTAGGGAATGAGAAAAAACATCACTCCAGCATTAAGAATCCAAAAATGAGCAAAAGATGTAATGCTTGATATACCATTCCAATGAAATGAGAATAGATAGCTACTTTGAGGAAAACCATCAAAGAAATACCAAAAAATACATGCTGCAACTATCAAAGATGGAATATAAAAAAATAGCAAAGGAGGGAGCCCTTTCAAGCCTTTTTTTATGAGTAATATCAGAAACACAAAACCAGCAACTAAGTGGATAACAAAAAATGAATGTATTTGAATGATCGGCATTAAACCTGTCAAGATACCTGATAAGATAAGCAACCATTTAGAATTTTTTTGAATCCCCTCACTATGAATTTTCCATAAAAGTATGAGTGTCAGTATTGTTAGTGGTGCGCCCAAGAGTATTGGTCTTTGGGGAATAAAGGACGAAGTCCATATGTTTATCCATTCAATTCCATATGATGGAAGTTTTGTAAATTCTATCGGTGAAAGTGATGATGAGAGAAGATTTTTTTGAATTATGTGCTGATAAAAATATATAAACAACCCAAGCCCTCCGTTGAAGAAAAAAAGTAAACTGGAAATCATTGCGGTCAATTTCTTTTTATATATGGCAAAGAAAAAATAATAAACGGTAATCACTAGGAGAATAGAGCAAACGACGCTGGGGAAATATGTCGCATACTGTAGTGACAGGCCTAATTTCATGAGGAAGCCAGAGATCATGTCTGCCGCAAAATGGTATCGAAACGGTTCTCCCCAGAGTAAGGGATGTGATGGGAGTGGGAATGGGCGATAGGCAAAATTTAAAATAATCGGTATATGCATTTGCCAGTCTCCCCAAAGGTAAATCCATCCTGCCCAATAATAAGCTCCATCAAAATAAAACATCCGGCTCCACAGGAAGCAAATGATGATAAACCAGAGGAAAAAATAAAGGTACTCAATCTTTTTTAGCATTAGGGCAATAATATCAAAATCCCCCACCGTATGGTGGGGGATGGACAGTTTTCACTTAAGTAAAAACCTCTTTTGAGGTTAGCCGCCAATTTTGTACATTCCGGTTCCACACACTGGACACTTGCCTTTCATAGCTGGCTTCCCGTTTTTCATGGTGACTTTGACAGCAGCAGGGTCTTCGCGTTTCGCTCGACATTTTACACAATACATAGTTGCCATAGTTATATTTCACCTCCTCTCGACAGAATTACTATCTAAAAAAACTCCAATATACAACGAGTTCTATTGTTATTGCAATGGCAGCTAGCACAATAGTGCGCATAAGATCTATGCGGATAGTGGCCAACTCCTGGATATCCTCACTATTTCTTGAAATACTCTGGTTTGTAGGTCGAAACTCAAATGTAACAGCGGTAGGAGAAGCCAAAATATGAGTCTGATGTCGCCGCTGCGCGCGAATTTTTTGTTCTCTTGTCTTCTTCGGCATATGTTCCTCGTGAGGCTGAGCGTAGCACAGGCTGATTTGCTTTGTCAATTGTTGACAACGAACGATTGTTAATCGTAAGATGATGAATACCAATGGTGTTCAACCCGGATGCGATGATAGCAGTACTTGTTGTCGTTCTTTTTCTTTGGACAGGTGCGCTGACGATACTACTTTTTCGTACCAAAGCTCATTACAACAAGCTAACTCACGGTATCACCACGCATGATCTGACATCAGTGCTTGAGCGATTATTACAGCGAGAACAAGCATTACATGTTGCATCCGAACAATTAGAAAAAACTGTTGCAGATCTTACGCGTGACGGAGAGTTTCATATGTCCCGCATAGGACTTGTGAGATTTAATCCGTTTTCCGATACTGGAGGCAGTCAGAGTTTTACATTGGCCATACTCGACGGGCACAATAATGGGCTCGTGATGACATCTTTGTATGCCCGCACCGGAAACAGGTGGTATGTGAAGGAAGTTCGTAAGGGAAAAGCAAGTGGAGTTGAACTATCAAAAGAAGAAGTGGCCGCGATGAAACGAGCACAAATAATTGGGCAAACATGAATAAACAACAATATATAGTGACAGGTATTATTGGGATTGCGTTGTATCTTATTGCAACCGGACTCTCCTATGCAGGATTCTCGTATGTGGGTGCAAAAAAGACCGTAGTCTATCCCGGCATAACTTATACGACAGGGACAGCCAATCAGGATCATTTTGGTATAGATCCGTCTATTCCCCGTACGGAAGCCTGTCCTATCAATGGAGAAATGTTCACCAAGGGAGAGAAAGAAGCCTGGGAGAAGCGTCGACCGCTTGCCGTTATGATTGAAAATCATGCGGAATCACGTCCACAATCGGGCATATCCTATGCAGATGTGGTGTATGAAGCGGTGGCTGAGGGGGGTATATCCCGATTTATGGGAATATTTTATTGTGGTATCGCTGGCGGAAGTGTAAACTTGGCACCAGTGCGAAGTGCAAGGACTTACTTTTTACCATGGGTACTTGAATACGACGCGTTATATAATCACGTCGGCGGAGCTGGTATTTGCAGTGACGTGACGGTTGATGAGCGAGCAAAAGCCCTTTGCCAGATTGATCAATATAAGATTAAAGATATGGATCAGTTTGGGATATCGTTCCCGACGTGCTACCGCAATTATGATCGTCTGGATGATCCCGTCGCCACAGAACATACAATGACATGTGTTACCGATAAGCTCATCAAGCTTGCTAGTCAACGGGGGTGGACCAACGTCGATGCTAAGGGTGTGGCGTGGCACAAAAATTTCACTTCTTGGAAATTTAAAGACGACGGCAAAGAAGCCGATCGCGGCGCTTCTCTTTCGGCTAGTTTTGTGGCCTGGAAAGGCTATGAAAAAGAATATAGTGTACGTTGGGAGTACGAAAAGCCCACAAATGCGTTTAAGAGATTTAATGGAGGCGTCGTTCACACAGATTTGGAAAACAAAAAACAGTTAACCGCAGCTGCAGTCGTTATTATTTTTGCAAAAGAAACTGGTCCGGTCGATGATCACATGCATCTTTTGTACGCAAATATAGGGTCAGGTGATGGACTTTTGTTGCAGGATGGAAAAGTGACCAAAATTACCTGGAAAAAGGCAGACAAGTCAGCCAGAACCAAGTTTTTTGAAGCAAACGGCAAAGAAGTGAGTTTAAATCGTGGACAGATATGGATAGAGATGCTGCCTATCGGAACATCCGTGTCATACTAAAGCATGCTTGAAGATATCATTATCTCCAGGGTTAGAGTAAAGATTCTTACACTTTTTCTTTCTCACCCGGGAAATATATTTCATGTTCGTGATATCGTCCGAAAAGTTTCGGAGGAAATAAATGCTGTTCGACGGGAACTTGCTCACATGGAAAAGGCAGGTATGGTTTCCAAAGAGCAGCGAGCAAATCGTCTCTTTTATTCGTTTCGCAAAGACTACGCGTTATACAATGAATTATTGGATCTTATAGGGAAAACGTCCGGATTTGGTTTGGACATCCTCAAGCATAAAGCAAAGTTAGGGAAACTCAAGTTTGTCATGGTTGCCGGACGGTATCTTCGGGGACTTCCCAAAAAATCACCAACAGATGTTGATGTTTTGGTCGTCGGTAGCGTCGTATTGCCGGAGCTGTCTCAGATGATTAAGGCAGAAGAGGCAAGGCGTGATCGTGAGATTAATTATACGGTTATGACAGAGGAAGAATTTGCGTTTCGTAAATCCAGACGTGATCCGTTTGTTTGGGGTGTCGTGGGAGGCTCACGTATCATGATCATTGGAGAT
>Ga0247727_10009533_pt1 | contig 17550 bp, 25 predicted proteins | sample WisWelCaveWW1625_FD_202498 | JGI IMG/M metagenome (GOLD analysis project Ga0247727, IMG submission 202498) | Biofilm microbial communities from Wishing Well Cave, Virginia, United States - WW16-25 | ecosystem: Environmental > Aquatic > Deep subsurface > Groundwater > Cave microbial mat | place...
CCCGTGTCTACCTGGCGCGCCGTGCGCGACTGAAGTGAGTGAGAAATACCTCGTTTTGATCCACCTTATTTTTCTCGATCTGTGGTCTTGACAAAGGGGTCAGGTATAGAGGGCTCACTATTTAGAACAAAGACAGCCATGCCTGAATCACCGTAATCCCGCAACTGTTCAATGGCTGCACTAAGCGAGTCATAACTAAACGGTTGCGCTGTAATAGGTTTATCGCTTCCTTGATTCATTTGTTCTACGATTGCGGCTGCAAGGTTTGTTCCCGCTTCTTCTCCCAAAGTTTTTGGATAAGGTATGTGGAGCGTTCGTGTAATGTTAGCGGGAACGTGATAGTATCCTGCTTCTTTCAGTGCTTGAAGGCGTTCCTGAAAGTTTTGTTTATACGCGTTAACTGTCATTCTCTCGGGTGGCGATATCTGTTTCCCATTCCCGAATGTAAGCATGGGCATAGTGAATCGAGTAATTCGGTTCACTGGAGGACGCCAAAAACCATCTTTAACACCAGGCGCAACAAATCCGAACGGCTTTGGACCGAGAAGCGTCCAAAAGGATTCGATGAGTTGGCGTCTTTCGGCGGGTGGAATCTTGTCCACGTCAGCGAGATCGTCCGGTAGATCGTCATTCATTATGCGCGCGCGAACTCGGTCTGCCGCAATCGGTTGTGGACGATCAATCCCCTCGAATGAAACACGTACGGCGGGCGTCGAAGCCAGAACAGGAAGGTTTGGGTTTGTGGCTTGGTAATAGGAAAACAAAGAATCATATCTTTGCCCTCTTATGCGAAGCTGCCCAGTGGTCGCCAATGTCGCACCGCGAGGTGGTGAATCAAAGTAGCATTTTGAATAAGTCCGTCCGTTATCATAAAGCAAAGTGCCCTTCTGTCCTACTTGACGCCCAATCAAATTCATGAACTCGCGTTCACGTCGATCACATTCATCAGGATTGAGATTCGGATCAAAATAATATGCAAGGGTTTCTGCACTAAAGAAACCAACAGCAATATCAACGGACACCCCAACTCCGATATCGTCCAACAAAAGCGTCCCAATCTCGTAGCGATAATATGCCGCTACACCATCTACTACATTGAACGGACGGGGTTCATACCAGCAGGACTTTCGCTTGTCATTTCGAGCGGAGCGAGAAATCTCGTTTTGCCCAGCGAGATTTCTCGCAAAACCGCTCGAAATGACAACTAAGCGAAAGCCCTGACCAGATACGTGGACTGTCTGCATTCCAAAGATTGGTTTTTGCTAATTGCGCCAGCAATGAGCGTTCGATCAGGCTTGGAATGATTTGTTCGCCTTCGGAGGTCTTCAGAAAGAGTTGCGTTGCAGATTCTCCGCCATCGTGCAAATCAAGTTCCCAATCATCGCTGTCAAGGTGTATAGGTTGAATCGGATACTTGGTTCCTACGACAAGCTGAGTCGGGTCGCCCACCGAAACCGCTGCCGCCAAACCATGTCGCGATCGAAGTATGTTACAGGATTTCTCGGCTAACTCTGGCGTCAAATCCGCACCGGTCAACTTTGCTTTTTTTGTCCATACCCACAAATCCGCGCCAGGATGAACAACACGAATGTTAGTCTCAAGCATAAATCAGCTCCTTGCCTTCTCGGCAAACTGCCAAAAATGCACAATCACGACAAACGCGTGGCTGCAAACAGGGAGTAAACGCTTCAACCAACGCGTCTCTACCATACGGTTCCATAAGTGCCATTCGTTCTGCGTCTTGAAAAATTCGAGCGCGCGCGGCAACAAGGAGTTGCGTATCGCTTTCAAAAAAAGACACAGTATCCGAACCAAGATACGCTTTGCCGATTCGTAACATTTCAGGCGGGCATTGAAAGTACTCTACTGCCCACATTGCATATACTGCGAGCTGCAAACTTTCATCTCCCAATCCATCCTCTAAACCCATTTTCCAATCAATGATCGTTACTTGATCCCCCCGCGGATATGCAAGATCAATTCGTCCCTCCACCCGACATGGCAAAATATTGCCGATGTTTAACCGGTGTTCGATGAGAGCATCCGCTTTCAATCCGCCTCTACGAAATTCGGCAAATGTTGCGCTTGTGACAAACGTTATTACCGCATTGTAAAGACGTTCCACCGTCTCCGTGCAAAGTGTTTGTGCATCGGAAATCTGATGATAGAATTCTGATAGCAATTTCGGGGGAAATTTTTCATCGGGCTTTGGCACATTTTGCGGATATGTTTGTGAAAATGCAATGTCTTTGCGAAACACATCGCGAGCCCAAGATGCCAAACGCTCTGGTTTCCATAAATCTCCTTCGCGTCCTTTGCGGAAATATGTCCCAATCGCCCGATGCAAGAGCTCGCCGGCACGTTCGCGTCGGTTTTGCAATTGTTTCAGCAGGATGAGTTTTTCCTTGTCGGCATCCTGTTTAGCAGTCCGCTTACTCGCCCCAAAATATTCATAATAGTATTGTCGCACACACCGCTCAAGCGTTGAACGCCGGCTATGCGACCAGGCAATCTTCTTTAGGTCATACTGCTGTGATGGATTATCTTCAGTGTCATCAGAGATCACTGAATCGAAAAGTGTCGGTTGGAACGTCATCGCTTTCGCCCCATAAGCCCACGTAGTGAGCGAATCATTTTTTTCCATTCGTCATCGGATAGTCCAAACTCTTGTGCTTCGCGCAGGAAAGCTTGCGCGCTCTCCTTGTTGGTAATCGTTTGCTGGACATTCGATGGAAGTTTTCCAGTTAGTGCGAGCAATTGATCAGAGGGAATTTCAAGCACCCGACAGATTTGTACAATCGTGTCCGCCGCTGGCGGGGGCAAGCGTCCATTCTCCATTTTGGAAATGTACGAAAAATCCAACTTGGTACGATCTGCCAATTCTCTTTGACTCATCCCTACTTCGCGTCGTCGCTCACGCAGTGCATTCCCGAACGCATTTTCCATAATGAGATTCTCCTATGGATAGCATTATAATCCATGTTGAGTTGTTAGTCAACTCCAAACAGTCCAATTTTGATAGATATAGAATCTGTGTATATGAATACCAATTCAACTTCGGAAGGCATGATCAAGCGGTGCTTTCATCGAATGTACAACCTGAAGACGCAATATTTGCGATGAATAAAGAGATACAATTTTGGATAGAAGAATTGTTAGAATGGATTTGGACACAATACTAAACTTTCTCAATATGGAAAATGAAAAAACTATGCGAATTCCGGCACATAAGGACATTGGCGAGCGTCTTTCGAGTTCCGGGGTCGTTGGCAGGAATCGCCTAGGCGATGGTGTCATGCGTACTTTTACAAATTCGATTGCGGACCGAGAACACAGCGGAACGACTTTGGTCATCGCTTGGGAACAAGCGTGTGAGGATGCGAATAAAGGCGTAGACCCAAAACTCGACATCGCACTAACACATCTCTTGAACGCATATCTTTTTGATCGCGTCATTGATGCGGTCGTTCCTGATCCCGAGATCGCTCACGATGCCAAAGAGGAGTTACAGTTTTTGGAAGAAATTCGTTCATGAAGAGAGAACGAGAGCAACTATCTCAATTCAGTTTTCTGCCGCCGGAAGACGCGGCACTGGTCAATATAATGCGGCGCTTCATGGCGGAAGCCTCGCGAATATACGAAGCCAAGACAGGCATTCCCCTGCCCGATGCGCTTCAAATTCGGCAACCACTCGATGCCTATGAATTTTTGCGAGCAGAAATGGAGAATCTGGAGCAAGAGCAGATGCGAACGATTCACCTCAATACCAAATCGCGCGTCATTTCTTCCCGTCTTGTTTATCAGGGCTCCGTACACACAACCGTCATCCGCATCGGAGAATTATTTCGTTATGCGATCATTGACAATGCGACAGATATCATCCTTTGCCACAATCATCCGAGCGGCGATCCAACCCCAAGTCCCGAAGATGCAGCGGTCACGCGCGAAATCGTAAAAGCAGGTCAGCTGTTAGATATTGAGGTCGTTGATCACATTGTTATTGGAAAGGGAAAATTTGTCTCGCTCAAAGAACGCGGGTTGGGCTTTTAGAGAAAGATGTTTGATACAGTAGAGACAGAGTGGTTTTTATTTTTTCGCAGACGGCACACCAATCCGATACGCGCTCTCGCGATTCTTTTTCAAAAGCACGGTCACAACTTCCCACGAAGGATCGTATTCACGCACCATCTGGATCGCGGGCAGCCAACCGTTCTTATTTATCTCTTGCGCGGACAAATAAAACATCGGATGTCCCACATGCTCGCCGCGTTCCACCAGCCTATTCGTATCGATAATCACCGCGCCGCGTCCAGATTCTTCATACGACAATTTGGCGGCGGGAAGCAATAAGTGTGTGTTCTCCCCGATCCATGCCAAATCCTGCTCGCGCTCGCGCGCTGCCCAGTTTGGTATTTCTCGCTCTCGAAACGCCATGCCCTCCCATTCTATAAATTCCAAAATTGTTGTGCAATGAGAAAATCAAATGGCTCGCACACAAACTTTCGGCACGTACTATAATTCGTTTGCATGTCCTTGAAAGAGTCCGAGTCCGACACTTCCGACGAACGCGCGTCCGATCTCGCGTGGATTGACCTCAATCTATATTTGTTTGCGCCGTTGGCGCGTGATGGTTTCGACGTAAAAGGTCGCGGCGCGATTCATGTGAATCTCAATGAACTCCTTTTGCGCAAGAATTATGAAGAAGGTCATCCCTTCCACTATCACTCCCAAACTCACGATTTCGGCGAAAGAGAGAATGCCATTTCAGAGGCAAGGCAACGAATTCGTCTGGACAATCTGATGCAGCACTATGATCCAACCGCCGAATTCCTCATCGTCCTTCACAAGTACGAACACGTCTCGATGCATCCCATCCCATTCCCAAATCCCGAAGAGATGGCCACCGAAATTCGCGGCGCGTATGTGGATGCCGAAGCCGAAGAGCGTCGTGCGCGACTCACATGCACAGATTTTTGGGCGCGCGATTTTCATTTGGCATCCCCGTATCCAGAAATTTGGAGGTATCATGTCGAGTGACATGTTCGCCTGATTGCGAAAAGGTCCTCACGCTGCTATCCGCTCTGTTCTCTGATCCTCCTCCAAATACACTCCCAGGCGATACACTCTTCCGGAGTCCTTTTTCAAAAGGACCGCAATCAGTTCCCAACTCGGCTCATATTCTCCCACCATCCGCGTAATCTCCTTTTCTTGCGTCCACGGGCTATCGTTTAGATTTGCCTGCGGCACAAACATCAAAGGGTGAGATTTCGTTCCTTCCTGCTCTACCACCTGCCGCGTATCCACGACCAAAACCCCACGCCCCGATTCTTGAAAGCCCTCACACGCCAACTCCCAAAACGCGTCGAGGTGTTCTTGCAGCCACGCAATCTCTCTCGCTCTCTCCAAATGAAATGACTGGTTTTCTCTTTCGATCATCAGATACATTCATCTTAGCAAATTCGACGCTTCAGTCCGGACGCACGCGCGTTCGCTTTGCGTTTTGAATCCACTCATACTCCGTGATTACAATCTCTTCTTTTTCTTTTTTGGCAATTGGGGTATGTGTTTGGGTGTGGTGTTCGATGCTCCACTGCTGAAGCAGCATCACGCGCAGAGCTTCCAAGTTCCCTTCCGTGAGGTTTGTCGGTGGAATGAACATCGTATGCACTTTGGCGGCGGGACGGCGCGCCGCCTTTACCAAACAGGTACGCGGCGAGAGATTTTGAATCTCTTGAATGGCTTCTTCCCATTCTTCTTGCAGCGAATAGAATATCGGATGCGATTTTTCTTGCTGCACTTCATCCGGCACCACATGCTTTACGCGCTCGCTGCCGACTGCAAACAATTTCTTGACCATCACTTCGGCATCGGTGCGATCCACCGCAAAGACAATTTTGACGCCCACGTTGCCCAACGCAGAAATCAGATGGGCGTTGTCCATCTGCCCCAAGGTCTGATGTGCAAGTGTCAGATGCAAGCCAAACTTGCGGCTCTCGGAAAGAATTTGCGCGAGGGTAATCGCCGACCCTTCGTTCGCGGAAAAATCTTGAAACTCGTCAATGTAAAAATAAAACGGACGCCGCGTACGGGCGGGCTCGTCCTTGCGCGCCAATGCTGCTTGCTCGATGCCGGTGACGATCAAACTTCCCAACAATCGCCGCGTTTCTCCATCACAGCGTCCCAAGTCGATCAATAGCACTTTGCCCTCATCCATGATTTGCCGAAAGTTCAACGCGTTTTCGCGCTGACCCAAAATTCGGCGCAGGGTTGGATTGAGCGTGAACGCGCTCACCTTGTTGAGAATGGATTCCAGAATCAGCGGCTGCTCTTTGCCCCAACGATCCAGTCGGTCGTGAAATACCGCAACGACTTCTTCATCACTCATTTTTTCCAAAAGTGGCTCGCGGAATTTCTTATCGGAAAGAAATCGCGGTAGTTCTGCCAGCGTCAAACGATTTTCAATCAGCACCAACAGTGACGCGAGCAAGATGTTGGTAAAGCGCGGCGCCTCGCGCAAACTTTCGGGCCACGTTCTGCGAAACGCTTCGATGAGATGAACCGCCGTCTGATAGGGTGTATTGGCAGAGACAAGCACATTAAAGGGAATCACGGCGTCTTGGCGCGAGGGATCGAAATAAAGAATGCGTTCGCAATTTTTTTTCGCTTGAAAAAAATTTGAGCGATGCAAGGATGCGATCAAGTCACGCACCAGATCAGTATGCGGGTCCAATAACCCACACCCGCGCCCGGCAAGAATGTCTTGAACCAACAAATGCTCAAGGAGTTTAGATTTCCCTTGCCCCGTAATACCGAGCATGTACATGTGCGTCGATCGTTCGCGTTCGCTCAACCGAAACGTGGGAAAAAAGAAAAAGGGTCCAGTACGACCCAACTTCACATCCTCCTTGCGCGAGAGAAAGGGCAGAGCAATTCCCATGCTGCTTATAACCTTAGCGAAATTGATGAAGAGATGGGAGCGCAGCGAAGACGAAGAAAAAACTCTTGAAAGGAAGTGAATCTCTCCGATGCCTCAAGGTTTCCGTCCGTGAACCTTCCAAAGGGAAAACGCGAGCAGCGCTTCGAACTGATTGTTCGTCAACGCAACAAAGTTGCGGTAGAGGCGGCGCGATTTGCTGTCGTGTCGAATTTCGTTAGAAAAGACGCGCGCGAAATAGAGTGCTTGTTCGAGGGTATTCACCGGAAGTTTGTGCGCGGGGTGAAATTCAAAGGCTCGACTTGCATCTCGGATGGGTCTTTGTTTTACAAACGACGAATCGTTGGAAGGAACGCGATAAAATGTATTCATAGATCGGGAACGGGATCGGCGGTGAGGCGCAAGCGCCCGTGCATCGCCAAGCCAAACGCTTGTTTTAATTCGGGCAAGATTGATACTGCGCGTTCTCCGCGCACTTTATGGTGCGCCAACACGGTGCCGAGAATTTGCGTGTTCAAGAGTCCTTTGATGCGTGCGGGTGAAAATTTCGTTTCTGATGTAAGACATTCCGGATGACGTAGTGCAATTCTCTTGCAGACTTGAATGACATACTCGGGCAAGTTCGCTTCACACTGCGCTATGAGATCATTCAATTCAAAGGGTGGCATTACGATTTCGACAAATTGTCCTGCATCGGGCTCATCGCGCAGCCAAACGTTAGGAGCAAGCTCGCATTCAAAAGGAATGACAGATTGAGCATGGACAGTAATCTCACTCTCGATCACGCCGCCATCATAACAAATCGCAGTACACTCTTTCAACGATCAACGAGATTGCAATTTGCTTCACGGCGTAATTCACTCACTCTTATCCTCAGCCGACATCGCTTTCGTGTCATGTGATTCCCCTGCTCTTTCAAGACGGTCAATCATCTGTGCAGCGGTCCGTCGGACTACATCGAGTTCGGCAAGTAGTTCTTTGGGGGTATTGCCCCAATGCTTCAAATATTCGGCGCTGAATGGGTTATGAATTCCAAAGTGGTTTGCCACAACGAACGAAACTGCTTCGGCGTGACATTCTTTCACTTTCAATGGTTGTGTTTTCCCCTCAACCGTCCAATGCAAAAGCTCGTGCGCGTACTCGTGCAAAAGTGTCAATACCTTGTTCGTGCTGTCCATCCCTTCACGCACGCTCACGCGTCCCCTGCCGCTCACACCTTGCGTCAGACCGAGATGCGCTTCACTCACTTTGATTCGATCTTCCGCCATCATTTGAATCAGTCGCTCGCAAAGCTCCTGCTGATTGTCCGCCAAGGGCGTAAAGAAAAGAGGCAAGGGCTTTTCGTCAAGCATGGCGAGTTGGGAGGCATCAAACACGGCGACGCTCTTGAAAAAAATCATCTCGCGCACCTCGTCTGTTTCTTCCTCCTTGACGCGATACGGATGCGGCGCAAGAATACGAATGGCTTTGGCTCCTTTATCCACTTGGTATCCCATCTCCTGCCACTTGCGATAGCCCGCGACAAAGGTGGCAGCCGGACACTGCATGTAGATCAGCATTTGGTTGTGCAGCGAATAGCGATGAAAGCGCGCGCTGAATTCCAAATAGCGTGCCAATCGGTCGGACTTGCCCTGCGCCATTTCCCCCAACAATTCACGAATACCCTGATCCACATGCGCCAGCAGGGTTTCACTTGTGCTTGTCTCCCGCGCGTGGTATTCCTTGCGTGCCATAGAAACGAAAAACCCGCTTGGGGTAATAGAACTATACCAAGCGGGTTTGCGGGCTTGCTAGAGGCAGTACAGCGAATCAGAAAGGGTCTTGCGAGAATTTCAGGGACGGCTCGCGAGTGAGGTTTGGAACGAAAATAAGAGACTGCAGCGTCTTAGCACTGACGTATTCAAATTACGCGCATGCACCACAAAGAAGTCAGGATGATTCGATCGAGTTGAGGGTAGAGTTTCATGTTTAGAAAATTACGTGCTGGGATGCTCGCAATCTTGCTCATTGGTGTGATTGGGTGCAGTGCGCCTGTGCCGAGTCCTCCACCGTCGAACCCAACTCCATTCCCTTTGGCTACGGTTCCCGTGCTTCCAAGTCCCGCGATCGCTCTGTCACCTTCGGTTGTGCCGACGCAGACGGCGCAGCCGACGCCGGTTTCACCCGTGCCCACATTGCAAGCCACTGCGGTTCGCACTCGCCCGGTCACGGTCATCTCTACGGCGACCGCACGCGCCTTCACACGCGTCAAGATTTTCCTGATCGCCCTGAATGACAACGGCAAATCAGGACCTCTCGTCGGCTGCGGTGATAGCGTCGTCGGTGTCGAACGCGAAACTGCGCCCACGGCTGCGCCGCTTACTGCCGCGCTGAAGGAACTCCTCGCGCTTCACGCTCAAACCTATGGGCAGTCCGGTTTCTATAACGCGCTCTACCAATCGGACCTACAGGTCGAGCGTGTCGCAATTGTGAATGGGGCAGCGACGATCCAGTTAACCGGCACGTTGATGCTGGGCGGGGTATGCGATGATCCGCGCGTGGCCGCGCAAATCCAGAACACGGCCCTTCAGTTCTCAACCGTGCGCTCTGTGGTGGTGTTGCTCAACGGAGTGCCGCTGGAACAGATGCTGGGCGGCAAGTAGCAATTGGATTGTCTGCGCGCTCAAATTTGCCAAAGGAGTGTCGGCGCACCTTCTGTACGCCTTTGTGCGGACTTTATTGGGCTGAGGCGATCTTCTTCCGTCGCGGACATTAAAAGGCTTGCTAGCGGCACTCCATCGAGTCACAGGGCAATTTTTAGAGGTTACCCCAACAAAGATTTACGAGCCCTTTCGGGCTCGTCGTTGGCTAATCGCCAGATCGGATCGAAAAAGACAGATCCAGCGGACATTTGTTCCATCGTCGTGAACCAGAACAAATCGCCGCCCCCTGCTTTACGCGTGGTCTCTTTCAAATTCATCAGCCGCTGCTCGGTTGTCGTCACGGTCAGAATGCGTAACGCGCGCATTTGATACCGCTCCGTATATTTTCCGGAACGCACATAGGCGAGATACGCGTGGATGCGTGTCCCCCAACGGGAATTGCTCATCGTGGCACGATCCACCTCCAGAAAAAACGGCGCGCGGCGGTTACCAAGATTCAAGACAAAATAAGAATCGGGGATGACAGCGACCATTTTATTTCCCTCTTCGTCCCTCACCGCCACATGATCCTTGCGCTCCTGACTCTTGAGATGCACATCGTCAAGCCATGTTTCGACACGATACCCATAGTGCTGCGCGGCGAGTTGGAAGGCAATCCGCACATCGTTGATGCACAGTGTGTGATTCAAAAAGAGGGGTGTAGCGTGCGTAGCGCGACGATCTTTGTCATCCCCTTTTCCCCAATAGATCAGGTCTTTGCTGTTCACTCCCAAATCGGATGCGACCAGTTCTGCTCCACTGCGCGCCAAACGATAGACGGGCTGCCATGCCCATGTCGCATTCCCTACTGGCAACGGCACACGCTCAAGGTACTTGTTCTGATACAACACTTTGAGGCGATGGCGCACTTTGCTGGTTTTGGTAAAGTGATCTTGTCCAAACTCCGGAGCAAAGAGTAACCGCTCAATCTGCTCGCGCGTGAGCATTCGATACTCATGCACCGCATGCAGAATTCGTTTGTCGCGTTCGGTCATGACCATACGCGGTGGTTCTGGCACGCGTCGAAAGCGGGGCAGTCTAGATCGGCTCGTAGTAGTTTGTAGATTCATAAGGGGTGGTGCTCCGTCCATTCGCAAGCTCCTTTCGCACTTCGGATTTCAGTTTACCAAATCGCTGCCCCGATAGTTCGACCAACCGCTTGCGCGCGGTATAGAGTTCCTTGCCGATGACGGGTTCGGGCATGGAAAGCGCCCGTTGTTTCACCGGTTGGTGCGGTCCGCGCCGTTTGGTCCAAAACTCACGCGGGCGCAATTGCGTGAGTTGGTTGACCAGCGCCTCGTGCTTTAGCACCTCATTCTGTTCTTGCAGCATGAGAATGCGATGCCCTGCGATTCGCGTCAGATGGAGTTCGTGATGTGTCTCACGCAAATGGTTCGGAGGAAAGAGTTCTCGCGCCAACACGCTTGCATCTTGGTAGCCCAATCGAAAACAGGCGACGATGCTTGCCGTGTTGAGGACGGCTCCGCGTAAATCCGTTGCGAGTTGATCGAGATACTGGTGCGCCAGAATCAGGGACAAACCGTACTTGCGCGATTCGGAAAGAATGTCTTTGATGTTGTCCGTCGTGTAATTCTGAAATTCATCGAGATACAAAAAGAACAAATCGCGGTTGCGGCTGTTGGCGCGCGACAATGCGGCTTGCTGCAAGTGCGCGACGATGAAAGCGCCAAGCAGCGCGCTGTTCCCCTCTCCCAGAATTCCCTTTGATAAATTGACGAGCAGAATCAATTTGTCGTCGAGAATTTTTCGAAAGTTAATTGTTGATTTCGTCCCGAGCATCAAGCGCACATCGGGATCGAAAATGAGCGGTCCGATTTTGTTCAGCACCGGTGTAATCCATTGATGCACGGAATTCTCACGCGTGGGAAATTCATACCGGAAATAATCGGCGACCTCGCGATGGGTCGTGCGCGCGACGAACGATTCGCGCCATGCCGTATCGTTCAAGAAACGCGGCAAGTCCACGAGCGTTTTCCCGAACTCGGCGAGCGTGAGAAAACTGTACGTAATGAGACGCAGCATGCGCGGCATTGCGGACGAATCGAGTTTCCAGATCTTGATGATCACATCTGTAAGAAACCACGCAAGGCGTTCCAGTAGAATCCCCTTGATGGGTTCTAACGGGTTGAATCCGACCGTCCACATCGGATCGCTCGGGTCTATCAAGACGATGCGTTCTGCGAGTTCGGGACGCTGTTGCGCCAACATGCCGATCCGTAGCACGAGATTGTTGTACAGGTCACCATGCGGATCGAGCACAGCAAGTCCGTGTCCTGATGCGACATCTTGCATCACCCACGATTCCAATGTTTTGGATTTCCCCGTGCCCGTCTGCCCGATGACGTGCGTGTGCGTGGCGCGCTGTACGGGGGACAGCTTCAGACCGTCCCCCGACAGCCACTGTTTGACGAGTCCGTTCATGTGCGCACTCCCATCTGCAATTCGCCCAGTCCGGGAATTTCATCCCAAGCGAAATCCACAAACAAGCCGTGGAGGACGAACGGGATGACCGACCAAAAGGTAATGGAGATCTGTGCGACGAACAACATGACGAGTCCCAATACGAGAGACATCGCAAGCGTCGTGCCCAAGCGCCATAACCCGCTCAACAGGTTGATTTTGGTGTATCGTTCGATCAAAGGCGCGAGGCGCGTCAACAGCAAATAATAGAGGCGGCACGAAAAGACGAGCAACCCCCACAACGCGCGTCCAACGAGCGGCATTGCGAGCGGAATCAAGCGCAGCACACCTGCCGCGCCGACAAAGAACAAATTCATCGCGAATACCGTCGTGCCGACAATCACGGTACCGAACAAATTTCCAATTGCATTCCCCATAGAAATTCCTCCTCTCGATGGATCACAGCAAACTCGATCAATTGCCGAGGTCCAATCCTTCGTACGCGTTATTTGAATTCATCGGGCGCATGGGACGTGCGCCCAGCATTTTCCGAAGCCACCGCGCGCCACGTTTCCACGTCAAGAAGAGCGCCAGTCCGTGCACTCCGGAGAACAGGAATGTTCCTTCGTTCACGCTCAAACCTGTAATCACGAGCAGAACGGCAAGACCGACAGTGCATGAAAGTGCGAGGCAGAACAACGAGCGGTGCCAGAGGCGCAAACGATACTTGCCGTGATTGCGCCGCTCCAGGTAATCCCACAGTGCGATATACAACTCGAAGGAAATCCAGAGCGGCGCAAGCAAGACACTACGAAACCAGCGCAACGCTCCGAACAAACGCGGCGCGAGTTCATTGCCCGTTCGCCGCAATGTGCGCGCGAGGGATCGAACGATGTGCATAATGCGGAACCAAACCATGTAGAGATTGAACATGAATGGCGACATGAGTTATGCCATCCAGTAATCAATCTGAATCCACACGTCATCGTCGGTCACGGCGATGAGACACGGATCCGCTACCAGAGCTCCTGCCACGCTGACACTTACGAGCAGACTTGTTCCAAGGACCGTGAGGAGAATTGGAACGACTACTGCTGCGACTGTCCCTACTGTCTTGACAAGACCTACCGCATACTCTGCCGCGCGTTTCGTCCAATACTCGAACGGCGAAACGATTGGGGTGCCTCGCGGCGGCGCAATTTCTTTGGGCGCTTCGTGCGCGATGACAAACGCCTTGGGGCGCACCCCAGCCCCATATAACGCCTGCACCCGCTCCAGTGCCCGCGCAGGAATGGTGCTTGTGTCTTCGTGTAATGGCACAAGCCACCACTCATTGAAATAAATCGCCGTTTGCGGTACGGGCGCAACACCTAATAGACGAAAATTCCATTGGCGCGCACTGCCTATGGACATGATCTCGCGCTCCTGTTGCATAACAGGCATTGCGCGTTGAACGGAATTACCTTTTGTGTGCGTTAGACTTTTTTTGGAATTCATTCGTACCCTCCTGTTGTGGAATCAAGTTTCGGCATATAATTACCACGCGCGCGGACAATACTGTTAGCTCTTTTCCTCGATTCCATCTTTATATTTTTCACTCTCACCGCGCCTTCTGTGTCGAAAAATTATATAGAGGTATCTCTATGCTCAATCCTCCCGATTTTGAAAGCAAATTACGCGAGCTAACGCAGCGCCAGTGCCAAATCTTGTACTGGGTGTGTCAAGGTCTCACCTTCAAAGAAGTCGCCGCCAAGATTGGATATGGAGAAGATTTGGTCACTGCGGAGATGTCACGAATTTACGGCGCGTTCGGGCTCACGCAGCAGCGACGCAACGTCAAGCGGCGCATCTTGGAGGATGTGGTTTGTCCTCTGCATATTCAGCGTGTTGCAAACCCAGAAATGGATTGCAGGGAACGCGTCATTGAAGTCAATGCGCCTGCGCCTGACCCGAATACAGTTCGGGAAGTGATCGAGGATGCGGAAAAGGGATTGATTCCTTTGAAGGGCGCACTCATCCCCGTAGATAGGAGTTCAGAACCTCAAAAGGAACGACAGAGTGCGGGACTTGCACGTCGGGGCGAATATGGATTCTTGGCACCTCCAGCGCCAGCGAAGGGAAATCCATTGTTGTGGGCGTTGGTCGGTGTCTTGCTAACACTTTTGGCGTTGACAATGTGTGTGCTTGTTGGGGTGTTGATAGGCGGGACAGAACGCATTGCGGCGTTGTTTGGTCCAACACCAACTGCTGGCATTGCAACTGTGATTGTGACCCAACCTGCTCCAACACCTGCGCCCTCTACAGTCATTACAGTCGTCGTGACCCAATCAGCACCGCTACAAACACCGCCTCCTGTCATTCAAACTGTGATTGTTACGCAGCCGCCAATTCCTCCAACCTCGCCGCCCACGCCACAACAAGCGAATGTTTCCCCTTGTTCTGCTCCCAACGAAACGGTTGACATGGTGGGGAGAGTGGAGAGTGACATTCCGGGAACGGAGATTTGTCTTGGCTCGAGCGTGACGTCTGTGATTGACGACAATACACGACCGCGCGATACGTACGCATTTGATTTGACGGCGGGACAAGAGGTACTCTTCCAAGCCGAGTCTCGCGGGTGTGTGTATATTTACGTCTACAATCCAAACTCAAGGTCAATTGAAACGGATCAAGTTTCAAGGGCGATTAGCTCGGGCTGCCGCTCCGAGTGGCAGCAGAACTATACACCTGCTGTTTCTGGAAGGTACTATCTCTCCGTCAGCGCAACGGATTCCGGTCAGCGTTACACTCTAAGCCTGAAACCCACCGGGCAACAGGTTCCTATTAATCAAGTGCCGAGCGACATTCCTGGTATTGCTTTGGCGATTGGAGACTCTCGAACCTCTGTTTTGGACGACAATACTAAACCGAGAGATGTGTATTCGATCGATCTGCAAGCGGGACGCGATGTGGTTTTCAAGGCTATATCAAATGGATGTCTCTATATGCAGCTCTACAATCCTGGGTCCAAATCTATTGAAACCGATGATGTCTCGTCTGCTTTGAGTTCCGGCTGCCGCAGCGAATGGAGCGAAAGCTTTACGCCAGCAATTTCTGGAACGTACTACTTTTCTCTTACGGCGACAGATACAGGGCAAACGTACCAATTCAGTGTCACGCCTCTTCCGTGACAGGCGATTGAGAAAAAAGAAAACACATTCACCTTCAGTTCAACGAATTAAACAGTCGGGGTCAAGTTGTAGGATTGGAACGGAACTGCCAGACTTTTAGGGCGTCAGCATCAATCGATGCAAAGACGATGAATACGTTCCGTTTCTCGCTCAACAGATTCATCATCCGCTTAATCGGTGATCGAAAGAGTGGAGTCATGGCGTGTCGTTGTAGAAACACCATGTGCAGCATACTCTCTGAGTACTTGAATTCTTCAAGTACATCTCGTACTCAAATTGAGAGATGGGACGTTACATTCGTTGTCTTTGCGGAATTTTGAAAAATGTGTTTCCCATGGGTCTTTTTTTTGGGGTCTATTGTTTTGCGTCTATTACTATCATAGGACATGACGTCCATGTCCTGTCGGAATTGACATGGGTGTCGTTTCCGATACGACACGGGTGTCGTATCAAGCACGCGCTTTGTGCTTGAGCTTGGTTTTTACATCTTTGATGATGTAGGTGTTGTTAAACCGTCGGTCCGCGCGCGAGATTTCGATATAGCGGCAGTCGCGCAATTCATAGAGGTAGCGCTGTAGCTGCCGCTCACTGATCCCCATATCTTTCGCCATCTTTGCCTGCCCCACAAACGTCGAATCCTCCTGCCACGCATACGAGAGCAGCACTGCGTACGTGAGTCGTGCTCCAATCGAAAGTTTTGTATCGCGTAACACCACGTACGGCAATGCGGCAAATCCCGCCCTCAGCATTTCGTTCTCGATAATGACGCGCTCGACGCGCTGTTTTACAAGTTCTCCTAAACTCCTCATATATTTGGCTTGGTAACAACCGACTTACTAGCGAACGTGCTAGCACGCTATCATGCTAGCAAAGCTTCAATCACTCTCGTCAAGATGCTAGCCGCACCATTGACCTTAAAATCCATCAGCAAGAAATTGACCGCAATTCGATTGATTTCATTTTCAGAAGTTTTTACCCCTTGGCGTTTGTATGTATAGACAATGTCCACGAGAAGGTTTTTCTCCTCTGGCGTCAGTCGAACAAAAGACACTTCCTTTCCGGTTGCCTTGACGGTCTTGCGAATCTCTTCGATCAAGCTAGCGGGATGACATGCTAGCATGCTAGCATTGGCGCTAGCGTCACGGATAGCATCCGTGCTACCTTGCAATTTTGATTCAATTTTTTCTTTTTCGGATCGAAGGGGTTTGGATGGCGGATTCGATGGGGGAGCGGGCGTGATGATAGGAGTTGGGTGCGTTGAAGAATTTTCTCGTGTTCCGTTTTGACTTGCGGAGTCGCTTCCAGCCTGAAGAGGGGTAGGGGATTTAGTCTCACGTTGAAAGAAAAGGGAACTGCCCTTCAATTCATTGACAATGCCCTTTTCGTCAAGTTGTTTCTTGTTCATGGAAAGAGCTCCTCAATTAGGCGGCTGTAGGCTTCTGCCGCTTTGGATTGAGGAGCGAAATGAAATATATCCTGTTTGTTGAAATGAGCATCGCGTAAATCGGTATTGCGAGGGATAATGGTCTGCAGCACGTGCTCGGGGTAGGTCTGTCGAAGAATTTTGAGCGAAGTCTTGCTGTTAATGGTGGGATCACTCATGGTGAATAAAAGCCCGCGAATGTGCAGCGAGCGATTGAAATATTCTTTCACTTCGGCGATGGTCTTCCAGAGCTGCACAATGGAATCAAGTTCAAAATAGCCGGGGGCGATGATGACAAGCACTTGTTCGCTCGCTGTAAACGCATTGATCGTCAGCCACGAAAGCGCGGGCGGGCAGTCGATGAGGACGCAATCGTATTTGTCTTTGATCGCGTCGAGTACATTTTTGAGTCGCTCTTCGCGATGATCTTTTGCGGTAGTCAATTCGATGTCTGTATTAGAGAGCAAGATGTGGGAGGGGACAATATCGAGATTTGGAATAGAGGTGTGCCGAACAGGAAGAGGTTGCTTCTCCAAGATGGTGGCATAGATGGTTTCATCCTTCCGTAGTTCGGCGTAGTTTGGGAGAATTACTTTTGAGGAGTTGGCTTGACTATCAATATCAACGAGGAGAACCTTTTTGCCTCTACGTGCTAACCCTGCAGCAAGTGAGATGCTTGTGGATGTTTTACCAGTTCCACCCTTTTGTGATGCGATTGAGATAACCATCGTACGTATAATCTGTGCGAAGCCTTTTAAGGGTATTCAGACAAATTAGGTAACAAAAAGTAACATATGTAGCATGAGTATAATGGACCCGTAAATTCAGACAGTCAAACGGGTTGAAATAAGATATAAAATAGCAGCCATGCGAAAACGTTATTCCCCCCAATTCAAAGCCGACACGGTGATCGAAGCCTTC
>Ga0247727_10009534_pt1 | contig 17550 bp, 18 predicted proteins | sample WisWelCaveWW1625_FD_202498 | JGI IMG/M metagenome (GOLD analysis project Ga0247727, IMG submission 202498) | Biofilm microbial communities from Wishing Well Cave, Virginia, United States - WW16-25 | ecosystem: Environmental > Aquatic > Deep subsurface > Groundwater > Cave microbial mat | place...
GCTGGGGATCGTTTTGCCGGATGGAGTACTAGCAACTACTTCGATGCAAGGTGTGCGCGATTGGATTTTGCGCTGGGCGCGATTGAAGGCGGTAGTAAGTTTGCCAACCGAAACTTTCGCCCCTTATGGTGCAGGTGTAAAGACTAGTGTTGTCTTTCTTGAAAAACGGGCAGAAACATTGGCTGACAGCGAAGCTGGAGAAGATTATGAGGTGTATATGGCTCAAATCGAGAATATCGGCTATGACGCAACTGGACGACTAGCGGTTTCTAACGCCGAATCTCATTTCCCACCAGACGTATCAGGAGCCGTTAATGAGTTTGAAAAACTAATCGGGTGGTTTTAGTTTTTATGCACATGCTTAATACTAGACGCTTCACAATCAAGCGCAGCAAACTGACAACAGAGAAACTGTTTGTCGAGTTTTACCTGCCACGTTACCAAGCTTTACTTGAAGCATTAGGCCGAAGCCCCTACCCACTCAGGTCTTTAGGCGATCTTAGCACTCGAATATTTGGAGGCCCTTTTGGGAGCGACCGAAAGGTGGATATGTATCAAGCTAGCGGGATACCTTACGTGCGTGTCAAAGATGTTTTACCTGACGGTATTGATCGCGCTGGCTTGACTTACATCTCGCGTGAAAAGCATGAAGAACTTGGTCGTAGTCGGGTTGTGCCAGGTAATGTTCTGATAACTATCGCTGGGCGACTTGGAACAACCGCGGTTTTTCCTGAGGATTTAGTAGAGGGTAACATCACTGGTCATATTGCCGGTATAGAGCTTCGCGAAGGAATTAGCCCAGATTATGTGACGACGGTGATTAATTCAAGATTCGGCGAATTTCAGGTTGAACGGTTAGGGCAACGAACAACACGTCCTGAGCTTAATTTACATGAGGTTCGACAAATTCTTCTCCCTCTCCCACCTCGCCCCATCCAAGACCGCATCGTTCAAGTGATACAGGAAGCATATATAGCAAAGCAAGGGAATTTGACTCAGGCAGACAATGAAATCTCTAAGTCTGAAGAGGTTTTGGAAAACCACTTAGGGATTAGGCCACCTAATTCTCAAGCCGATGAGGCCTTTGTAGTAAAAGTCCGTGACTTAACTTCTCGGATGGATGTTCATTACCATCTCCCAGAATTTGTGCGAAAGGCGAACGCGCTCAAAACTAATAGGCACCCCCTTATAAAAGTTGGCGACCTAGCCGATGGTATTTTCAACGGGGCAACACCGAAAGCAAATGGTAGTGATTACACCGAATCTTCAATAGAAGGCGTGCCTTTCATTAGGATAACAGATATCAAAAACTACACCGTTGATATGTCAAATATTTTGTATATTCATCAACAAGTACATGAAGGTGCTCTGAGGCGGTCTCAAATCAAACCAGGTGACGTATTGTTAAGTATGGCAGGGACAATTGGTCTCGCCGCTGTAGTGCCTGAAGGTATTCGCAAGGCGAATATAAACCAGGCTCTAGCAGCGATCCGACCTAAAGAAGTTGTCCTTCCAAGTTACCTGGAAATTTTTCTAAACTCTTGGATAGGTAGGGCACAAACACTTAGATTAAGCCGCCCAGTTGTTCAAGCCAATATCAACCTTTCCGACATCCGCCGAATTTTAATACCAATACTTCCTGGAGAGCTACAGCAAAAGATAATTGATGAAGTACAAATCAGACGATCTAATGCTCAAACACTACGCTTTGAAGCAGAAAATATTGTCAAAGAAGCCAAAGCGCGTGTGGAGCGGATGATTTTGGGGGAGCAGGAGTAACAGAGACCCCAAAGGTCTTCAAGACCTTTGGGGTCCGATCCGCAAGCCATGAAAGAAGGCAGTAAATATCAAGCCCTGCACGAGCATCTCCGCCGCAGTGGGCGCGAGGCATTGACGCTGTCCTTCACCCAGATCGAGTCGCTGATGGGGGCCAAACTGCCACCCTCGGCCCGCGAGGCCCGCGCCTGGTGGAGCAACCGAAGCCATGGGGCATTGCAAGCCTCGGCCTGGATGGAAGCCGGGTATCAAGTTGACGAGGTGGACTTTGACTCCGAGCGAGTGACGTTCCGCAAGCCTATTCTCAGGTATAAAGTCCGGCGCGAGGGCGATACAGTGCTGTGGAATGGCGACATGATCAGGGCCTTGCGCGCCCACATGGGCCTCAATCAGGCGCAGTTGGCCGAAACCCTGGGTGTGCGTCAGCAAACGGTGAGCGAGTGGGAAACCGGCCTCTACGAGCCAAGCCGGGCCACGTCGAAATACTTGATGCTGGTGGCAGAACGGGCGGATTTCAATTATGGGGAGGAGGGGTGAGGAGCATTCTTGCACAGACGGAGAGACCAATAGCAACCAATTTCAAACGATAAATTGCCTGTTGACACGGAAGCCCTTACCGTGTAAGATGTCGGTGTACATGAATTTCTATTTTGCACGAGTCAGGCTTGTGGCAAGAGGCGAACGTGAACGAACAAGGTACTGAACCCAAAGCGTTATTTATTTCTCCCGACGGCAACATCTACCCCGACACGCTAATTTGCTCCGGCATCCTGCCTGCCGAGTTTGGCGGCAAGCCCTGCCCTTTTCTGCGGGCTGGTTGCCTCGACCCGCTTCCCCTCAACTCCGACGATCCAACTTACACAATAGACAAAGGCCAGTCTGGTGACCTTTGCCCGCCGTGCGCCAAACAACAACTTGCCAACCTCGGCCACTGGCAAGGTCATGGCAAACAGCAGTTCCCAAAGGAACTGCTATCATTGCGGTTATTCAAATGTCGTCAATGGTTTTGGTTCGTCGTGCCGGGTCTTCACGACGATGACCCGAAGAAAATCGTCAAAAATCAAGTAACGATTTAGTCTTTCTCAATTCAGATACCCCGACTCTCTCAGTACCTGCATGATCGGCTCTTTGGTTTTCAGGAACGGGGCGTTGACCCGATACTCGCCGTCCTGGCCCAGAAAAACAATGGGCCGGTCCGAATGACGGCCCGTGATCGGAAAGAGCATTTGAGTCGGGTTCCCGGTATAAAACCAGGCATGCAGTTTGACCGGCTTGGCAAAAAAGGCTTCGACCGTTGTGTAGCGGGTGTAGGCCTCCTGGCGCGAGTAATCCGACAGGCCAGTATTCGACTGCTGGTCCACCCCCTGGGCCAGACTGGCCCGGATGGCCTCGGCCAGCTCGTTGAAGCCGGGCTGGCCGGGTTGCAGCTCGATTTGTCCCCCGTCGTGGTAGATGATGATCCGGCCGGGCCGATCTTCAAAGTCAGTCTTATACCACCTCCAATCGCGCGAGTTGGTGGCATTGGCGATGAAAACAATGACCGGCAGGGCGGAGCCCATCAGGACCAGAACCTTCACCCAATTCACCGCCGGATCATTGGAGGCCATAATGCGCTTGAGGAGATTGAGGAAACCGATCACAAGGCTCATGGTTGAGGCGGCGGCCCGGCCTCGGGCGGGATGGGTGGGCCATTCGGAATGTTGCGCAAGTGATCGCACGACACAAACCGCACGTCTTCCCAAACATGCCCCTCAGATTCAAACGTCGGGATGTCTTTAATCCAACGCTTCCGGTTGTTCTCCAAACGGTAGATGTGCGGGCTGGCATCGCACTTCAACAAGACGTGGAGCGGCCTGCCGTCCGGGAACTGATCCAGAAACGAGTCGGCCACGATGTGAACTTCGTCCCACTGGTAGCCGTAATGCGCAAAGGCGTCGAGCGAGCTGACCCAGCGCTTGCTGTTGTTTTGCTCCAGAACGTAGACTTCGGGGCCGCTGCCTTTGAGCAGGAGACCGGCCCGAATAATAAGCGCCTGACGATCGGGCAGGGCGCGGGCCAGGGCCAGACCATTGAATATCGGAATGTTGATCAGCACCAGCAGGCCGAGCAGGCCGATCACGAGCAGGCCGAGCGTGCGCGGTAGATTGCCGGGGAGGATGGGTTGAGCCGCCAACTCGTTGAACTCGGCCAACTCCTGGGCCTCGGCTGCCGACAGGGGTTCATCCGCCTCTTCTAAATCGGCGGGTGAAGTGGCGCGAGGCGATTCAATATTAGCCGGAGGTAGGGGTGGTTGAGTCGGCGGCAGGGGCGCGGGCGGCGGCTCCACTTTTGGTTTCAGCCCCATCTGTTCGGCCTGTCGCGCCAGCACTTCGCGCAACATGGACAGGATCAATTCTTCGGGCGTTGGCGGTTGTTGTCGAGTCATAGGGCCCTCTATTGAACAATGAAGAAGCCGAATAGTTCGCCGAGCGAGGCGAAGATGTTGGTATAGAAGTTGCCGCCTAGCCCGCGAAACAATTCAAACGGCAGGCCCGGCGCGCCAAAGAAGGGCCGGAGCGTCCAGGCCAGTTGACTGCCCACGAAGGCGTACAACAGAATCCAGAGAGTCAAAATGCGCCCGCGCATGCGCGCCCCGCGCCGGTCGTTGGCGGTGAGCATCCGCATGCCCTGGCTCAACTGCCGCACACCGATCCAGCCGGCAATGGCAAAAATACCGACGTTGAGCAGCTTATAAAACTGATACTGGCTGGTGGTGATGAGAAAGAACAGCACGACCGGCGCGAAGGCCAGTAGGATAATGGCCGTCATGGTGATGGCCGAAAGGAGCAAAGCAAAGTTTTGGCCCAGGCTGAGCGACGACTCGAAGATGGTGTTGAAGAAGTAGAGGGTGGGCAGGCAGACGACGAGGGTGAAGAGAAAGAGCAGAGGCAGTTTGACGCTGGAGGCCAGGGCCTGCCAGACCGAATGCTCCGAGCCGATGACGGCCCCGAACAGCGCCAGAAAGATGGCCGACCACAGGAGCATGGCCCGGCTCTTGTGGTTCACATTCACTCCGTCGCGAATCTCGGCAAAGAAGCGGTGCCGGTTGCGGAGCAGGGCTTCGACTTCACTCAACAAGCGTTGGGGTTGGGGAGCATCATTAGCTTGGGTATTCACTTCAGACTCCTTTCAGCTTCTTTCTTGGACATACTAGCGAATTTATGCCTGATGCATCAAATGCTCTACCAACCTCTTCCCCAACCCGATGATGGTCAGCACGGTGGGCCGGGCCAGTGATTCAGGGAAGGCGCTGGCGTCGCAGACATACAGGTTTTCAATTTCTGTTTGCAAATTCACGTCGAGCAAATCGCCAATGCGGACGGTGGCGCAGGGGTGCGTGCCGCGCATGGGGGTGAGGAGGATCGAGTCCGGGTCGGCCCCGGCTTTGAGCAGGATGCGTTTGGCAACCTGAGAAGCATGATCAAGCTTCGTCCGATCAGCGGCTGTGAAGGGTTTGCTGATACTGCGCTCGGACTCGATGGCACCCGCCACCTCATCCTTCAACTTGATCATAATCCCCATCGTCCGCCTCCAGCGCGGCCAGGTCAGCGCGGCGCGCGGCGACTTGAGGCCCATGACCAGCGGGTAGTTGAGCCAGGGATCGATCAGTGTACTGAGCAGATAGCCGGCCTCATCGTTCGCCCATTCATACGTCATCGGCGGCTCATGTCCGTTGCCGGGCAGGTTTGAGACGCCGTACATCATCACCGTGGTGTCCAGGCCGAGGCCCTGCCCCGCGCGACTCAGCCCGGCTCGTTTGAGGATCAAGGGCGACCCAATGCCACCGGCGGCGACCACGACCACCGGGGCAACAATCTCCAATCTCCGATCCCCAATTCTCCCTCGCACCCCAGCCGCCTTTTTGTTCTCGACGATCACCTCCTCCACGCGGGCTTCGGTGATGAACTCACAACATCCTGTGGCCGCCGCCTCGTTGGCCCACTCCGCCGCATTCCATTTGGCCCCACAGCGGCAGCCCAACATGCACTTTGCGCCGCAGTCAAATTTTAGAGTCCGGGTTGGGTTCACAAACTTGGCCTGGGGTTGCCAATCGTAGCCCAGGGCCGAGGCGGCCTCGGCGAGGCGAGTCGAAGCCGCCCCGCGCAGGTTGGGCGGCAGGGGGGCGATGCGCAATTCCTCAATTGTCTCGCGCACGTAACGGCCGAGATCGATCTTGTATTTTTCTTTGAGCCAGGCCGGAGGAGGCGCGGCGCAACCGCAATACATGCTCGTCGCCCCGCCAGCCATGAGGGGGCGGATGATGTTGAGGCCTTCACGGGTGAAGAGGAAGGAGGCGCGGTCGGCGTATGTCATCGCGCCGGGGTAAGTGCCATACAGCGCCCAGCGCCGGTAGTCTTTGCCGCGCTCAAGCAGGATCACTTTTTTGCCGGCTCGGGCCAGGCCGCGCGCCACCGTCGCCCCGCCCGGCCCGGAGCCAACGATCACAACCTCTGCCTGTTTGACTTCAGTGGCCTTCATGCGCCGTCAGTGATCCACGAAGCCACACGAAGGAACACTAAGATTTTTCTTCGTGAAACTTCGCCTGGCTTCGTGGATTCAACTTCTGTGGTTGAGAGACGTTTTGGTTGCTCACGACTTTGGCGGGTTGTCTTTCTTTTCATCTTCGCTGGACACGCCTTTGCGAAATTCACGCAGGGCCGCGCCCAGATCACGGCCCAGGGTGGTGAGGCGGCTGGCGCCAAACAGGACGAGGATAATGACCAGGACGATGAGAAGTTCCGGTGCGCCGAGGGACATGGGGAGTCTCCTTGAAGGGTTGAGTGCTTGCAGGCCATTATCACACGAATTGATTAAGACTGTTTCATGCAAGCAAGCCTCCTGCCAGAACATACTCCCGGCAGGAGGCTAATCGTTGATTGGCGAAGACGACGGCTTCTCAACCGGTTGTCACTGTTTCGGCCAATTGAATTGCCGGCCGGGTTCTCCGCAATTCGTTTAGCATCTGTGCGACCCGCTGGGCATCATCCATGTATAGACTCAACTCGACGACATCCGAGCGCCAGGGGCCGTGCTCGCGTGACCGCGCGGCCAGCGTCAGATACTCCCCGCCAGCCTGGCTGACGCCTGCTGCCGCCGCTTCCAGCACATCACTTGTCGCGGATGCGCCATTGTCTGGATACCAGAAATCGAACTCCGCCACTTGCTTGTCGCCCAATATCACGCCCCGCACAATGACGCGCCTGTCCGTCACCAGCAACTTAATGGTATGCAGGCCAGGCGCCGAGGCGGCGGCATGAATAGTGGGGAGTGACTTATAAACGGCCAGCTCCACCCGTTCGCAGTCATAAAGCCCTTTTTCGCCTTCCAACAGTATCTCATTCATGGATGTCGGACTCCTTCAGTCGTTCTCTTGATCCAAAACTCGTCCGCCGCCAAATCGGCCAATTTGAACCGATATTGCCATAACCACCCTCCGGGGGCGAAGTGCCATTCCGCTATTTTCTGGCCGATGAATGTCACCCTTTGCGGGCGAAAACTTCCACAATTCATACCAATCTGATGACAGATAGCACTTGGATAACGCGGGCGGTTGGAGGACGATAGCGCCGCAACTTATAAGGAGGCCTCCCATGTTTAACAAAATCTTAATTCCGCTCGATGGCTCTGAACTGGCGGAAAGGGCGCTGGTTCCGGCCTTTGCTATTGCCCAACAGTCTGAAGCCGAAGTCATTCTTGTCCGTATTCCTATCATGGAAACAATAGTCATTGACTCTCCGTTTCACGGAGGCAATGCTTACACCTGGCGCGACACCGGACTACACCATTCCCGAGAACGCGCCTACGACTACCTGCAAGCCGTCCACAACGCCAACCTCAAACACAATCTGACGATCCACACCCGGACGCCGGGCGGCGATGCCGCCTTCGGGGATGTGGCCGAGGCTATTGTGGCGACCGCCACTGCTGAAAAAGCCGACCTCATCGTCATGTCCTCTCACGGCTACTCCGGCCTCACCCGCTGGGTGCTGGGCAGTGTGGCCGAACGTGTTCTGCACAGCGCACCCTGCCCGGTGCTGGTCGTCCGTGAGACGGATCCGTTGGGCGATGTGCTGATCCCATTGGATGGCTCGCCGATTGCCGAAAGCGCGTTGGCCCCCGGGCTGGGGATGGCGACGATGAACGACGCGGAAGTGAAACTGCTGCGAGCGGTCGAGGCAGTGAATGTCGAAGAGTTGGCGCAACTCGAACTGGCTGAAAAGGGATTGGGCCGGCAACTGCAGAAAGACCTGTACGACGAGGCCAATACTTATCTTCACACGTTGGCTACGGCCCAGGCGCGGGCCGGCGTGACGGTAAAGTTGATCACGCGCATCGGCCCGGCAGCAATGACGATTTTGGATTATGCCGAAGCCAACGACATTGGATTGATTGTGATGGCGACTCATGGGCGCACCGGCCTCAAGCGCTGGGTCTATGGCGGTGTCACCGAGAAAGTGTTGCGCGGTTCGAAACATTCGATGCTCGTCATCCGCGCTGCGAATATCAACTGAGCTGAAGGTAGTGTGATTTTCGGGTCAAGCCGGAGCAACGCGAACAGTCGCATTGCTCCGGCATTTTTGTCTCCTCCGCAGAATATGACCCCGGGGTGACTTCCGGCACTACGACATGTGACCCGCTAAAACGTACAATGCTGGCATTATTTTCTGGAGGTCCTTCATGTCCCCTATTCTCGAAGTTCACAATCTTGTCAAACACTACAACGGCGCTGCCGCCGTCAAAGGCATTTCGTTCGACATCAAAGAGGGCGAAATCTTCAGCTTGCTCGGCCCGAACGGCGCCGGCAAAACGACGACGATTTCAATGCTTTCAACACTGTTTGAACCCAGCGGCGGTGACGCCGCCATCGGCGGGCATTCGGTGACCAAAGACCCAATGGCGGCGCGTCAGATTATCGGCCTGGTGCCGCAGGATATCGCCTTGTACGACGATCTCACGGCGCGCGAGAACCTGACCTTTTGGGGCCAGATGTATGGCCTCGGCGGCGGGTCACTCAAGCAACGCATTGACGAAGTATTGGGGCAGATCGGCCTAAAGGACAAAGCCAACCAGCGGGTGAAAACTTATTCGGGCGGTATGAAGCGCCGGTTGAACATCGGCGTGGGCCTGCTCCACAAACCACGCCTGCTGTTCATGGATGAGCCGACGGTGGGCATTGACCCCCAGAGCCGCCGCGCCATCCTCGACACGGTGAAAGAACTGAATCAGGACGGGATGAGCGTGCTTTACACCACGCACTACATGGAGGAGGCGCAAGAGCTTTCAGACCGCGTCGGCATCATCGATCACGGCGAGATGATCGCCCTCGGCACACAAAAGGAGTTGACGAAGCAAGTGGGCGAGCGCGAGACCCTGCGCCTGCACGTCAGCGAAGATCAGAATCCGACCCGACTGGCAGAGGCGGTCAACACCGTGTCTGGCGTGATCCAAGCTTCGGCGACCGATCACGAAATCGCCGTTATTGTCCCCTCCGCCGCCGACGCCCTGGCCCCCATCGTCGCCCGGGCTAACGAAATCGGCGTGAAGATTCGGTCGGTGGATATTCAGGAGCCGAACTTGGAAGCGGTGTTTTTGAATTTGACCGGACGGGCATTGCGGGATTGATTTGTCACAGGGATGGATCATCATGCAAAAAACTTTTCTCATCGGCCTCAAAGACCTCACCCTCGCCTTTCGCGACCGGGCGGCGCTGGTGTTGATGTTGGCGGCGCCGTTCGCTCTCACCCTCGGCCTGGGATTTGTGACAGGCCGCTTATCGGGCGGCGGCAACACCGGCAGACTCAGTGACATTCCCGTCGTGATCGTCAATCAGGATGGCGATCAACTTGGGCAGGCCCTGGTGGATGTTTTCAAGTCAGACGGATTGGCAGAACTGCTTGAACCGAAAGAGATGACTGACCTGGCGGAGGCGCGCAAGGTCGTGGATGACGACGGGGCCGCCGCCACTGTCATTGTCCCCGCCGGTTTCAGCGACGGCAACCCGGTCAACATTGAAGTGTACGCCAACCCGGGCCGGCCCACGAGCGCTGGGGTAGTGCAAGCCATCGTGGACGAGTTCCTCAGCCGGGTGGAGGTGGGCCGCGTCGGAGGGCAAGTGACGGCGACCCAGTTGATCACCAGTGGTCGGATCAAACCTCAAGAGGCCGAGGCAATCGGTCAGGCGATCGGGCAACGTCAAGTTGAAGACTCGGTTGACGAGGATGCCGTGATCACTCTCAAACGCACGACGGCGGCTGGCGAAGCGCCACGTGAGTTCGACGTGCTGGCTTATCTTGCTCCGGCCATGGCTCTGATGTTTCTGATGTTTACCGTCAGCAACGGCGGGCGCAGTATTTTGGCCGAGCGAAACGGCGGCACGCTGTCGCGTTTGCTGATTTCGCCGACAACGGGGGCGCAAGTGTTGGGCGGCAAACTGCTCGGCATCTTTCTGACCGGTGTGGCGCAAGTGGGCATTCTGATTCTGGCGAGCGCTGTATTCTTCGGCGTGAAGTGGGGCGACCCGGTTGCCATTGTGTTGCTGATCGTGGCCGCCGCCGCGGGCGCGACCGGCTGGGGGGCAGTGCTGGCGGCGCTGGCCAAAAGCCCGGCGCAGGTGATGAGCATCGGCTCGGCGTTGATGCTGGTGTTCGCCATCATCGGCGGCAGTTTCGGGAACAACGTCCCCCTGCCCGACTGGTTGCAGACGGTGGCGAAAATTACGCCCAATGCCTGGGGGATTGAGGGTTTCAGTGCCCTGGGCAACGGCGGCTCACTGGCCGATGTGACGACGAACATTCTTGCACTCTTCACCATGGCGGCAGTGATGTTCACGATTGCGGTCGTGTTGTTCCGTCGCCAGGGGTTCGGGCAAAAATGATCCGCGAATAAACACGAATGAACATCAGTTTTTTTCGTGTGACTTCGTGGTTGGGCCGCTCACTTCAGACAGGCAGGTCTATAAACATGAAGCTACAAAACCTAGAGCGCAAACGCACAGCTCGTAATCTGGTGATCTTTACCGTAGTGGTACTTGCAAGCGGCTGGTTGGGATATGGGCTGGACCGATTGATGAACAACCCGCCCGAACAGCAACTTGGTTTGCTCCTGTGGCTGATTACGCCGCTGATCACCGTACTGCTCCTGCGCGCCTTTGCCGGAGATGGCTGGAAGGATTTTGGACTTCGGCCAGCCCTCAAACGCAATGCCATTTGGTATGTGGCCAGTCTGTTGATTTATCCGCTTGTGGCAGTGCTGGTGTTGGCGATTGGCGGCATTCTCGGTCTCGTCACAGCTCCCAATTTCTCACTCAACCTGTTACTCTCAGTTTTTGCAGGCGGGTTGATCGCATCCTTCATCAAGAACATCTTCGAAGAATTTGCGTGGCGCGGCTACTTGGCCCCCAAAGTGTATTCGCTCGGACTGAATGCGTATGTTGGGCATGCAATTGTTGGTCTGGGGGAGTTGGCACATTCCTTACTTGCTGTTTTTGTTGGATCGGACGTTGATCCAAGCCACGACAACACAAAGCATGGCAACGTTCATTCCGCTGGCAATAGCCAATTTGGTCGCGGCTTCAATGGTCTATGGCGAAATCCGCTTGTTGACCAATTCAGTTTGGCCGCCACTGCTGTTGCACACTGTCGGCAATGCCTTGGTTGATGTGCTCGTCGTACAAGGCTTTGTCAGGATTGCGCCGGGAACAGATTTTCTCGTGTCGCCGGGCCATCAATCCTTGTTGACCATGAGCGTCTTTATACTGATCGGGATCGGATTGCATCAACTACGGATAAGGAGCACATGAACAAAATTTTGGCCATTGCCTGGAAAGATGTGCTGGTGCGTTTTTCCAGCCGCGCTGAATTGCTCTTCTTCATCATCCTGCCGCTCCTCTTCACCTTCATCCTCGGCGGCGGCTTTGGCGGCGGGGAACAGAACACCGATCGTCGCGTGCGTTTGCCGGTTGTGGATGAAGCCAGCACCGCTCTCTCGGCGGAGTTGATCGCGGCGCTGGAAAAATCCAGCGCTGTGCGGCCAGAAGTCATGGCGTTAGCCGAGGCCGAGAATGCTCTCGACGCCGACCGCGCCCCGGCGATCCTCATCATCCCGGCGGGCTTTGCCGAAGCCAACTTAATGGCCGGGACGGTTGAACTCGAACTTAAACAAGCGCCCAACAACATCAATGCCCAAGTGGCGGAGCGCGCCGTGCTGGCCGCCACCGGGACGGTGGGGCAGGCGGTGTCGGTGGCGGACAATAGTCTGGCCGAAGCCGAACGGATCCAACCCTTCGCCGACGACTCGGCGCGCGACGCTTACTTCGCCCAGAGTCTTGAGCAGGCGCAGACGTTATTCGACGAAGCGCCCGAACACATGAAAGTGGTGCTGGCTCAAACGCCGGACCCGGTTGCCTACGATCCAGCCGCGAACTCGTCTGCCGGACAATTGATTACGTGGGTCTTCATCCCGCTGGTCGGCATCTCGGCGCTGTTCGCGTACGAACGCCAGCAAGGCACATTGCGCCGACTGCTCACTATGCCCACCCAAAAGGCAACGCTCCTGCTCGGCCTGATCGGCGGGCAGGTGGCAATGGCGCTGTTTCAGATGACGTTGTTGGTGCTGTTCGGTATCTTTGTGATGAGATTGAACTGGGGCCAGGCCCCCGCCGCGCTGGCGTTGATGCTGGTGACGTTTGCACTGGCCGCCGCCGCGCTGGGCACAATGCTCGGCGCATTCATCAAAACCGAAGGGCAGGCCAACGGCTTGAGCATCATGCTCGGCATGGTCATGGCGTTGATGGGTGGCTGTTGGTATCCCATTGAGTTGTTCCCCCAAACTGTCCGCAGCGTGGTGCAAGCATTACCGACGACGTGGGCGATGCAGGGCTTGCTTGACATCATTTTGCGCGGGCAGGGGCTGGAAGGGGTGCTATTGGAAGCAAGCGTGCTGGCCGGGTTTGCGGTAGTGTTCTTTACGGTTGGGGTGTGGCGATTCCGGTACGAGTGACTCCTACGCAGTACGACCCGTATTCCGTCATCATCATCAGCCCGGCCTCACACAAGCGCCGGGCTTTTTTGTCGTCACATGACCCCAAACATGACCTCCGGCACTACGACGTATGACCGCCCGGTTGGTATCCTGCTTGCAGATTTACGAAACGTGTATCCTGGCACAATAGGAGACCATGGTGAGCCTGGACAAGCTTGCACAGCCAACCGCTAAACGTTCCTGGATAATCACCTTGCTCAGGCAACGGAGTGTACAGCTTGCCCTGAGCGCCTGGATTCTTGTCACGGTTTTGATCTTTATGACCACTCAAAATACTCACCAAAGATTCTCGCCGGAACGCAATCGCCTGTTTGCCGGCATTGCCTTGATCGGCATCGGGGCGCTTCTGCTCATCGCGCAATTCATACAGGCGCAATGGTTGAGCGTCCTCATCCTGCCCACGCTTGGCGCGATCTTTTTGCTGTGGGGGTTGATCGCCCGCAACCCCGGCCTGCTGGTGCCGGGCGGCATCCTCAGCGGCATCGGGCTGGGGGCCTATCTCAACAGCGGCCCGTTTGTGGAGGCGGCTGAACGGGTGCAAGGCGGCGTCTTCCTGCTGGCCTTCGCCGCCGGTTGGATCTTAATCGTCGTGGCCTCACTTGCCATCCGCCGCCGCCAGTGGTGGCCCCTCATCCCCGGTAGTATCATGGCCATCATCGGCGTGGCCTTGATGGGCGGCGACTTCGGCTTGCAAATTCTCGAATGGGTTGGTAAGTTGTGGCCGCTGATCCTGATCGGCATCGGCCTCGGCGTCCTCTGGCAACGGCGATAACTGGACAGTAGCCGGAAGCGATTTGAATTGACGAGTCTTCGGGGGTCTCGATGGATGCTGTTCACGCGACCCCGAAAGCCTGTTGTCTATTGAACTGATTCAACTCAGGAGGGATTACGGATGAACTGGCTACTCGCCTCTCGTCGCAATGTCATTCTGATCACACTCGGCTTATTTTTGTTGCTCGACCTCGGTCGCTCGTGGTACGCCCGCGTGGCCTATAGCCAGCCCTACGAACAATGGCAGGGTGAACCCTACGATCTCAAAATCACGACCTGGCCGCCGGCCAGGGCCGTTCCGGCGAATGCCTCATTGGGGCAAAAGGTGTACGTCGAAAACTGCGCCGTTTGTCACGGCACGGATGGCTTGGGCAACGGGATTTCTGCGCCCTCCATCTTTCCCCGCCCGCGAGACTTTACCAAAGGCCTGTTCAAATACAAAACGACTGCGCCCGGCCAGCCGCCGAGCAATGCCGATTTGATCAACATTGTGGCCCAGGGCTTGCCCGCCAGCCCAATGCCCTACTTCAAAGATGTCCTCAGCGACGAAGAGATCAAAGCCGTGGTTGAGTACGTCAAGGGCTTCTCGCCGGTCTTCAATGGCCCATCGCCTGAAGCCATGGCGATCCCGGCCCGCATTCCATCCGAAGCAGACAGCATTGCGCGCGGCCAGGAATTGTTCACGGCAAATTGCGCCTCGTGTCACGGCGCCGATGGCCGCACTCGCGCCGAACTCAAAGACGCCAACGGCCACACCGTCCACACCCGCGACCTGACTGCGCCGTGGACGTTTCGCGGCGGGAGTGAGCCGGAACAACTCTGGTTGAGGATCACCAATGGCCTGGCCCCCAGTCCAATGCCCTCTTTGGCCGAGACGCTCACCCCTGAGCAACGATGGGACATCGTCAACTACGTGGAGACCCTGGGCCGCATCCCACCCTGGGCGCCGGGCGGCAAACTCGAAGGCCCCGGCACGAATTCCGATCTGGTGAAGCGCGGCGAATATATCGTCCACTACGAAATGTGCGGCCTGTGTCACACCCAGGTGGGCGGCTTCGGCATCTATCGCGATGAACGTTATCTCGGCGGCGGCATACAGGTGCAGGCCTATCCGCATGGCGTCTTTATCAGCCGCAACCTCACCTCCGACCCGACCGGTTTGGGTGACAAGAGCGAGGAGGAGATCGTCAGCATCATCCGCACCGGCCGCGCCTCTGATCGCACGCTCAACTTTTTTGTCATGCCGTGGATGGTTCTGCACAACTTCAACGACGACGATGCGCTGGCAGTCGCCAAATACCTCAAGACTCTGCCGCCGCTGAAAGGACGGGCGCCGGAGGCCATGGAATATGGTTTCATCGAAACGGTGGTGATGAAACTTGTGCGCGGGTTGCCAGTGGCCGGGCCAGAGGTGCTCACTTATGCCAGTGGCGCATACACCAATCCCACTCCCGGCTTCCTTCCCGAAGATTGGCCGAGGCGGGCCTTGGTGCAACTTCAGTGGTTCGTGCTGTTCTTTGGGATGGTGCTGTTTGTGTTGGCCGGACCCAAACAGAGCCGGCTGCCCCGTGGAGCCAAAGGTTGGGCAGTCACCCTCATTGGCGGGATCGGCCTCCTCATCGTCGCCCTCGTCTCTATCATCATCTACAACCTGCCGAATCTGTTGCCGCCCGATACCATTGCTCAGGCGGTGCGAACTGGGCTTCATGAAGTGAAGCCTTCGGATTTCAAAACGCCCGAGGCCTATGCCCTGGCTCAACGCGGCCAATACTTGTTCACCACTGTCTCGTGCTCGTTCTGCCACGGCGTCAACGGCCAGGGCGGGGCCAAGATAAACGGTGAAGGGCTGGGTACGGTATGGACACGCAACATTTCGCAAGATGTGGAGACCGGCATCGGCAGTTGGACGGATGAGGAGATCGCCCGCGCCATTCGCAGTGGGGTGAGCGCCGATGGCCGCCCGCTCTATTGGCAAGGGATGCCGTGGGATCACTTTTCAAATATGGACGAGGAGGATGTGCGCGCCTTAATGGCCTACTTGCGCACGCTCGCGCCGATACGTTACGAGGTTCCCCTCCCGGCCCCGCCCTCGCCGGATGATTGCAAAGTCTATACGTTTTGGGTGACGCCCGGCAACTTTGAGCCGGAATGCAAGTAGGTGGTTGTGCAGTACAATTCGTGTATGGCTCCTCACTCCAGGATCAGCCAACTCTCCCAACGCCTGCTTGATTTGAGCGGCTACTTCACGATGGCGGCGGTGGCCATCCTCAGCTTCATCAGCATTGATGATCCGGGTGCGCGCTGGATTGCGGTCGGTATGACGGTGGCGTTTGCCGCAGTTAACTTCTTCTTCGAGCATACCCTCGGGTCGCGGTACGTCAACGTTTTCTTCGCAACGCAAACCCTGCTCACCATCGGCTTGATTTTGCAACAACCCAATGCCTTCGTCGCGCCGATCCTCTTTTTCATCCTGAGCGCCCAGGTCACGGTCAATCTGCCTTTGCGACAGGCGATGCTCTGGCTTGGCGTTTTTATTCTGATCACCGGCATCTTCACTCTCTACGCCTTCGGCTGGCCGGGCGGTATCTTCTCAATCCTGCCCTACATCGGCGGCTATTCATTCTTCGCCGCCTTCGGCAAAGCCACGCGCGACGCTGACGAGGCCCGCAAAGAGAGCCAGCGCCTGCTCGAAGAATTGCGCGCCGCACAAAGCCAATTGCAACAACTGGCCGTGGCCGAAGAGCGCAACCGCCTCTCGCGCGAACTGCACGACTCGCTCGGCCACCGCCTCACCGTCGCCGTCGTGCAGCTCGAAGGCGCGCAACGCCTCATGCCCACTGACCCCGACCACGCGGCGCGGATGATTGGCGCGATGCGTGAACAGATGAAAGAGGCGCTAGCCGATCTGCGCCGCACGGTTGCCACATTGCGAACGCCTCTGGAAGATGACGTGCCCTTGGGCCTGCCCTTGGGCCTGCCCTTCGGCCTGCCCTTCGGCCTGCCTATCGGCCCGGCCTTGACTCGATTGACGCAAAGTTTTCAAGACGGCACCGGCCTGATCGTGCGACTGAACATCGCGCCGGGGTCGCCGCCGCTGCCCGAGTCCCATCGTCTCGCCTTCTACCGCGCCGCGCAAGAATCGCTCACCAACGCCCAGCGCCATGCACAAGCCAAATATGTTCAACTCGACCTTAGCCTGAATGACGAAACCATAGTCCTTACCGCAACCGACGACGGCCACGGTTTTCCCGCCGATCTGAATGGCGGCGGTTTCGGGCTGAAAGGCCTGCGCGAACGCGCGGCGCAATTGGGCGGGGAACTGGAATTGGGGTCGGGGCTAAACGGCGGGGCGCAGGTGCGATTCAGTTTGCCCATTGAAAAGAGTCTTTTGTGATCTTATGGCGTAGTGCGTATTCCGTCATCATCAACGATACGCACTATGCACTACGCACTACGTGAATGCCCATCCGCCTTCTCCTCGTTGACGACCAACGCCTCATGCGCGAAGGCCTGCGCACCCTGCTCGAACTGGAAAAAGATTTTGAGGTTGTGGGCGAAGCCGGGGATGGCAAAGCGGCGCTGGAAGCCTACGCCCAACTCCACCCGGAAGTGGTGCTGATGGACATTCGCATGCCGGTGATGGACGGCGTGGAAGCCACCCGGCGATTGCGGGCGGGCTGGCCGGAGGCCAAAGTCATCATCCTCACCACCTTTGACGACGACGAAAATGTTTTTGAGGGATTGCGGGCCGGGGCGCAGGGATATTTGTTGAAAGACTTGTCGGGCCATGAATTGGCGAATGCGGTGCGGACGGTAGCGGGCGGTGGGGCATTGATCGAGCCGTCGGTGGCGCGCAAAGTGGTGGCCGAGTTTGTGCGCCTCTCGCCCGCGCCGCGCTCCTCAACTTCAGCCAACGCCGAATTG
>Ga0247727_10009535_pt1 | contig 17549 bp, 14 predicted proteins | sample WisWelCaveWW1625_FD_202498 | JGI IMG/M metagenome (GOLD analysis project Ga0247727, IMG submission 202498) | Biofilm microbial communities from Wishing Well Cave, Virginia, United States - WW16-25 | ecosystem: Environmental > Aquatic > Deep subsurface > Groundwater > Cave microbial mat | place...
TGCAATCCAAACAGGCGGAAGAAGCTTTGCGAAAAAACGAGGAACAATTCCGCCTGACTTTCGAGCACGCGCCGATCGGCATGACGATTTCTTCAATTGACGGCGCGATCTTGCAGGTGAATCAAGCATACTGCGACATTCTCGGCCGGACTTCCGAAGAGCTGGTCAATCGCAGTGTGATGGAATTTACGCATCCGGAAGACAGCGCGGAAAATCTCGATTTGACGCGCCAGTTGTTGCGCGGAGAAATTCCGCACTATCAAATGGAGAAACGCTACCTCGCCAAAGACGGGCATGTGGTTTGCGCCATTTTAACGGCTTCGGTCGTGCGCGATCGTGACGGCCAGCCGCTGCATTTCATCGGGCAAATCGCCGACATCACCAAGCGCCAGCAGGCCGAAGCAGAAATTCGCCAGCTCAACGCGGAGCTGGAACAGCGGGTGACCGCGCGGACAAAGGAATTGCAGGAAAGCCAAGAACGTTTCCGCGCATTGTATGACGACAACCCCTCGATTTATTTTACTGTTGATGCCGACGGCGTCGTGTTGTCGGTCAATCAATTTGGCGCGGAAGAGCTGGGATACGAGGCCGCCGAGCTGGCCGGCGAACCGGTGACGAAAATTTTTGCCGAAGCCGACCGGACCAAAGCCCGGCAATATATCAACACGTGTTTGAACAATCCCGGCCGCAGTTTTACCTGGGAATTGCGCATGGCGCGCAAGAATGAGAGCCAGCTTTGGGTGCGGGAATATGCCCGCGCCGCGCTTGACCATGCCGGCCATGCTGTGGTCTTCGTGGTTTGCGAAGATATCACCTCGCGCCGTCAAGCCGAATTGATGTTGCAGGCAAGCGAGGCGCGCCTGCGCAAGCAAAATGAGAGTCTCGGCGATCTAGTGCGCGACAAAACGTTTCAAAGCGGCAATTTGCAGGACGCTTTGCAGGCGGTGACGGAAACCGCGGCCCGGTGCATGGAGGTCGAGCGCGTTAGCGTATGGTTTTATGACGAGGCGCGGACGAAAATTATTTGCCGTGATCTGTTTGAATTGAGCCGGCAGCACCACGCGGCGGGCGCCGAGCTGGAGCAAAAAGATTTTCTGCCGTATTTTACGGCATTGTCGGAAGGCCGTGATATCGCTGCGCACGACGCGCAAAATGATAATCGCACGCGTTGTTTCCGGGATGCTTATTTGCGCCCGCTGGGCATCACTTCGATGCTGGACGCGCCGATTCGCGTGCGCGGCGAGCTGGTCGGGGTGTTGTGTCACGAACACGTTGGTATTCAACATCAATGGTCGCTGGATGAGCAGGTTTTTGCCGCTTCCATGGCGGACCTGGTGGCGCAAGCGCTGGAATCTTCTGATCGCCTGCAGGCCGAGCAGGCGAGGCGCAACAGCGAGGAACGTTATCGCACGCTGGTCGAGACGATGAACGACGGCCTCGTGCAGCTTGATGAAAAAGGCTTGCTGATCTATGTGAACGACAAAATGTGTGAGATGACCGGATTCCCCCGCGAGCAATTGCTCGGCCGCGAAGTTTTGCCGCGTTTGGACCCGGCCAGCCGGGATATCCTGCACGAACAAATGGAGCGGCGGCAAACCGGCGAAAGCAAGCCGTACGAAATGGAAATTCGGCGCAACGGCGCCGGCAAGTTGCCGGTGCTCATTTCGCCGCGGCCGCTTTTCGATTCTGCCGGCGGCTTCAGCGGGAGCTTTGCGGTGGTGACCGACATCAGCGACCGCAAGCACATGGAAGAGCAGATCCGGCAGCACGCCGAGGAGCTGGAGCGTCTGGTTGAAGAACGCGCCCAGCGAATCCGCCTGCTGGAGCAACAACGCGCGGAGAGCGAAAAGCTCGCGGCCACGGGCCGGATGTCGGCGCGCATCGCGCACGAAATTAACAATCCGCTGGCCGGCATCAAAAACTCGTTCCTGTTGGTGAAAGACGGCATCCCAACGACGCATCGCTATTACGATTACGTGCGGCGCATCGAAACGGAAATCGAGCGTATTGCCCGTATCGTCCGGCAGATGTTCGATCTCTATCGCCCGCAACAGGATTCGGTGCGCAGTTTTCCGGCGGATCTCGCCATTCGCGATGTGGTGGCGCTGCTGCGCACCAACTGTCGCGAGCGCGACATTACCATTGACGTCGATATCAATGCGCCGGTTTTGAATGTGGCGCTTTCGGAAGGCGCTTTGCGGCAGGTGTTGTACAATGTCATTCAAAATGCCGTCGATGCTTCGCCGCCCGGCAGCACGGTGCGGGTGCGCGCTTTCGCAGAACAACAGCAACTGCTTATCCATGTTGTCGATCCGGGAGCGGGCATTCCGGAAGAGATTCGCACGCAAATCTTTGAGCCGTTCTTTACCACCAAAAGCGGCTTCGGGCACAGCGGGTTGGGGCTGGGCCTCTCGGTGTCGAAGGGCCTGATCGAAGCCATGGGCGGCAAGCTTGATTTTGAAAGTACCGTGGGCAAAGGCACGACGTTTGTGATCGCGTTGCCTCTGGATGCCATGCACAATAAAGCGCTGGCAACGCTGGTGCCGCAAGCGACGGCCAAAAGCCTCGAGTTAAATTAAATTAACGTTGTTCGGCAGAATGGAATTTCTGCTGTGGACATCCCCATCAGTATAATGTAATTCAGCGCCGTGGACGAGAGAACCAAACTGCTGACGACTTATGGAGCATGTTATGACGGAAAGAGGCCGAGTTCTATTTGCCGATAACGAAGAGACATTTTTGCAGGCAACTTGCGAGTTGTTGCGGCGCGAGGGTTTTGCCTGTGACAGCGCCCCGGATGCGGCGACGGCTTTAAACATGTTGCGCACGCAACCGTATGACTTACTCATCTCCGATATTAAAATGCCGGGCAATGCGGAATTGGAATTTATTCAGGAAATTCCCCGCCTCGCCGAAGGCATGCCGGTGATCCTGGTCACCGGTTATCCTTCGATTTACACCGCGATCAAATCCATTCAACTGCCGGTGATGGCGTATTTGCCGAAGCCGGTGGATTTCGACGAGTTGTTGACCCACGTGCAAAAAGGCGTGGAGCGTTGTCGCGCTCATCGCGCCGTGCGCAGCACACAGGATCGCATGCAAAGCTGGCGCAGCGAACTGGATCAGATTCAACAATCGATGAATGAAACGCCGGGCGAAGTTGGCGCCGCGGCGCCGGTGGAGGCGTTTCTGTCGTTAACGTTTCGCAACCTCGCCGGCTGTTTGTCGGATTTGAATAACTTAACCAAAGCGCTGGCGAGCGAAAAAAACGGCCAGCCCGAAGTTTGCCAGCTTTTTAATTGCCCGCGGTTCAATACGCTGAATGCGGCGGTGATGGAGACCATAGAAGTTTTGGAGAAAACCAAAAACGCCTTCAAATCCAAGGAACTGGGGGAATTGCGCAAGAAGCTCGAAAAAGTCGTAGTGCTGGGTGCGCCAGTGAAAAATTAACCACCTATTTTGCCGTGGCGGCATGATCTATCTGCGCCATACCTTGACGGGCAGGACGCGCCAGCGTCGTCGCAAATAAAATTTTATATATATTTTTTATTGACATTGGTGCTTAACTTTATTATATTTAAAATTGTTTTAAAAACCAATAAAATTAAACCGAGAGATTATGGCTAATCATCAATCAGCAATTAAACGCAATCGTCAAGCCAAGCGCCGGACGCTGCGCAATCGCGAATATCGCTCCGAAATGCGGACCACGATCAAAAAAATTCTCGCCGCCACAGACCGGCAGACGGCGGCGAAGGATCTGCACGCGACCGTTTCGCTGTTGGACAAACTGGTGACGCACGGCGTGATTCACCGGAACAAAGCGGCCAATCAAAAATCACGGCTGGCAAAATTTTATAATGGCCTCCCCGCCGCCGCGGCTGCTTAGTTAGCGCCATCTTCCTGGCGCGGCAATTAGGTTTTCGCCAAACGCTTGGTCAATTTTTAAGAACGCGATTCTTTTCTAACGTAGGAGAATCGCGTTTTTTGTTGGCGTAATCCCTCAGTTACAGGTGATGTAGCGCAGACATCTTGTCTGCAGTCAGGATGACTGCGCTACGTTTTCCACCCTAAGTGAGGCGTTACTTGTTGGCGCGAAATCCGCTTGACATTTGGTGAAATCGTTTTATATTTGAGGGGTCACTTCGTGCCATAGCCCAATTTTTTGCTCATCATCTCGCGAGAACAACTTATGCCTGACCACATTCGCAAACCGGCCATTCTGATTACCGGCGCCAACGGCGAAATGGGCCACGGCCTGATTACCCGCTTGGCCGCCGCCGGCAATCACGACGTCATTGCGCTTGATGTTCGCCCCCTCGATGAGCCCCTCCAACGTCTGTGCAAAGCCGCCGTGATCGGCGACATTCTTGAGCCGCGTCTGCTCGAGCGCTTGCAAAGCGAATACGAAATTCATTGCGTCTATCATCTCGCCGCCCTGCTCTCCACCCGCGCCGAATTTACGCCGGAAGCCGCGCACCGCGTCAATGTCGAAGGCACGATCAATTTGTTAAAAATGGCCATCGAGCAATCGCGCTGGCACGGGGAAGTGGTCACCTTCATGTTTCCCAGTTCGATTGCAATTTACGGCCTGCCCAATCTCGCCGCCAAACAGCGCACCGGAAAAATCAAAGAAACGGATTGGAATTATCCGACCACGATGTACGGTTGCAACAAACTTTATTGCGAGCATCTCGGGCGCTATTATGCCTCGCATTATCGCCAACTCGCGGCGGACAACACGCAACGCGGCGGCATTGATTTTCGCTCGATGCGGTTTCCGGGTTTAATCAGCGCGCTGACCGTGCCGAGCGGCGGCACCAGCGATTACGCGCCGGAAATGTTGCACGCCGCCGCGCAGAATAAAAGTTATGCCTGCTTTGTGCGTGAAGACGTGCGCATTCCGTTCATGGCCATGCCGGACGCGATCACGGCGCTGTTAACCCTCCAAAATGCTCCGCGCCCCCAATTAACGCAAACCGTTTACAACATTGGCAGTTTCAGTCCGAGCGCCGGCGAAATCCGTGAGCTGACGCGACGCGCCTTCCCCAAAGCGAACATCACTTTTAGCCCGGATGACAAGCGCCAGGCTATCGTTGATTCCTGGCCCGCGGAGGTGGATGACACCGCCGCGCGGCGTGATTGGGGCTGGACGCCGGAATATAATCAAACGCGCGCGTTTGAAACCTATTTGATTCCGGGCATTAGGGAGCGGTATCGCGCATAAAGATTTGACTTTTTGAATTGCTCTCTTTATATTGTAGGTGCTTCTAAAAATAGATTTTGGCTATTAAAACCACGGGTCAGCAGATCATGATGTCTCACGAAATTACATTGCAAAGTCTCCTTGAAGATTTGCACGGAGTCGAATTGGAGATTCAGGAATATGAGAAGAAATACAAACTTCTCAGTTGCTACTTTCTGCCGCTTTACGATACCGGCATTCTCGAAGAGAATCACGATTTCGGCGATTGGGCGGCGCTGCTTGGCATGCGTGCGAAACGCATTGAATTGTTCAAGCAATTCCTGCCTAAAACCATGTCAAATCTGCCAACGAACGGAACTTCGAAAACTTTAGAAGCACATGCGGGAAGCCTTACAATCGGTTGAATCCTACGAAAGTTTCATTTATTCGATAAAGGATCATCATCCGGAGATCGTCGTTTCAACGCTGGTCATCGTGCGCCGCGGCCCGCATCGATGCCAGTTGCAAGGCGAGGTGCACTTTGACCGGAATCTGGTTTTGCGGGTATATGAACGCGTCGACTTTTTAGAAGCAAAAATTGCCTACTACAGTTATGAAGTGTATCGAGATGAATCTCTGATCTATTGGTATGACCCGCAACCTCATCCGGTCGATCCAACGTTAGCCAGCACCCACCCTCATCATCAGCATATTCATCCAGATATCAAGCATCATCGTATCCCCGCGCCCGGACTTTCTTTCGATCAACCCAATTTGTCGTTTCTGGTTAAAGAGATTGTTGAAAAGTTGTTGAAATAACGACCCGCTGGAGAATAAAACATGTCCAAACTCGATTTTCTCAACGCCGAAATTCAATCGCTGAAAGAACAAGGACTTTTTATCAATATTCGCACCATAGAAAGCGCGGTCGGTGCGTGGATTCAGGTGGACGGCAAGCGCGTGTTGAATCTGTGTACCAACAATTATCTCGGTTTTGCGAATCATCCGAAATTGAAAGAAGCGGCCAAAGCGGCGATTGATCAATACGGCGTCGGCCCGGCCGCGGTGCGCTCGATTGCCGGCACGCAAAGTTTGCATCGCGAGTTGGAAAGAAAACTGGCGGCCTTCAAGGGCGTCGAGGATGTCATCTCCGTGCAATCCGGTTTGCTGGCAAATCAAGCCGTGATTCCGACCATCACCACGGCGGAGGATGTGATCTTCTCCGACGAATTGAATCACGCCAGCATCATTGACGGCACGCGGCTCGCGAAGGCGAAGGTGGTGCGCTATAAACATAACGACGTTGCGGATCTCGAAGCCAAACTTAAAAGCGAGCCGGTGACGCGCAACCGCTTGATCATCACCGACGGTGTGTTCAGCATGGACGGCGATGTAGCGCCGATGAAAGACATTGTCGAGGTGGCGGAAAAATACAATGCCTTGACGATGGCCGACGATGCGCACGGCGAAGGCGTGCTCGGGCGCGCCGGGCGCGGCGTGGCGGAGCATTTTGGTTTGGCCGGCCGCGTCGATATTGAAATCGGCACGCTCTCCAAAGCCTTCGGCGTGGTTGGCGGTTATGTTGCCGGCAAAAAAGCGATTGTCGAATATCTGCGCCAGCGCGCGCGGCCTTTTTTATTTTCCAGCGCCGTCACGCCGGCGGATATTGCCGCGTGCATCGCCGCGGTCGATATTCTCGCGGCCTCCGGGGCGTTGGTGGAGAAACTTTGGGCGAACACCAAATATTTCAAAGATAAAATGAAAGCGCTCGGCTTTGACCTCGGCCAGAGCGTCACCCCGATTACGCCAGTGATGATTGGCGACACGCACAAAGCGCGCGCGTTTAGCCAAAAACTTTTTGAGCACAATATTTTCACCATGGCCATCGGCTTCCCCACCGTGCCCAAAGGCAAAGAGCGCCTGCGCGTGATGATCTCCGCCACCCATTCGACGGAAGATTTGGATCTGGCGGTGCAGGCGTTTGAGAAAGTTGGGAAAGAAGTCGGGGTGATTTAATGTGGAGTTTCTTTGTGACGTTGTCCGGCAGCACCGTGTTACAGTTTAAACACCACCCGCTGTCATCTCATTATATGTTATATCCAGACAGTTATATGAAACTCATTTAGAATTCATTGAGGATGTGATGAACAGTCCAGCATTGGTTTCACGCCGTCAGGTGCTCGCCGCTCTGGCCGTCTCACCATTCAGCGCAGTATTGACCAAGGCAACTGCGCCGGCACTCTCGAAATCGGCGACATTCGTACTGGTCCATGGTGCTTGGCATGGTGACTGGTGCTGGAAAAGGCTCACGCCTCTCTTGAGAGCCGCCGGGCACGAGGTCTTCGTTCCAACGTTGACCGGGTTGGGAGAACGTTCCCACCTGCTCTCTCCTGATGTTGACCTCAACACACATATCAAGGACATCACCGCAGTTCTCGAATACGAGGATTTGCAGGAAGTAGTACTGGTCGGCCACAGCTACGGAGGTATGGTGATCGCCGGTGTTGCGGAGAAGGCCGGCACGCGCCTCGCGCAACTTGTGTATCTCGATGCGTTCCTACCTGAGAACGGGAAGGCGCTGAAAGACTATACCCCGGCCAACCTTGATGAGGCAGCACGAACGAAGGGCGAAGGCTGGCGCCTGCCTCCGCAGGGATCACCCCGCGATTTCGGTGTCACGAACGAGCGCGACATCGCCTGGATGCAGTCGAGGCTAGGCGACCAGCCGTACAAAACCTTCACGCAGTCGATACAATTGTCCACGGACAAGAGCAAGTCTCTCGCACAAACGTTCATTCAATGCAGCAAGGCGCCTTTCTTCGCAGAAGCCGCCGACCGGGCGAGGCGGCAAGGCTTTCGTTATCGTGAATTGTTCTCGGCAGGCCACGATGCGATGATCACCCAACCGAAGGAGTTGGCAAAGCTTCTACGTTCACTGGTGTAACTCCCCGCGAGGCGGTCAAATGAAGAACCAGGCTGGCCACCTATGAAGCGCAGCCGATCTGGCCCCGTGCGGCCTAACGATAAAAAAATGGAACGGACGGGAAAAGCAGTGGCATAAATTCCATGACGTGCTATCTCCAGCGTCCCGTCTTCGATCAAACTTCATCTCTTGTCTTCCCGCCGCTCAACATTGCATTATGCGTGCCTTCATAGCGGGAATTGAATTTGGGCAAATGAAATAAACGACGCATCATCTACCGCGCTTTTTCGCGGCTGGCAGAAAGCAATAAGCTTAATTCACGGTTCGAAATAAGAACCGCTCGCACAAACATACAACTGAAGGAGAAGATTATGGCTGGTGCAAGAAAACGTACGACTCATCGCAGCGTGGCCGGTAAAAAACTTTATGCCGTGCGCGATGCCAAAGGCCGTTTCCTGGACATTCAAACTTACGAACGCGCCCATCGGCAGGATTTAAAGAAAAGAAGCGGCGCGGAAACGACGGCGAAAGCAAAAGCCAAGTCAAAAGGTTGAACCGTTGTGGTTTTGAGTGGCATTCCGCTCGTCGGTTTATCCGTATAAAAATGGCCGAGAAACCTGACCAGCGGAATGCGCCGTGGCGTTATCTTGCCGGCCCGCATGTGGCTTTGAGAAAAAATTTCATCTCAAACGAGTATAATCTGCATCTGCAGGATGCAACAGAACCTGAGCATGGAATCGCTGTCCGGAATACTGCATTCCGCGGCAACGGCCAGATCGCTCTCCCAGCCGGCGACTCCGAATTCCGTCTCGCGCCAACGCGTTCCCGGTTGGAAAGAAATTAAGCATTAAACGTTACGCCGGATCAATGCTCTTTATACAAAAAGCCGCGCCCGGAATTAGAAATCACGCCGAAGTTTTAGCTGTTTGGGGTTGGCGAGAATTTTTGTGGGCGAAAATCCGTTAAACCGATTTAATTCTCCAGAAACTTAGGAGGTTTATGCAGTCTCGTCGTTTTGTGATCCGCCTGCTGTTGAGTTTTACCGTCTGCCATTTCTTTCCTTCCAATGCCTTTTCGCAAAACAATTTCTGGCAACCGTCGAACGGGCCTTATGGCGGAATCATCTACGCCGTTGCGAGCGATACCAGCGGCGATCTTTTTGCCGGCACGGACGCCGGCGGCGTCTTTCGTTCCATCGATGACGGCGCCAACTGGAATCCCATCAATAATGGCCTGCCGGAAAAATACATTTACGCGCTCGCCGTTAGTCCGAATGGCCATGTATTTTTGGGCACCAGTGAAAATGGGATTTACCGTTCTCTGGATCGCGGCGGAAAATGGATTGCGGCCAATACCGGATTAACCAATTTAACTGTTTTTACGCTGGCGATTAATAACAACGGACATCTTTTCGCCGGCACCCTCGGCGGCGTGTTTCGTTCAACCGATGACGGCGAGAACTGGATGCTGCTTGCGGCGGGATTACCGAATATTCCATTTCTTGCACTCGCGCTCAATCCCCGCGGCCATCTTTTCGCCGGCTCGTCGCGGCGCGGAATATTTCGCTCGCTTGACAACGGCGCCACTTGGGCCTATAGCGGCTTAGATGGATCGACGATTTACGCCGTTGCCAGCGACACGAAGGGAAACCTTGTTCTTGGCACCGGCCGCTTCGGTATTTTCCGTTCGACTGATAATGGCGCCAACTGGGCGCAAAGCAACACCGGTTTGACGAATCTCACGGTGCTGGCGTTTGCAGTCAATAATAAAAATGAAATCATGGCGGGAACCGATGGCGGCGGTATTTTTCTCTCTACCGACAGCGGGGTGAATTGGGCCGCGGTCAACGCCGGTTTGACGAGTCGCGCCGTTGTGGCGCTGGTGGCAAATAAACAAGATCATTTTTTTGTCGGCAGCGGCGGCGCCGGGGTATATCGCTCGACCAACAGCGGCGGCAATTGGACACACGCCAGCAAAGGCCTGACGGCGACATTCATCTATTCGCTCATGCCTAATGCGCGCGGCCACATTTTCGCGGGAACGGGCGAAGCCGGGGTGTTGCGTTCAATCGATGATGGCGCCAGTTGGACGCCACCGAATGCCGACCTTATTCCCGGCAGAATTTATGCATTGGCCACGAGTCCCGCTACGGGCATTTGTTTGCCGCCACTGATCCCAACGGCGTTTTCCGCTCCGAAGATGAAGGCGCGACTTGGGTGCGCGTCAACAATGGATTATCTTATCGATTTGTCGTCGCGCTGGTGAGCAACGCCAGCGGCCACTTGTTTGCGGGCACCTTTGGCAATGGCATCTATCGCTCCATTGATAATGGCACGACCTGGACGTTGAACAACAATGGGCTGCGAGATTTTTTTATTCTCAGTTTAGCGGTCAATGCCAGCGGCCACATTTTTGCCGGCACCGATGGCGGCGGCGTTTTTCGCTCCACGGATAATGGGCAAAACTGGACGTTAAGCATCAGCGGCTTAACCGACACCAAGATTTGGGCGTTCGCCATAAATCGCGACCAGCAGGTTTTTGCCGGAACGAATCGGAATGGGATTTTTCGGTCCAGCAATAACGGTGAGACCTGGGTCGAATCGACGCTGGGTCTCACCAATCGTTTCATCCGCTCGCTGACCATCCATTCCGGCGGGCAGATCTATGCGGGCACTTTTAACGGCGGCGTTTTTCGCTCGATCGATAACGGCGGCAATTGGGCGCCACTGACAACGGGCTTGCCAGAATTAACCGAGGTTAGGGCGCTCGCGACCAACACCAATGGCTATCTTTTTGCCGGCACCATCGGCGCTGGCGTTTTCCGCAGCGTGCAGGCGATCACCCGCGTTAATGATTTGACGCAACAAACGCCGGAAGATTTTTCCCTCGGACAAAATTACCCCAATCCGTTTAATCCGGTGACGACCATTCCCTTTACGCTGCCGCGAGCCAGCCCGGTGACATTGAAAGTGTTTACGCATTTGGGCGAAGAGATCGTCACGCTGGTCAATCAGAAACTTCCCGCCGGTCGGCACGAGGCACGTTGGGATGGGGGAAGTTGGCCAAGCGGCGTTTATTTTTATCGGTTGCGAGTTGAAGATCGCCTGGTTGACGCCAAAAGATTGTTGTTGGTTAAATAGGGTCCGAGGTCGAAGGTCCGATGTCCGAGGTCGGACAATAATAACGCGTGCTTCGTCCCGGCAGGAATGATAAAATTTAACATGTCTGCAATCTCTGCACTCGTTCTTGCGGCGGGGGAATCGAAACGGATGGCATGGCGCAACAAGCTCCTACTGCCGCTGGCGGGAAAAACGGTTATTGAATGCACCGTTGACGCGATTCTGGGAGCGAAGGTGGATGACGTCATTGTCGTGCTCGGTCACGATGCCGCGACCATTCGAAATTCGTTGAGCGGGAAAAAAATACGTTTTACGTTTAATCCGAATTATCGCCGCGGCATGGCGAGCTCGATTCAGGCGGGACTCGCAGCGCTGGCACCGCAGACGGAAGCGGTGCTGATCGCGTTGGCCGATCAACCGCTCGTTTCATCGACGGAAATAAATTTTTTAATTGCGTCATTTTCCCGCGCCACCGAGAAGTCGATTGGGGTTCCCACTTTCAAAGGGCAACGCGGCAATCCCGTCATTTTTGATTGGCGCTATCGGGAGGAAATGCTGGCCTTGCAAGGCGACGTTGGCGGCAAATCCATCCTCGCGCGGCATCCGGAGCAGGTTCTCGAAATTGCCATGCCGGCGGGAAATATTCTGGATGACGCCGATACACCGGAAGCCTATGCCAGGCTGCTTAATTTGACCGATTCACTTTAGGTTCTAATTTTCTGCCGCCAAAACAAATTGCTTGCTTGCCTTTGCCACAAGAGCGGCATTGTCCTCCGCGCGCACGGCGATTTCGAGCTGATAGCGACCGGGGCGCAACTTTTCGAGATTTAAGGCCAAAGAGTCTCGCACGGTCGGTTGAGTCACAGCCCGAAGCTCGGAAAGTGTGATGGAGACGACTTCATTTTTGCTGAAAGGCTTAATCAATTTATTGACGATTTTTTTGCCGGATTGCACTGCAATAATATTGTAATCAACACGATAATTTTTCTCGAGGCCAATTGCCGTGAGATTGTAGATCTCAAAATATATCGTTAGCGGCAGCGTTTTCAGCGCCGCGCCAAACGGATAAAGTATTTTTCGATCCGAACTGTCAGAAATTGGCAAATAAAATTGAATATCACTCAACATCAGGTTGGCGCCGCGAAAATCGCGAACCGCCAGTGGCAACTGCGCGAGGCTTTTGTAAGTCTCGTTTGCGGCCGTTGCTTGCAAGGCTAAGATATACGGCGCTGGAACGCAACGCAACTCCATCATGCCGACCGACCCTAAAATTGAAGCCGATCCTGCCGCCGTCACCGGAATGATTTGCCGCTGGTCTGCTTGGGCCATTCGCGCGCCATTCAAATCATTTAAAACACAACCGTATGTTACGCTACTCAACCAGACGCCGGTGGAATCGCTTTCCATCCCTTGCTCTCCGAGATTGACGCCCATGCCAATAGCGACGCGCGTTTGATTTTGTTCACCGCGAAACTGGGCAATATCGGCGACGAAGGGCAATGCCGAGGCCGCGGTTTTATAAATGAACGCCGCCGGCAGCGCTTCTTTTATGACGTCTTTAACGTCGGAAGTTGTGCGATGAACGGCGTGATGAATTTTGTCATCACGCCGTCTGGAAGCTTGCCCGCCGGTTGGCGAACGCAGCTCTTGCCCAATGTCTTCAAGCTCACGGGCGAGATCAAAATAATGCGCAGAAATCGCCTGTCGCTGCAAGTAAAGCGCGGCGGCTTGCAGGGCGCGATGTTGCATGCGTCCGCCAAAAACCGCATTCTGCAAATCCGGGGTCATCTTAAAAGCAGCGCCTTGTTTGACGAAATTAAACAACAAGCCGGCATGAATCTGATCGTAGCTCCACGTTTCATTCGCCAGCACGGTTACACTTCCCGGCGGTAAAAGAGCCTTTGTTCTTTCCCAGGGATTGGCCGAACCGCTTGGTGAGATACGGCGAATGCCGGTGCTATCAAAAATTGCCTGTTCTCCCACATAGCCGCCATCGGGCACCAGGATCGACAAATCTTGCGTGATCAGCATGTGCGCCCCGGGATCGACATAGCGAAATTGGGGACGGCCGTATTTCAGATAAATCCTGCCGCGATCATCAAAATACGGCGGCGCTTTCGCGGCAAAATTTTCACGGGCGTAATCACGCCGGCGTAAATGCTCTTCCAGCCTTTCGTTTAACGGCGTGAACGGATCAGGCTCGCGCAACCGCCAATACCGCGCAATATATTCTCGGCGCTGCGGCGCGGGCAGGGCATTAAAAATTTTCTTTTCACTTTCTTCCAACAACACAACGAATTCCAGCTCATACTCAATACGCAACGTATCCTCACCAACGGTTTGCAGCCGCGCCCAATAGGCTTCGGGAGAAATGGCGCCGCGGCCGCGAGATTGGGCTTGCAGTGAGAAATTGTATGATAAAAGAAAAGATGAAATGAGAATTCTCAAAAACAATCGCGGTGTGAATCGGCATATCACCAATCGGGAGGCTATCCGAGTTTGCATTCGCCGCATTGGGCGGATAAAAGTAAAATTTGTGTTAAAAAAACAAAGATGGTTACACCACATAGGTACAAAGCTCACCAAGAAAAGCCGAAAAAACTTTGTGCGCTTCACGCCTTTGTGGTGAGTTTGGTTCCGGGTCATGGTTAAAGAGTTCAACGGCGATTTTCTCAAGGCCTCAAATGGAAAAAGGGCTCAACGTGAAAGAAGTTCCGTCAAGCCCTACTGATTGCGATATTGACCGGTCACTGCAAGTGACCGGTCAATAATCACTAACAATAATTACTACCGCGCCAGAAACGGCGAGACTGAGTTGATGTTGTCGGCGATCAATTGATTCATATCCGTGGCGATGGTCACCGTCGCCGTCGCCGCATCGATGGTGAATCTATCCAAATCGTTGCCGGCACTCGGGAGGTAGGCTGGAACAACTGTCACTGTTCCCGGGCCGCCGTCGGCGACATTGGTGTTGGTTTGAATCTGCCGAATGGAGACCGGCAGACGGATGCCGAGATCGCTCATGCGCCGGCCTTCCAGGAAGAAAATTTCCTGGCGCAACAGATACAACATTTTGTACAGCGCGTTTGCTGTGGTCAGCGCGTTGATGTCTGCTGCCGTTACGCTCGTTCCGGAAACCGGGTAAACCGTCACCAACGTGCCGCCGGTACCGCCGCGCTTTTGAATCAGGCCCGAAAGCGCCGGCGCGTTAGGTCCGGCTTTCACTTTCAAAGCCGCATCGTTGGGGCGATTGGTGCGCGCATCGGTGTCGCGAAATGTCGTCACCGTTGCCCGAGCCACCGTCACCGCACTTACCATCGACGTCCGCGCCGCGGCCAAATCGTTGTTGACCAGCGCCACTTCCGCAATGATCAAATGCGCCTCTTCGGACTTCAACGCCGGGATGCTGGTGGCGTTGGTGGTGAATTTGGGATCGAGAAAATCCAGTCGCGGCAACGGTTGCAAGTCCGTCAGCGTGGTGATGCGGCCGTAAGGCGTGTTGGTCAATTGCGCCGCGTCATATTGCGCGAAAAAAACGTAATTCGCGGCGCTCGGCAAGGCCAGCGCCGCTTTGGCTTCGGCGTCGGCATTTGCTTTGTCGCCGGCCAAACGATATGCCCGCGTCAATCCTAGCTTGCAATTGATTTTCATGCTCGCATTGGTGGTGGTACTGAACGCGGTTTTGAACGCCTCAACCGCTTGGGCTGCCGCCTCCCGGCTCGTCACCAGCGGGCCCAGTTCGGCGGTCGGGAAGGACGAAAAATTCTCGGCCAAGATGACCAGAGCCATCCCTTTGTAAAAGTACGTTTCGCCCTTTTGATCATTCGTCGTCTGTTTATCGTTCGGGATGATGGCGCTGAGGCCAAAATCAACCAAAGCATTCAGGGTCTGATAAGAATGATAGACCGTCGGCAGGGTCAAATCAAACGGCGTCACCGACGAAGGCCGGTCCAGATTGTTGGAGATGAACGACGCGGTGTTGAAATAATTGTCGGAGGTCACATCGATAATGTGCGACGAATTCGTCGCCACCGAAAATTGCCGGCGCAGGCCGGTGATCAACGACGCCGTGCCGCCGGTGGCATTCTCGCGCAGCGCGTCGTCGGTAATTTGCGGATTGGTCACATTTGTGGGATCGACCAGCTCGCAGGCGCTGAACATGAATATGAACAGCATTATCCCTGGCAATATTTTAAACAAAGTTTTTGCTTTCATTGGCTTTTTCCCTGAAAAGTTTCAGATTCAAAAAATTCCTTCTACAATGAAACATCAACGCCGAATCGCACTTGCTTGGGCGGCGAGGGGTTTGCGCCGACAATGCCGCCGACTTCGAGGTTGCCGCCGGCGCGGATGAAGCTCAACTCGGGATCGGCAAACCAGGTCTTGGTTCCCAGAATCGCCACATTTCTCACCGATGCGGTTAGCGCCATGCTATTCACGCCGATGACGCGCGGCAGTTGATAACGCAAAGATACTTCGCGGATTTTGAACCAATCGCCTTTTTCCAACAAAATACTCGAAGCGGTGTTGCGATCGTACGGCTTGCGATTGGTGGTGGGATTGAGCTCACCCGGGAGCTTCGCATAATCTTCCGGATAGACGATATCGCCGCTTTGGCTGCGGACGAGATGGCGCGACAATAATTGATTCAAGACGAAATGGCCGCGCGCAAATTCAGCCAAGCCGTAGACCGAGATTTTCTTGAAAATCTTCAGGTCGAGCGCCAGCGAGCCGGTTTGTTTCGGCGTCGGATTGCCTCGCCGCTCGATGGCGACAGCGCCTCGAAAGACGCCATCAGCGTCGGGTACCGGCACATTGACCTGGTACACACCGACGGGATGCCCTTCTTCCACGCGCTGCGGCGCAAAAGCGAATCCGGCGATGGTGAATGGCGGGGAGCCGCCGAGAGAGATGACTTTGTTGCTCAACGTCGCGTAAGACAACCGCACATTCATTTCGAAATTATCCCAGGTCAACACATTGGCGCGCAGCGAGGCTTCGATACCTTTGTTCTCGATTTCGCCGACGTTGCGCTGCTGCGTGCCAAAACCCGAGGCCGGGTCCGTGGCAACGTTGAACAGTGCATCTTTGGTTTTCTGATTGAACACCGAAAACTCGAGCGAGAGGCGCTCATCCAAAAGGCCGGCATCAAAGCCCACGTCGATCGAAGTCGTCTTCTCCGGCGCCAGCTTGTCGTCGCCGGGGATGTTAAAATTGATGGCGGCTTCATTAAGGAAGGAGTTGGAAACATAAGAGCGGTCGCGGACGAACGGCGACGGGAAGTTGCCGGTCTGGCCGACGGCGGCGCGCAGTTTCAACGTGCCGAGATACGATTTCAAAAATTTTGGATAAAACCCTTCGTCGGAAATATTATAAGCCACGCCGGCTTTGGGATAAGTTTGAATGCCGACCTCTTCGCCGAAGGCCGTGTTCCCGTCAAAGCGGACGCCCAGATCAAAATATAAACGATCGGAGACGCCGATTTGATCGGTGACAAAGAAACCGCCGTTAAAAAGCTGGCGGTTGCTCTCGTCGGCAGCAATCACCGAAGCATTGCCAAAGTCGGTGGTGCCAGGAATTCTGAACGTCGTGCCGGAGCCGAAATTCTCGCGATCTTCGACGCGGAACCCTTGCACGCCCGCGGAAATGGTTTGCGTGAGCGGGCCGATTTTGGGCGCCGTATAAGAGCCGGTATAGTTCATGGTCACCGTCAGATAATCACGAAACGACACGCGCAGAAAGCCGCCGGCGGTTCCGACAATCGGGGTGGACTCAATCGGCGCAAAATGGCGCGCTTCATTTTTGCGATAATCCAGGCCGATGGTGAATCTATTTTTAAACCGCGCATACGGCGAATAATTGACATTCACCGAAGTAATGAAACGGTTGGCCGCTTCGCGCAAGTCGGGAAGCAGATACAGGTTGAGCAGACTGTCCAGATTTTGATTGTTGCGCTGCGCCAGGCGGAAATTGGCTTCCAATTCCAAAGCGCTCAGAGGCGCGATGGTGCTATTGTCGTTAAAAATGGTGCCGAATTGGCTGCGCGTATAGCTGGCGGAAAATTCGACATCCGCATTTTGCGACATGATCGCCCTCATGCCGGTGGCGAGATTGTATTGCTTGTCAAATAACTCGTCTTGCACCACCATGCCGCGGTTGTCAAACATTTTTCCGGAAATATTATAACTAAACGCTTCCGTGCCGCCAGTCACGCCGCCGGTGTAGGATTGATACGTGCTGTTCCGGTAAAACAGATCTTTGGTGAATTGCTCATAGGTGAATTTGTTTTCCGGCGCATCAAGCCCTGAGGTCACATTGAAAC
>Ga0247727_10009536_pt1 | contig 17548 bp, 15 predicted proteins | sample WisWelCaveWW1625_FD_202498 | JGI IMG/M metagenome (GOLD analysis project Ga0247727, IMG submission 202498) | Biofilm microbial communities from Wishing Well Cave, Virginia, United States - WW16-25 | ecosystem: Environmental > Aquatic > Deep subsurface > Groundwater > Cave microbial mat | place...
GCGCGCGTCTGCCCAGCGGCAAACGCTTAAGATTTTCCGTGGGCGCGGCGCCCACGGGCTCGTGACACCACCAGCCGCATCACCTTGTCCAAAAATCTGAAAGGTTTTTAGACAAAGCTGACGAGGTTTGAACTACAACGTTAAATTCAAACGCTAGAAAGTGAACTCTGAAATTTCCATGGTGAGGACAAACATTCACCATGGACTTTGTCATTTTATTTTCTAGATTCCTTGGGCATGAAAAACAATCATGCTCAAAGAATCGCAAGCGCCACCCCTCCTCCTTCCGGGCGAAAAGCGTTCTTGAATCTCGCACCTCGTGACGTGAAGGGGTTGCTGGAAGAGTTAAAAAAGTATCATACGATCTTTGCCCCGTTGTTTCAACGTCCAGAACAGCGGCATTGGTCGCTCAAATATCTCGAAGGCCAGATGCTGGAGCTTGAACGCAAATCCATTGAGCCGATGGCGCGCGCCTTAGAAGGGGGCAACGTGCAAGCCATGCAGCAGCTCATCAGCGCCAGCCCCTGGGGTGACGAGGCCGTCATTGAAACCCATCAACACAAAGTCGCCCAAACACTCGGGCGGCATAATGGCGTCCTCATCCTGGATGGGCTGGACAATCCCAAACAAGGCACGCATTCAATTGGCGTAGCGCGTCAACATTGCGGGCCTCTTGGCAAACGCGCGAGTTGCCAAGCCAGTGTGGTCTTGGCGTATGCGAGTGACTTGGGTTATACACTCTTAGATCGGCGGTTGTATCTTCCCGAAAAATGGTTTGAAACCCCATACGCCACCGCCGCGCGCGTGGATGAAGTGGCCAAGGCCTTGCCGCAGAAGCTCTGGCGTAAAGTCATCGTCCATGAAGGCACCAAGGGGCCACTGGAAGTGGAGATTGCGGTTTTGCGCTGTGTCTTTTCCGAAGAGGCTTTGCCGGCGCGCGAAGAGTGGTTGGTGCTTCGAAGAAAATCTTCGCGGCAGCCGCTTGACCAGTGGAAATTTTTTCGCGCGAATGCCGCCAAGAAAACCTCCTGGAAAAAACTCGCACAAAAGACCGCGTGGCGCTGGCCGATCGAAAGCACCATCGAAGAGTGCAAAGTCGAGTTGGGGCTAGATCATTACGAAGTCCGCAATTGGCGCGGCTGGCACCACCATATGACTCTGACGATGCTGGCCCATCACTTTCTCGTGCGTCTGCGTGTGAAGTTGGGCAAAGCGGCTCCCGCCCTGACCGTTTCGCAAGCCCGCAAGCTCCTGCAAGTGGTTTTACCGAAACGTGAATTTGATGCTAAAACGATACTTCAAGAAATCAAAAAGACCCAGCAGCAAAACTATGCCGCCTATCGCTCACATCGCAAACGGCAAAAAACTGCTGCACTGACTTAACGTTGTAGTTCTATAATCGTGGCGTAGACACGGTGCGCGCCATGCGCAAAAAACTGGAACTCATTTACCGGATTTATCGATTCGCTGTGGCGTTGAATGAAGAAAAAGCGAAACAATTTCCGTATCAGAGCTTGTGAAAACGACTGCAAAAATTTTCCTTTCACTGTGCATGATTTTCATTTCGGCTTTTGCCCAGAACAATATGAACGAACCCAAAAACAAATTGGTCGTTCATGCTGATGCCGGCAAAAACACGATCAGCCGGCATATTTACGGGCAATTCAGCGAGCACCTTGGCCGAGGTATTTACGAGGGTTTCTGGGTCGGAGAGAATTCACCCCTCCCCAACACGCGAGGCATTCGCAATGATGTGATTGCAGCTCTGAAGAACATCAAGGTTCCCAACCTGCGTTGGCCGGGCGGCTGTTTCGCCGATGAATATCACTGGAGGGATGGCATCGGCCCGCGCGAGCAGCGGCCGACGATGATCAACACACACTGGGGCGGAGTGACCGAAGACAACAGTTTTGGCACGCACGAATTTTTCGATCTATGCGAGCAGTTGGATACCGAGCCTTACATCTGCGGCAACGTCGGCAGCGGCACCGTCGACGAAATGTCAAAATGGGTAGAGTACATCACATTTGACGGCAAAAGTCCGATGGCTGATCTGCGGCGCAAGAACGGCAGAGACAAGCCCTGGAAAATAAAATATTGGGGCGTCGGCAACGAAAACTGGGGTTGCGGCGGCAACATGACACCGGAGTATTACGCCGATCTTTACAAACGCTATGCGACCTACTCCCGCAATTATGGTGACAACCATCTATTCAAAGTTGCCGGCGGCGCCGGTGGCGGGGATTTCAATTGGACGGAAGTCATGATGAAAAAAGTCTATCGCTCGCAGATGAGCGGGCTTTCGCTTCATCATTATGTCGTGGATGGAACATGGCAAAAAAAGAAATCGGCAACGCAGTTCGATGAAAGCGAGTACTTCGATCTGCCTTCCGAGCTGAAGACGGAAGACTATGAACACAACGGCCGAAAGATACCCGCGCTCGACGTCTCAAGCTCTAAAGCGCAGGATGGCAGCATCAATATCAGCATTGTGAACGTACATCCCGAAAAAAACATTGCTTTAGAATGTGAAGTGAGAGGAATCAAAGCGCCGCGCGTTTCCGGGAAAATATTGACGGCTTCAAAACTCAACTCACATAATACCTTCGACCAGCCCGATAACGTGAAGATTGCCGATTTTAATAGAGCCTCTTTGCGCAACAACCTGCTCAACGTTGTGGTGCCGGCAAAATCGGTGGTGGTATTGCAGGTGAAATAAAAGCAAACGTTGCGAGGCCTATGGCAAAACCAGTCACATTGAAACAGATTGCCCTCGCGGCTAATACTTCAGTGAGCACCGTGTCGATGGCTCTGAGCGATCACCCTCACGTTAGCCCGGTGACTAAGGCGGAGATTCACAAGATCGCCAAAAAAATGGGCTACTCGCCCAATCTCATTGCGCGAAAATTGTCTTCTCGCAAAAAACGGACGATCGGATTGGTTGTTCCAAAAGTCGCCCATCCGTTTTTCTCGGAGGCGATTGAAGCCATTTACGACGAAGCTCATCAGCAACACTACGAAATTTTTATGATGGTCTCCGGCGAAGACGCGGCTCTGGAAGCGCACCACATCAAAACCCTGCTGGGATTGCAGGTGGATGGCTTTTTGATTTCGGTGACGGAAAAAACCACCGATCTCTCGCCGTTTGAATCCATCTTATCCCAAAATAAGAAACTGGTCTTTTTTGACCGTATTATCGAGAGCCTCGGGTGCAGCAGCGTCGTTTGCGACGATTATCAAGGTTGCTATAATTTGGTTTCTTATGTGATCGCTAAAGGGTATACGAAGATCGGCTATATCGCCGGCTATTCCGGCATTTCTATTGGCCGGGAACGGCGCCGCGGTTTTGAACAGGCCTTGAGGGATCACAAAATTTTCCTCGACCCGAATTGGATCGTGGAAGGCGGATTCGATCAGAGCGACGGTTATGCCGGCATGATGAAGCTGTATAAAAAAGGCGCGCTGCCTCAACTCCTTTGCACGGTCACCTTTGCCGCCGCCCTCGGCGTCTTGAGCGCCATTCACGAGCTTGGGCTTTCCATCCCGCGCGACCTCGACGTTATTTCTTTTGGCGACAGCGGCTACAATGCTTTGATGAAACCCGCATTGACCGCCGCTCACCTTGACGCTAAAATGATCGGACGCAAGGCCGTCAGTTTGCTCATTGAGCAGTTGAGCCATACGGAGCGAATCAGCGAGAAAATTCTCGTTCCCACGCGGCTGGTCATTCATGAAACCGGTCAAGGGCCGCGCGGATAGACGCCGGGCGTTTCATCGATGCTGCGCCAAACTGGCGATCGGGATTACTTTGCGAGCAGCATCTTCTTCGTCGCCGAAAATTTTTCCGTTTGCACGCGATAGAAGTACACGCCGGTTGCCAAGCCACTTGCCTCGAATGTGAAAGCGTGCGCGCCCGCCGGGAGATTGCCATCGACTACTGTGCGCACCAACTCGCCGCGCAGGTTGTAAATCGCCAGATGCACGCGCTCGGCTTGCGGCAAATCGAAACGAATGACGGTCGAAGGATTGAAGGGGTTCGGCAAGTTTTGCGCGAGATGGTATTGCGTGGGCGCTTCGACGGTCGGCTCATCCACTTTCACATTGCCTTCTTGTTTGATCAACACCAACTCCGCAATCGCCAACGCCTCGGGCTGCGCTTGTTGCAACAAACCATTATAAGCCTGCCAATACGCTCCTTCACTCAAACCGCTCGCCAAAGAAGAATCAGGATCAAGCACAACGCTGAAGCCGGTGAGACGCAGATAGCGCACACCGGTTTTTGCAATGCGCTCGATTTGCGTGCCTTGCAGCTTCGTGTTCATTCGATCAATCGCCGTGCTCCAATTGCGGCCGTCTTCCGAAGTTTCGACGCGGAAGCTGTAATAGCGTTGCGCGTGCCATTCGGGATAGAGGCTGAGATAATCGATCTTCTGCGGCGCGGACAGCTCAATGATCACGTGCCCATTCGGTGCAATCGTGGTCGCGCCTTGAATCACATAACGTGAAGTGTCGTTCGCGCTGCCATCGCCTTGTGGACGAACCAACGGCGCGAGTTGGCCGTCCAACAAATACTGCGCGTTTTGCGCGTGCTGACCACTGAAGCTCGCGCCCGTTTGCGAGGGCAATGCCAACGAAGAAGTCGTCGCGACGTTGACGCTCACGTTGCGCACGCCCCAACGCCAATTGCGCGGCGGATTCTTCGTGTTCTCGAAGATCAACACGTTGATGCCGGTGTTGTGTACCAGTTCATCCGGCAAGAGCAAATTGCGCGTGTCGCTCCATGCTTCGTTGCTCGTCAACGCCTCGTCGTGCAGCTTCGTGTCGTTGAGCACGATGTCCACTTCATCGAGATGGTCGATATCGAAAACTTGATACGCGAGATTGAGATCGCCGCCGCGGCCGGAGAAAATATAAACCACTTTGTCCGCATGTTGCGTGTCGCCGCCGGTGATATTGCCGAACGCAGTAGGAGAGGGCAGCGCGTAAAACGGATCGACCGAAACTTGCCGCGCGCCCCAACGCCAATTCTGCGGCGGATTGCGCGTGTTGTCGAACACCAGCGCGTTGTCTTGGTGATCGCGAATCTGCGCATCGGAGAGCAGCACGCCCACCAAACTGCTCCACGTGTTGTTCGCAGTGATCGGCGCGTACAAAAGCGTCTCGCCGTTCAATGACAAACTCACTTCGTCGCTGCGATCAATATCATACACCGCGAAGCTGAGATACCTATCGCCCGTTGGCCCGTTGAAGCAATAGGTAATTTTATCCGAATGTGTTTGGCGGTTCTGATTGATGTTGCCATACGCCTCGCCCGCGGGCAATGGAATGCCGAGACAGCCGTGGCCCGGCGTGCGATTCGCAAGCACCCAAGCGGGATCAGCCGCATCCGGAATTTCCGAAGCGCCGCGATGCCCGGGGTGTTGAAGAGGAGAAGCATCATTGATGACCTGCCCCGCGCCTTCATCCAAGCGCCAATAGGCAACGAGCCCGGTTTCGTTGCCGCTCAAACGTTCGTGCATGTTGGCTTGAATCTCTTCCGGCGTGCGCGCGAGATTCCACACGCGCACTTCATCAATCACACCGTCAAAGTGAAATTCCGAAGCATCAAACTGCGCGCCAATGGCCGAAGTGCGCTGCAGCGAAGTGATGTCGTAAAGCGTTTCGTCCACGCTGCCCATGAACACCCCGTCGATGAACACCTGCAACGTTTGCCCGTTGTTCACCGCCGCGAGATGGTGCCACTGCCCGTCGTTCAAATTCGCGCCATACGCATGATCATTCGCGTGAATGCTGCCGCCGTCGAAGAACGGCGTGAACGTGCCCACTTCGAAGCGATTGAGAAAGAACGCATACACGCCCTCGAGCGAAACCGCCATCATGTACGTTTTGCTGGATTGATACTTCACCCACGCTTCAATTGTGATTTGCTGCGGCGTGTCGAGCAAGTCCGGTTCAAAAAGAACGTGATCATTTGCGCCGTCGAAGTCGAGGGCGAAGTTGGAGGAGTCGGGCGGCGGTGAGGGTGGCTTCACCCAAATTGGATCTTGCAGTTCGGGATTGAACGTGAGACCCAGCATGCCGTGATTGCCAAACGCCGTGCGATCGTGCGCAGTTTGTCCGGCGCCTTCATTCATTCTCCAATAGCCCACCAATCCTTGTTCTTGTCCGCTGAGTTGCTGGTGCATACTCGCCTGAATTTCCTCCTGTGTGCGCGGGAGGTTCCAAATGCGTACCTCGTCGAGGATGCCTTTGAGGTTTTCGTTGATGGACAACTCCGGGTCATTAGAGCCGATACGAAGCGGCGCATTTTGTTGGTTGGGAACTCCATCTGTAGATAGTACCGGGCCATCGAGTACGCCATTAACATAAATTTTCAAACTATTGTCAGCGGCAGAGCGCACACCGGCAATGTGATACCACTGGTTGGTTTTGATAAGTGTCGTTCCGGCGACTTCGATATTCCTTGAATCCGCATGTTCCCAGTGGACACGGGCAAAATTGTCCTCGCGAAACAGCAAAGCATAGTTTGTGTTGACGCTCGGATTCTCTCCGACTGCGCCTTTATGCAAGATCTCACCGACATTGTTTTCTTCCGTTCGCAGTACCCAGGCTTCCAAAGTGAAATCGTTTAGATCAAGCGAGCCGTTCACGTCATCAATTTGCACAAGGTCGTCGAGGCCGTCGAAGTCGAGGGCGAAATCTTGATCATCTGTGGGAGGCGGCTGCCACGGCGATAAAACCCACGTGGGATCGAAGTTTTCGCTCGCATCGCTGAAGCCGCGTTTGCCGTGGTTTTGAAATGCCGTCAAGTCATGCACGGCTTGGCCCTCGCCTTCATCGAAACGCCAATAACCCACCAAACCGTTTTCATTGCCACGCAAAAATTTGTTCATCGTGGCGTGAATGTCGCTTTGGCTGCGGGCGATTTTCCAAATACGCACTTCATCAATGATGCCATGCGTTGTCGTGCGCGGCCCGCCTTCATAACCCGTGCCGATGCGCAACGGCTGGTTTTGGCGATTGGGCAAGCCCGCAACCACCGTTGGACCGGCATCAAGTTGCCCATTGAGAAAAAGACTCAAAGCATGCGTTTGCGAATTGAACGTGGCGGCAACATGATAGAGCGTGCCGACCTCTAAAGCCGTGTTGCCGAAAAGTTCTTGGTTGTCTTGGTTCTCGTTTTCGAAGACAATGCGAAGCTTTTGATCCGACCAAACATCAAAAGAATAATTCGAGTTCACGCTCGGGCTTTCGCCTTCGGCATCTTTAACCACAAGCTCTTGAATCTTGCCTCCGCTTGCGATTTGCACCCAGCACTCAATCGTGAAATCCGTCAAATCGAGAGAATTGTTGTGGTCGGGAATCCACACGAGATCGTCCGTACCGTCAAACGACAATGCGTAGTTGGTGGAGCCATTGGGCGGGCGCGAAGAAAGCAGCCAAAACGGATCCTCGGGTTCGTCCGTTTGATTGAAGCCAAGCGTTCCGTGATTGGAAAAAGATGATGCGTCATGCACGGATTGGCCTTCGCCTTCATCCAGTTTCCAATACGCGACCAATCCCGCTTCATTGCCTGTGAGCTGCTGGTGCATGGTCGATTGAATATCGGCTTGAGAGCGTGAAATCTTCCAAATTCTGGCTTCGTCGATCACGCCCTTGAAATGTTCCTCTGCTGGAAATCCGACGTCATTGAAACCAAGACGAACCGGAACGTTTTGAATGTTGGGCGCTCCGTCGGTATAAAGAACCGGTGCATCCAACACGCCGTTGACATATAGCTTGAGCGAGTTGTCAGCGGCGGATCGCACGCCGGCGATGTGATACCACTGGTTCGATTGAATAATGGTGTTGCCTGCAAGCTCGAAATTGCGAGAATCGGCATGTTCCCATATAACATGAGCTACATTGTCATCGCGAAAGAAGATGGCATAATTCGTATTGACGCTCGGGTTTTCGCCGCCCGCGCCTTTATCAATGATGACGCCGGTGCTATTCTCTTCCAAGCGAATCACCCAGGCTTCCAGCGTGAAATCGTTCAAGTCGAGAGTATTGTTGACATCGGGAATTTCAACGACGTCGTCGATGCCGTCAAATTGAAGCGCATAGTCAGTAAAATGACGGGAAGCTGTGAGTTGGTTTGGCGGTTGCGCGTAAGCGGCGAGAGCAAACAACAAATAAGCGGCGGCACAACGAATGAAAAGCACAACGAGACGCATAACGTCCTCCAAAAAAGAGTGGTTTGGTTGGCAACCCAATTTGGCTGTCCCATTTGCCCAGTGGCAGGCTGATCAAAATATAAAGAAGATTAAGTCAAAGTGCAGAAATATTTTGGCGGAGGTATTTTTTGTATCACGTTGCTAAAACAACTGATTCGCGCCAAAGTTCTACTTGCTTTTGGGAGCGACATTATCTACAATTGCGCCCTTGAAAACACTGGCTTTTATTCATGTCGTCACTTTTAGGAGGTTCGGTTTTCATGGAGGAACAGCGCAGCCCATTCTTTGTTGATACGGTCACACCCGATAACGTTTACAATGCGAGACGATACGAACACACCCTCAAGTTCATCAGAGAATTGCACGGCGAGGTGCTGGATTGCGGCGAACGCAACCCTATCAATGATCTAATAGAGAAAAAATTTCAAGTAAAGATTACAAACACGGTTGGCGATCTCGACGTTCTGCCAATCGAAGGCAAGTATGACATCGTCACGGCTTTTGAGATCATCGAGCATTTGATGAACCCGCTGTGGTTTCTCATGCAAATTAAGCAAGCGCTCAAGCCGAACGGGACGTTATATCTCTCCACGCCGATTAATAAGCCGAAATTTTTTTGGCGGCATGATCACTTCCATGAGTTTGATGAATACAGATTGCGGATGTTGGTTGAGAGAGCAGGCTTTGAGATTGTACGAAGTGAGCGCAAACGTTTCTACTCTCTATTCGGCGTTCGTCCGCTGATTCGCTGGGTATTGAAAACCGGAACCATGTTTTTGGAGCTACGGCCTCGCAAGTAACCTTTAAATTTCAATTGCAGGAAGAAGCAATTCATACTTCACCCCCCACACGTGCGCTCATCATCGCGGCCGGCCGCGGCATTCGGTTGAATGAGCACAGCCAGGAAATTCCCAAATGCCTCATCAGCGTGGGCGAACGCAGTATCATCGAAACTATTCTGCTCACGTTGCAACGCGCGGGCATTGAAGAAATCGTTATCGTTACGGGCTACAAACATGAAGTCATCGAAGAGCTTTTGGGCGGTGGGCAAAAACTCGGCTTGCGGCTGCGTTACGTGTTCAATCCCGAATGGCAAAAGCGCAACGGCGTTTCGGCATATGCCGCGCGCGAATGCTTTGCGCCCAATGAGCAATTCCTTTTGATGATGAGCGACCATCTTTTCTCCCCCGACATGCTCGCCAAGCTCATGGCCGCGCCGCTCGCTGCCGGAGAAATCGTGCTTGCCGTAGATCCAAAAGTCTCCGCCATCTTTGACATCGACGACGCGATGAAAGTCGTTTACGAAGGCGAGCACATTCGCAGCATCGGCAAAACGCTCACGACATACAACGGCATCGATTGCGGCCTGTTCAAATGCACAACGGGTTTATTCGATGCGCTTGCGGCTGCGATGGTCGAAGGCGATTGCTCACTCTCCGACGGCTGCGCTCAGTTGATCGCAGCAGGAAAAATGAAGAGCGTGGAGATCGGCGAGGCGTTTTGGATTGATATCGATACGCCGGAGGCGCTGGCGTTTGCGATGGAGAGGTTGAATGTGTGAGGATTGAGAATCGAGGATGGAGGATCGTGGATCGCGCGGTGGGTTGTGTTCCGCGTCAGTTGTTCGCATCAACAGTAATGTCGCGCCAATGCTTGGCTTCGACAAAAAGCGAAAGATGGCCGACATTTTCGGTCGCAACGATAGCATCGACTTGCAGAGCTTGCGCCGCTAGAATAACGTCACCATCGAGTTCTTTTATGTCGGCAGTCGGTTTGCCGCGCTTTCTCGCCTCTGCCCATAACTCTGCCGCGCGAAGCATAATCGCCGTTGTGAGCGGTGTATAAATCAAAATCTGTTTGAGCTGATCAAGACGTAGCACCGATTTCGTCAGGTTCGAAAGCAATAGACTACGGCGCACCTCATAATCAGTTATTTCTGGAATGATCACGGCCACATTGGCATCTATTAGATTTGTGAGCCAAGCGATGATTTCGGGATTCGGATGCGGGTGAGCGATTTTGCCCAGTGGCCCGCTATCTAGCATAACGGCTTTAGTCATCAAATCTTCTCCTCGCGGAGAGCCGATTCTCTTCGATTAACGGCTTGACCAACGCCCAGGCCTTCGTGTCATAAGCCGGATCTTCCGCGAGCCAGCTTTGCAACAGCCGTTTGGCCATTTCATTCTTGATGCGTTGCAGCGCGAGAAGATCGTCCTGTGAGGCTTGCGGCGGCGGCTCGAGCGCGAGCGGAGAAGATGGAATCAGAGTTTCAGTGGGCATGAGTGGCTCCTTTATTCTAAGATTCGTGCTATCGAAATTCTGCAAAGGCAATATAGCAAAAAATACTTTTTAGGCAAGCAAAGAGACCGGCTTGGCAGACGTCACCCTAAAAGAGCTCAAAAATTTCAAGCACCGCATCAACCCCGAAGAACGGCAAGGCGCGTATGGCTACTATTTCATTCGACCGTTCTCGCTCTATCTCACCTTTCTCGCCATTCGCGCAGGCTTGACCGCGAACCAAGTCACGGTGCTGCAAATTCTTTCGGGCGTGGCGGGCGCGGTGTGTTTGGCGATTCCAACCACGGCGTTCGGCCTCGCGGGATTGGCGCTGTTGCAACTTGGTTTTGTGTTTGACAATGTTGATGGCGAAGTCGCGCGCTTTCGCAAGCAGGCGAGCGTTACCGGAAAGTTTTTGGACTCCGTCGGCCACGAGATCGTCGTGCCGTGCATGTTTTTCGGCTTGGGCCTCGGGACTTATTTTCGCACGGGCAATTTCGAGAGTATCATCTTCGGCTTCCTCGCGGGCTTCTTTTCGCTGCGGTTCGACATCGCGACACTTTATCAAGAAGCGGGTCAGCTCATCGAATCCAAGCTGAATCAGGCTTACGATTACTACGCTTCGTTCAAATACACCGGCGCGGAAAATCTTTATAAACGCAAGAACGAAGAGTCCGCAATCCGCATGGTATTCGGCATGTTCGCGTATCCCGCGACCATGAATATCATTTGCGTGCTCGTGCTGCTCGATCTTTGGCTCTCGCCGTTCATGATTGCGGATCGCCAATTCAGCTTCGCTTACGTCTTTTTGTTGATCTACGGCGCGCTCTTGCCGCTGCGCCGCGTGATCACGATTCGCAAGCTGGTGCGGGCGAGAGAGACGGAGAGGAAGTATGTGTCGCTGGTAGAGTTGATGCAGAATAAAACTGGAGAATGATATGAGATTACAACCACAGACATTGGAAGTTCAGCAGGGCCTGTGGATAGCAGAACAATGGCTGCAATCCGCCGGGCTAGGTCATCATGTGCAGGTTCTCGTTGAACGAGGCGAAATTCGTATCATAGCAGCCATTCCCGAGGCTGAAGCGACAAATGATTCTGAGGAAGGCTGGAACGTTTTTCGGACACTGGGAAATGATGCCCCGGTTGGAAAGCTTTCTGATGCTAGCATCAATCATGATCGCTATCTTTATGGGAAATCGTAATGAGACAAGTTTTTGTCGATACCAGCGCGTGGAGCGCAATCGCAAATAGCGGCGATGTCAATCACAGGGCCGCTCTAATGTTCCGAGATGAGATTGTGAATCAATGTCGATTGGTTATCACCAATTACGTCTTGGATGAATTATTCACCTTGCTGTTGATGGACATCGGCTATCGAGCAACCGTTGATTTCAAATCGAAGCTCGATGTCATGATTCACAAGAAGGCGCTCGAAGTTATTTGGGTTTTGGAGGACGTGGCCTCGACGGCTTGGAAGGTGTTCGAACAATTCAACACTGATAAGCAATGGTCATACACGGATTGCGTTTCTTACGCCACCATGAAGCAACGTGGTATCAGCGAAGCTTTCACATTTGATCATCACTTCACGCAAATGGGATTCATCAAGCTTCCTCTGATTTGACTCGTGAGTCTACCATCTTCTCCGACTTCCGGCCGCGCATCAATAAAGAGATTTACCCTGTTTTCACCGTTACCCAAAGCACTGAAAAGATTCCTCCTGAATGACATGCTCTGAAGGAGGTTCAACCAAACCCAAAGCTGTTGAAAAGGATTTCCTCTCATCATGTCCCAGAAATCTCGCCCTGCCCGCAAAACGACGACGCATACGCCGCGCGCAACAACGTCGCCGGCGCCGCGCATGAATTGGTTCGCGCAACACCCCGTCGCCACTGCTGCGGGGATTTTTTTTATCCTCATGCTCGCGTTCTTCTTCGAAACCATCTTTGCGGGCAAAACTTATATCTCGCCGGATGCGCAAACGCCGGCGGCGCTCGTGACGCCTCTGAAAAAAACGTTTGAGGAAGAGGAAACGGTGCCGCAATGGTTGCCGTACATTTTCGGCGGCATGCCCAGCCTTTCGAGCCTGGTGTATCACCCCTTCGCGTATTTTCCCGATACGGTGTTGGAGTTTGTCGGACGCCTCATTCCGATTCGTCGCATGCTGGTTTTTGCGCTGCACTACGTGCTCGCCGGTTTGGGCGTGTTTCTTTTCTTAAGAAGAAGAGGGGCGAGTTTCGTGCCTGCGCTGTTCGGCGGCATCGCGTTCATGCTCATGCCGTATATGATCACGATGACGATCTTCGGCCACGGCTCGCAGATTATGACTGCGGCATATATCCCGCTTGCGTTGTGGGCCATGGATCGTTTATTCGAAAAGTTTTCGTGGCTCAATCTCGGCTTGAGTGGATTGTTCACGGGACTCATGCTGCAACGCGGACACGTGCAAGTGGCTTTCTACGGCTTGCTGCTGCTCGGCTTCTTTTTGCTCTATCAAATTTTCATGGCCGTGCGCCGCAAAGAGCACGCGCGCCTCGTTCCCGTGCTCGGCGGTTTTTTCGGCACGCTGCTTCTCGGGTTTGCGCTCGCCGCGATTCTCTTTCTGCCGTTACGTGAATACACGCCGTACTCGATCCGCGGCTCGGCCTCGGTGCTCGCCGAACAACAAGGGCCGCAAGATACCGGCGTCGGATTCGAATACGCCACGCAATGGTCGTTTTCGCCGGGCGAGATGATGACGTTTCTCATCCCTTCTTTTTACGGCTTCGGCAATGTGACGTATTGGGGCAATATGCCGTTCACGGATTATCCGAATTACATGGGCATACTCGTGCTCGCGTTGGCCCTCGTGGCGATGGTCAAGCGCGTTCCACTCTCCGGTTTCTTCGGCCTCTCTATTCTGTTCGCGCTGCTGCTCTCTTTCGGCCATAACTTCGAAGCGGCCTACCGGCTGTTCTATGATTATTTTCCCTACTTCAACAAGTTCCGCGTGCCGGTGATGATTCTCGTGCTCGTGCAATGTTTAGCCGCGATTCTCGCGGGCATGGGATTGCAAGCGCTGCTCACTACATCGCGGACTGACAATCAACAGGAACAAAACAAACGGTGCGCAATCGTCGTGCGACGTTTGTGGATTGCGTTTGTGAGCGTGCTCGGTCTCGTGTTGCTGGTGACGCTGGCCCGGGGTCCGCTCTTCAGTTTCATGCAAAGCATTTATCCCGACCGCTATGAGCCGGCCACGCAGCAACAGCTCGATCAAATGCGTTTCGATAAGTTGTACGGTGATCTTTGGGTCGTGGCGCTCGCCGGTTGCGCCGGCCTCGCCATGCTCGCGCTTTATTATTCCAAAAAGATTTCAGCAACGAGCGCGGCTTTGGCCATCACACTCGTTACTTTGCTCGATCTTTGGATCGTCGATAAAAGAATCGGCGAGCCGCCGGCGCCGGAACGCAATGTCGCGGCCTATTTGCAACCCGATGCCGTGGCCAATTTTTTGAAGGCCGATGCTTCGACGTATCGCATCTATCCCGCGGCCGAGTTGTTCAACGAAGTGCGTTGGGCCGCGCAGGGCGTGCAAAGTGTGGGAGGATATCATGCCGCAAAACCGCGGCGCTATCAGGATTTGATCGAGGCCACGAATCTGCAAAACGGTTTGGTGCAAATTTATTTTCGCCAAGTCAATCAAGGCGGACGCGCGGCCTTGCAACCGTTGCCGCTCGAAAACATTCCTGCGGAACGCCGTCTCGCATATCGGCGCTTGCTCGATTTGTTGAACGTGAAATATATCGTCACACGTTATCCCTTGCCGGAGCCGAGCTGGGAGTTGCGGCAAACGTTGTCTGCGGAACAAGGGCAATTGTTCATCTACGAAAACACCACGGCGTTGCCGCGCGCTTATTTGGTCGGCAAATATGAGCTGGCGAACAACGATCTCAACACGCTCACGCGCCTGCGCACCGGAGATTTCGATCCGCATCAAACCGCGCTGTTGGCCGAGGCCCCACAAGTAGGGCCTCAACCGGACTCGACCGCACAAGCCGTGCTGCAAAAATATTCGCTACATGAAATTGTTGTCGAAACCAAGGGCGCCTCTCCGCAAATTTTGGTGTTGAGTGATAATTACTACCCAATCGGTTGGCAGGCGTTCGTCGATGATCAGCCGGTAAAATCACTGTTGGCGAATTATGCTTTTCGCGGCGTCGAAGTGCCCGCCGGGAATCATCGCGTAACTTTTCGTTATGCTTCCGGCGCGTTTACTGCCGGGATGTCGATCAGCCTCAGCGCGTTGGTTGTGACATTGGGGTTGATTTGGATTGGATGGCGCAAATCGAAAAATGATTTGCTAAAATGAGATCACTAATATACATTCCCCGCGTTTTATAATTTCCTCCAAGCCCACAGGAATGGAAAACCCACCGCAGCGATTGACGGGATCGCCTTCGGTCCAGTGAGTGAGCAAGGATTGTGACCGCATCTGGCTAGCTTTCCAAAGAATAATCCAAGGTCAGTAAGCGCCGAGAGTGTCAGTTCTAAACGGGACTAGCACGCGTGGATGAAATAGGACTGCGAAGGAGACGAAACTTGATGAAGTTGAAAGAAATTCTCTCGGAAGATTTGATCAAAGTGCCTCTGGCCGGCCGGGAGAAAAAACAAATCATAGAAGAAATGGTCGAGATGCTCGCCACCGCGCGCCGCATCAATAACAAAGCCGAAGTGCTCAAAGCGATTCTCGATCGCGAAGCTTTGATGAGCACGGGTGTGGGCGACGGCGTGGCGATTCCGCACGGCAAAGCCGAAGCGGCGCCGGAAATCGTGGCCGCGCTCGGTATCGCCAAAGCCCCGGTGGATTTTGACGCAATCGATGACAAGCCCGTCAATCTCGTTTGGCTGTTGGTTGGCCCGCCTCATCAAACCGGCCCGCACTTGAAAGCGTTGAGCCGCATCTCGCGCCTGGTTCACAAACGTGACTTTCGTGAACGCCTCGCGACGGCGAGCACCGCTGCGGATGCTTTCGGTGCGATCAGCCGCGAAGAAGAATTGGTTCACGAAGCTTGAGTTGCAACTCCCACGAGCGCCTTTCCCCATGTTGAGCAAGAATGATCTGAAGTCGATCGTCCGCCTGACGCAGAAGAAGTACCGGCTCGAAGAACAAAAGTTTCTTGCCGAAGGCGGACGGCTTTGCGAAGAGGCCATTCAGTCCGGCTGGGAAATCGAGCAGATCGTTTATTGCCCCTCGTTTTTACATTCCCTGCGCGCGCGGCAGGCATTGAAGCTCGCGCAGCAACGCAATATTCCCACCGCCGAAGCTGCCACCGAAGATTTCGTGAGCGTGACCGATACGGTAAACTCGCAGGGCATCGTTGCCGTGGTACACCGTCGCGCGCAGCAAATCGATCCCCTCGAGCACATGCGCGGCGTGCCGCGCTGTTTGTGGGTAGGCATTGAAAAACTGCACGACCCGGGCAATCTCGGCACGATTCTGCGCACGGCGGATTGGCTCGGCGTTGACGGCATCATCGTCGGGCCGAATTGCGTGGAAGTGTTCAACCCCAAAGTCGTGCGCGCGAGCATGGGTTCGATCTTTCGCTTGGCCATTCATGAAATTGATGACTTCATGGCCCTGCTGAAGAAATTTCAAATGTTCGGCGCAATATTGTATGGCGCCGATCAAAGCGGCGATTTTCCATATACCACTTTACGTTTCGCCTCGAAGAAGGTGCTGGTGCTCGGCGATGAGATCGAAGGCATCTCGCCGAACGTGAAAGACATGATTCAACATCGCGTCTCGATTCCCAAACGCGGCGGCGGCGAGTCGCTCAATGTCGCGATCGCAGCCGCGATTTTATTGGCTGAAATGTGCCGCTGAAACATGATCATCACCAATCCCCCGGAACCAAGCCCCCCGAAATATCCTTCCCTCTCCAATGTTGGCTGGGTGTTGTTATTGAGCGGCATTCCGTATTTTGCCGTCGGGTTTCTTTTTCAAAGCACACTAGCAAAGTGGCCGTTGTTGCTCGGTGAGCTGACGCTCTTGCTGCCGGCGTATATTTTTTTGCGGCGCAAGGGTTATGACGTGCGCAGGGTGTTTCGTCTCAACCCGGTGAGCAAGCGCATCATCGCGCTCAGCTTCGCCATTGGCCTGGCCGTAACCGTTTTGGCGCTGGAGCTGGACCGCATCGTTGGGCATCTGCTGCCGTTTCCGGAGCACTTAGAAAGGCTCTTGCAAGAAACGTTGATTGCGAAGAGCTGGCCGGACTGGATTATGATCGTGCTCGCTGCCGTGGTTTTCGCGGGCGCGTTCGAAGAGATGCTCTTTCGCGGATTTGTGCAAAGCGCATTTGAGCAGCGCCATCAACCCTTGTTTGCGATTTTCAGCACGGCGATTTTATTCAGCTTCGTGCACCTCGCGCCATGGTGGTTCCTCCAGCTCATCTTTGTCGCCATGTTCCTCGGCGTGCTCGCGTGGCGCAGCGAATCCATCATCCCCAGCGCGATCGTGCATGCGCAGAACAACGGCATTTCGATTTTGCTCACCAATTTCGGCGAGGAGCGTTTAGGACCGTGGTTCGATTGGAACGGGCACGTGCATCCGATCATCCTGCTTGTCGCTTTGGCCGTGCTCGCCGTCGGGTTGCATCTCTTCTTTCGGTTTTGTGAAGAAGAGACGAAAATTCCGACGTTGTTGAATACGCCGTTGGTTTAAAGCAGATGCTCATACGCCTTCAAAGTCAAGAACTCCTCGAAGTGCTCCGCCGTCACCAATTCATCGAAGAGGCGGCGGGCCAACTCATATTTGCCGGAGGCGAAGCGTTTTTCACCGGCCAAAGTTTTGATCTTCTCCATCTCTTCCGGCAAGATTGCGTGATACAACTCTTTCGTGATCCTGCGTCCGTCGGCCAAAATCGCGCTCTCATGATGCAGCCATTGCCACACTTGGGCGCGCGAGATTTCGGCGGTGGCCACGTCCTCCATTAAATTGTAGATGCCCGCCGCGCCCGTGCCCTGCAGCCAAGATTCCAAATACTGCAAGCCCACGTTCATATTCACGCGCA
>Ga0247727_10009537_pt1 | contig 17544 bp, 19 predicted proteins | sample WisWelCaveWW1625_FD_202498 | JGI IMG/M metagenome (GOLD analysis project Ga0247727, IMG submission 202498) | Biofilm microbial communities from Wishing Well Cave, Virginia, United States - WW16-25 | ecosystem: Environmental > Aquatic > Deep subsurface > Groundwater > Cave microbial mat | place...
ATTGCAGAGCAATGGAGATGACGAAATAACGTTCATTGATTTGTCTGATTACGAATTGCAGCACGAGACGGAAGCCGCGGTGGGCTTCCGTTTTGTATGAATACGACCTTCATCACCTAAGGAGATTGGAGATAGTGTGAACAATCGGTCTCTCACATGGTCATTCCTTCCCTTCATCGCAACCATTTTTATCGGTTGCTATCACGGGATTGGAGATCTTACGATTGTATCGACAAAGCACGTTGAAATTGGCAGCACGTATAAGATGATTGGAAGATGTAAGGGGAGCGATGAGAAAAGCAATATTCTGTTTGGGCTGGAGCAGCTGGTCGGCCATTGTTTACGGCCAACAGGGATATACCGTGGAAGGTGACGTGTGGGCAAAAACGCAAGTCTCAGATCTGCTTGACGAAAACAGAGAACTGTATAAGCTTCAAGAAAGTTCACCTGGGTATGTTCTTGTGTCGACCTTGGATTCCGCCAAGATATTTAACGTCACGGCTGGTACTCTCAGGTAATGTTCCGTATTGAGGATATACAGTTTTTGCGACGCCAACATCAGGGAAGCTCTCATACTTCCTTTTTTCATCACCTGAGGGAGGTTCTGTGACTGGCGGACTGTTTCTCCGAGTTATTCTTCTTGTCTCTTTGACCGGCACATACCTCCAGCCCTCGGCTGGCCAGACGGACATGGTGGTTCAAGAACCATCACCCGTCCTCATTCGTTTCGGGGGGGATTGTTTACTTACGAACTATTATGAAGAAGCCGTGGGTGACGATATCCACCGGGCGTTTCGAGAATTGGACCTGTTTCGCACTGCTGACATCAGCATGGTCAACCTTGAGTGTCCGATAACTACCCGAGGGAGACGAGTTCACAAGCCATTTAATTTCAGGATGCATCCTCAGTATATCGATGTCATAAAATCTGCTGGCATCACGATCGTCAATGTCGCCAACAATCATATTTTTGATTACGGCAGTATCGGACTTTTCGACACGATTTCGTATCTTGATTCCGCGGGGATCTTCCATGTCGGGGCTGGTCGAAATCGGGCCGAAGCGCGACGTCCGGCGGTTGTAGCGGTCAGAGGCAAGCGGATTGGATTCTTGGGATACTACGGCGGTGGGGAGGCTCCCCTAGCGACGGAACACCTGCCCGGAGTCGCAGATCGGAACATCGCGGTGATCAGCGCTGACATTCGATCACTCCGGGATCGGGACTCGGTCGATTATCTCGTTGTCAACCTTCACTGGGGTACAGAAAAGGCACCGATCCCCGACCGTGGGCAGATCACGTTTGCTCGCTCGGTCATCGACTCGGGAGCCGATGCTGTGATCGGTCACCATCCCCATGTTCTCCAGGGAATTGAGAAGTACAAGAACGGGATCATCGTCTATTCACTCGGCAATCTTATGTTCGGAGGAAACAGCCGCAGCAGCTATGACACGGGAATTTTTGAAATCCGACTGAGTGCAGAGGGACCGGAGTTTCAATTCATTCCGATTCGGGTGTCCGAATGGAAGGCGTCGAGTCTCGACGGCCCAGAGGCCGCACACATGATTGCTCACGTGAAAAAGTTATCGTCGATGTTTCCCAGACCTCTATTCAATGAAAAGGAGTCAAAATGAAATCTCGCGGTCTGATCATTACCCTTGCGGTTATTGGGGCAATAGTTCTATTCGTGGTTGGGATACTCATGTGGGGCGTTGGGATCTACAACTCTCTGGTGGGCCTCGATGAGAGCGTCGCCTCCACGTGGAGCCAGGTCGAAACCCAGTACCAGCGCCGTGCGGACCTCATTCCGAACCTGGTCAGCACTGTGAAAGGATTTGCCGCTCAGGAGAAGGCGGTCCTCCTGGGCGTAACTGAAGCTCGTGCGCGTGTTGGGCAGCTCAACGTCACCAAAGATGTTGTGGATGATCCTCAGGCATTCGCGAAGTTCCAGGCTGTGCAGGATGAATTCTCTGCGGCAATTTCGCGATTGCTCGTTGTGGCTGAAAATTACCCGACCTTGAAATCCAACGAAAATTTCCTGTCACTCCAGACTCAACTCGAAGGCACTGAGAATCGTATCGCAGTGGCGCGCCGCAATTACAACGAGGTGGTCCAAGACTACAATACGACTGTACGACGGTTCCCCGCCTCGTTTATTGCGAGCTTTGCAGGATTTCTGGAAAAACAGTATTTCAAAGCAAGAGAGGGTGCTGAAACAGTGCCGGAAGTGACGTTTTGAGGCCGAAGACTTCCACGGGTATTCATAGATCGCAATAGAAATGATACATAAGTACCCAGTTTTCTATCTTCTTCTTTTGTGTCTTCTTGCTTCACAATCTGCGCTTTCTGAAGATCTGGAGGCGATACGTCTGACGGCACGCGTCACTGATTTGACTGCTACTCTGAGTTCGCAAGACATCGCAAAGCTTGAGTCGGTACTGAAAGATTTCGAAGGCAAGACCTCAACACAACTTGTCGTTCTTCTGGTTCCGTCAATGGGGGAACAGTCAATCGAAGAAGTTGCCTATGAAATCGCGAAGCGGAACAAGATTGGTCAGAAAGGGAAGGACAACGGCATCCTTCTGCTGGTTTCAAAAAACGATCGTCAGCTCCGAATAGAAGTAGGCTACGGACTCGAGGGATCATTGCCCGACGCTCTTGCGGGTCTGATCATACGAAGGGAAATCGTTCCGCTCTTCCGCCAGGGCGACTACCTCCACGGGATCGAGGCAGGTGTGAATGCAATCATGCGTGCCACGTTCAATGAATACACCGCAGACGAGGAGCCACGTTCGTCCTCAAGGAGATTTTCGCCCATCGCCATCGTCCTTCTGTTGCTCCTCTTGGTCGCGCGCGGACTCTTCGGAAGAAGGAGACGAGACGGTTTCGGCTGGTTCGGCCCGGGATATTCGATGCGCTTGCCCAGCGGTGGTGGCTTTGGCGGCGCGGGCGGATTCAGTGGCGGCGGTGGCTCATTTGGAGGTGGCGGCGCAAGCGGGAGATGGTGAGGAAAGCGTTCTGAATCTCGAATGAAGAACTCCAGACGTCGACAGAGAGAAGGTTCTCAACAAAGAAAAAGCCCGTCGGCAGACAACTACCTCGAAATCCTGCCAGTGCCGGCGGCCTTATTCGCGAATAAAAGACTTGTGTGGGGCAACCGTCTCTTTCGCCAGGTTTTTCTCGGAGGCAGTGGCAAAAGACCGAACTCCACCACCCTGAAAACATTTCTCGGTCGTCCAAATGCATCTTTCCTGAAGGAACTTGAGCCACTGACTGAAGCCGACGCCTCTTCAAGCACCGTCCTCACCAAAGAGTTGTGCGTGCCTACACGTGACCAACATATCAGAGAGTACGAAGTAGCCGTTTCACCAATCATCTATCAGAACAAAAGAGCACTTCAATTCACATTTGTTGACATCACAGGCCGCACACAAGCCTTGCGGAAACTCGTGGATTCCGAATACCGGCTCAAGAGCATACTTGAGAATTCACCAGATGCAATCAGCATGACGCAAAGCTCCAAGGTTATTTTTGTCAACAAACCGTTCCTTATCATGTTCGGATACGCCAGTGGTGAGGAGGTGATGGGAAAAAATATTACACGGTATGCCTCCGCCAAGTACAAGAAGCACATTCTCGAACGGTGTCGTCACCTCACAGCAGGGAGCGATGTCCCGAAAATCTACGAGTATCTCGGCATACGAAAGGACGGCTCGACAGTTCATGTCCAGGATTCTGTGTCAACACTTGAGATCGACGGAATTCCAACGGTACTTTCCGTTCACCGCGACGTGACGGGGAGAAAGAACCTTGAGGAACAACACGCCCTTGAGAAAAAAAGATTGGAGATCGTCCATCACGTATTGATGTCGATCAATGAAGCGATTGATTGGGTCGAGATTCTCACGCTTGCTCTGGAAAAATGTATTCACGTGCTCGGGTATGAATTCGGGGCGATGTACACAACAGATTCTGATGGGGCTGTCCTGACCATCACTGTGCAACATGGGCTTGTGGAACCCCTTGGAACTGCCCTTCACACACAAAGCGTGACGGAGGGAATAACAGGATACGTCATGAAAACGCATGAGCCGCTCATGCTTTCGTTGCCTGAATATCCTCCCCATTTGCCATATAGGTCCCTGTTTGACTCTGCAGGGGTTCACAGTGTAGTATATATCCCCCTGCTAAACAAGGGATCTATTTCCGCGCTTATGCTTCTGGGAACACGCAAAGCGAAGACCCCTGGCAACCTTGAGAGGATGGTGTTTGCATCGTTGAGCACATGTCTTGGAGGTCCGATCGCCAAAGCAAGAGTGTACGCCCAGCTCAAGAAGGCCGAAGAGCGGCTTCGTTCCGCCATAGGGTGTGTGGCAGAAGTTGTGTACGAATGTTCTCCGGCCGGGAGGTTCGTGCTGATCAGCCCGGCGGTGGAACATTTACTCGGGTACAAACCCGCCGATTTCTATTCGGGAGCAGACCTCTTCCAGAACCTCATGCATCCTGATGACCGTTCCAAATACTCCCCCCGGTTCTCAGGTCAATCGCAGAAGGCAGAGAGCACGCAGCTTGAATATAGAGTACTCCCCCGTGGAAAAGCGTCTTACCTATGGGTGCGCGATTCAATTCGATATCAGCGCGATGAAAACGATATGCTTCTTTCGATCCATGGAACCATATGGGATGTTACGAGTCAAAAAATCGCTGAAGAGAATTTGCGCATGGATGCCGAGCACCGAGCTGATATTCTGGACAACCTTCATGAGGGTATTGTAGCCCTCGACGCGGAGTTGAGATACATTGGCTGGAATACAGCGATGGAACAAATGACAGGAATGCACCGCAGTGCTGTGATGCATCAGAAGGCGGAGGAAATCACACCGGGCCTCGTAACTCAGAAAATGCGTACCTTGCTTAAACGCCTTCTCACGGGTAAGCGTGTCAGTAGCGAAGACATCGCGGCGGCCGGAGCAGTTGACGATGTGTCTCATCTTCAATGGTCTTCGTTTTTTCCCCTACGTACTAGTGACGGTGCAATCCGGGCAGTGGGAGGTATCGCAGGGATGAGAGATTCGGTGAAGAATGAAGACAGACCGGAAACTGATGTAAGGAGTTGACGGGTGAAAGATCATGACAGTCTTGGGTACTTGCGAATCCAAACAAATATCGCTAATTTGAGTAGTGGCAGACGTTGCAAAGCAGAGAGGATTTCACTTGGAAGCATCCACTTGTGGCACCCCCCAAGCTGCTCAATACTCCTGAATCTCATATAATGCGCAGAGATGTGAATTCTGGAGCCTCCACAATATGTCACACATGGAAGATCAGCAGACAATAAGGGTTCTTCTCGTCGAGAGCTCGGCGGAGTTCGCTGAATCTGTGAGAACCCTCCTACACAAAAACTCTCCCGAGCGGTTCGAGGTGATCTGGAAGCATACTGGTCAGCAGGCGCTGGATGAACTTGCGACCAATAACAGTGTTGACCTCATTGTGACAGACTATTTCTTGCCGGGACAAGATGGCGTGGAGCTCACTCGTGCTCTTCAAGAACGAAATACACAGATCCCGATCGTCTTTCTTACTTCAAACGAAGATTTTGACCTTGCTGTGGAAGTCATGAAGTTGGGGGTTGAGGATTACTTTCTGAAGCAAGAAGTTTGGTCTCCGGCTTTTGCGAGAACCTTACTGAACGCAGTCGAACGGAAGCGACTGAAGGATCGTTTGGCGGCACAGGAAATTTCCTTGAAACGGCTCGAAGCAATACGGGAACTGGTTATCAAGATCACCCGGGATATTCGTCTTCCCATGGACCGAATACGTCCGATCGTGGATGAGCTGCGCAAACACCATGAGGCGGATAATTTGAGAGGGTACATTTCTATCATCAGCGACAATCATCTTCGCATTGAGAAGAAGATAGTCAAGTTAAAAGAACTCAAGAGTGACAAGACAGTTCCGTATATTAAAGATATCCGGATGTTTGATCTCTCCTGACTCAGGCGCAGATCTACGCAATCTGCCAGGTTTGCATTCCACCGTTTTTTCTACGTTCAGGATTTCCATCAATGAAATTCAAGATCGCTCTTGCGCAAATCGATCCTGTTCTGGGAGACCTATCGCAGAACGTTAAGAAGCATCTTGCGTTTGCGGAAAGGGCCGCACAAGCAGGTGCACACCTGGTGGTTTTTCCAGAACTCAGTCTTACGGGCTATTCGATCAAAGATATGAACTGGGACCTCGCCGTCAATCTCCAGCGGAGCACGACGGTGCTGGATCCGCTTATCGCCATGAGCCGCTCCATCTCGATTCTGGCAGGCGGGGTCGAGGAAGACGCACCGTTTCGTCTATATAATGCGGCGCTCTTGTTCGAAGACGGCAAAGTTCGTTCAGTCCACAGGAAAACGTATCCACCGACCTACGGCCTGTTTGAGGAGATGCGGTATTTTAGTCGTGGGACCTGTGTTCGTGCCGTGGAATCAAAGCATGGAAAACTTGGTGTCATCATCTGCGAGGATCTGTGGCACGTATCGCTTCCGTATATCCTGGCGTGCGATGGTGCCCAGATCATCATTGTTCCTATCGCGAGTCCGACCCGCCTGAACAGCAATGCAGAAACTCATCAGATTGCGGCTGTTAACACGGAAAATCATAAGGCGTACGCACGACTCCTTTCCTCATACCTCGCTGCCTGTAATCGGGTCGGCTATGAAGACGGTGTGAACTTCTGGGGCGGTTCAGAAGTGGTCGGGCCGGATGGCGAAATCATTGCATCGGCGAAACTCTTTGATGAGGATTTGATTCTGGCGGATGTGGATGAGAATGAAGTACGCCGGGCGAGACGATTTTCGCGTCATTTCCTCGATGAGGATATCCGTTTGACCATTGATGAGCTCCAGCGCATCGAGCGGCAGCGCTCCTAAAGCATGATGGCCGCTTTCATTCAAGAGATTGAAATCCGCCAGGCTCTTTAACCACCCAGATAACATCAATTCCGATGCTTCGCCGGACGGTTTTTGCCTGTACCGAGGCTGGGCGGATGCTGCGGCAAACGTTATTGACTTTCGTTTCGATCTTTGTTATCTTTTGTGCGATTTGGCATTCGTGTGCAGCTTGAATGTACCGATTGGCCTAGGACGAAGAGAAAAAAGGAAAGATTTATTCTCGAAATGTTCATTAGGACCCGTTCCTCGTTAGTTTCCTTCAATCCCGCCATCTTGTTTTTCCAACGTCCCACTGTCCGTACACTCACTGTCACTCGATTATCGTCTGGAAGCGGAATGTGGAGACACGAGGGTATTCTCTCTGGCGTGTCAGGGAATTTTCATGGCAAATGATAACGAAAAGAACGACGCACGCGATTCCGAAGAGCAGCAACCAACAACTACAGTCGCGCGGCCCGCGCTCCCACCGCTGAAGTCGTCGACCCCGGTATCTGGGAGCGCGCAAGCACCCTTGCCCCCGCTCAAATCGGGTCCGAAGCCAGTGTCAGGGTCACCTGCACGTCCTGTGGCATCCTCCACCCCTGCCGCGACGACGGAATATGTGAAGCCGAAATCCACGCCTGCGACACCTGAAGCCCCCGCGATCGCCCCAGCGTCACCACCTCCTCCTGCGACGGCCAGACCTGCGCCACCCGTCGGTGCCCAATTACGAAAAGCGAAGCAAGACCGTCCCCCTGAAGATGACCAGGGTATCTGGCGAATGAGTAGAAAAAATTTCCTGAATGTCGCCAGCTGGTTTGCGTTTTTCTCATTCATCATAACTGCAACCATTGGTGCTCTCCGATTGATGGTTCCTCGTGTTCTGTATGAACCTCCATCTGCGTTCAAAGCCGGATATGCGGAAGACTACGTCATCGGTGAGGTGAATGAGAAGTACAAGGATCAGTATCGTGTATGGATCGTCCGCGAGCAGGATGGGTTTTATGCCTTGGCGGCAATCTGCACCCACCTCGGATGCACACCGCGATGGCTGCCTGCAGAGTCGAAGTTTAAATGTCCGTGCCACGGCAGTGGCTACCACAAGGATGGAGTGAACTTCGAAGGTCCAACGCCCAGGCCCCTCGAGCGTCTCAAAATCACCTTCACGGACGACGGCCAGATTCTTGTCGACCGGAATATCAAATTTCTGTACGAGAAGCAGGAGTGGTCAAAGCCTGATTCGTTTTTAAAGTACGGTTAGGAGGAATTCTCCCTTCACGACCAAAACAGGAGTTGTATGCTCGGCATAGTTGATCGGTTACGGAGCAAAATGCAAAAGACGGAAGTCTATAAATCCATCTTCCGTCATTCATATCAGGACACGCAGCGCAACCGCGCGCTGCAGATTGTGGACAATGTGTTTCTCCATCTTCATCCCGTGCGGATTACCCGCCACGCGACCAATATCGGCTTCACGTGGGGCATGGGAGGGATCACATTTCTTCTGTTCATTGTCCTTACGATCACCGGGGTCATTCTCATGTTCTACTATCGACCCGCGGCAGAGTATGCGTATGATGACATGAAATATTTGATGAACGATGTGGCCTTTGGTCCGTTAATGCGCAACATGCATCGCTGGGCTGCACACGCGATGGTGATCACCGTGATGCTGCACATGTTCAGGGTGTTTCTGACAGGATCATACAAGCCACCAAGACAATTCAATTGGGTCGTTGGCGTCGTATTGCTGACACTGACGCTGTTTTTGAGTTTCACCGGCTACTTGCTTCCATGGGATCAACTGGCAATCTGGGCGGTGACTGTAGGAACCAACATGGCCAGAGCGACTCCTTTGCTGGGCCATGAAGGTCCTTTCGGTCCGGAATTGGGGATGCGCATAGACAATGACGTCCGATTCGTGTTGTTGGGCGGGACCCAGGTTGGACCTCCCACACTGCTTCGCTTTTATGTGCTCCATTGCATTTTCCTCCCGCTTGTAGGGGCCGTGCTGATGGGTGTCCACTTCTGGAGAGTTCGAAAAGATGGCGGTATCTCCGGACCGGACGTTGGTGCGAAGAATTTCTAATTGGGGTATCCAACTTCATCTTCATCCTTTGACACGCTATGGAACATCTTATCAAAATTATCTCCAAGCCGGATAACATTCCCATTGTCTTGATGCTTGGTTTGATCATATTCTTTAGCTGGTTCGCATTTTCCAAGGGATTGAAAAACGACCGCCAGGACACTCCAGACGAAGCGACGATGGCCGATAAAGTTCAGGTTTGGCCCTATCTCGTAAAGGTTGAGTTCCTGGCAGCGTTGTTGGTCATGCTGATTCTTACATTCTGGTCATTCGGCCTCGACGCTCCGCTTGAGGAACCCGCAAACCCGTCGCTTACACCAAATCCGTCTAAGGCACCATGGTACTTCCTTGGGTTGCAGGAAATCCTTGTGTACTTCGATCCATGGATTGCGGGTGTCACAATTCCCGGATTGATCATCTTCGGGCTGAGCGCAATACCCTATATTGATATTAACCCGAAAGGGAACGGATACTATACGTTCAAAGAGAGAAAATTTGCCATTCTGACATTCTGCTTTGGGTTTCTGATTCTTTGGGTTTCTCTAATTGTCCTCGGGACGTTCTGGCGGGGCCCTGGATGGAACCTGTTCTTTCCGTGGGAGCAATGGGATACCCACCGTGTCGTTGCGTTGACCAACGTTGACTGGACGGAACTGTTCGGCGTGCCAACGCGCCTTGTTGATAACACCCTCAACCCACGTGCAATGCTTATTGGCTCGGTGACAATCCTTGTATGGTATAGTGTTGGACTCATTTTCTATCTGATCAAGCGCAACTCCGAGTTCATGAAAAAGCTTGGCCCTCTGCGCTATAGCATCGTTGCATTTTTGTTCCTGACAATGATGGCTCTTCCGGTGAAAATCATTCTTCGGCTGACGTTAAATATCAAATACATTCTCGTCACCTCGTTCTTTAATGTTTAGTATTTATCGCATGACGGACTGGAGCTTCGGTTGAGGAGAAAGGAGATTGTTCTTGTTTGACAAACGCAAACACATTCCTATAGAACAGAGAAACTACAGCGTTTACTACGTGGTGTTCTCGGGTCTCCTGTTCCTTGGGACGATGTGGGCAGTGTACGATGAAATATCAACGCGGCGCCCATGGAAGGAAGAGCAGAAAAAATACTATGCACTTGCCGAACAGAAGATCACAGCGGAAATCGAGCAAACAGTGGCCAACATCGATTCTTTGGCGCTGCTGGAATTAGACATGGAGTTGCAGGCCGCCCACGATTCAATGCGGGGGGTAATCTATACCAAAGTCCTGACGGAATACGATGAAACACTGGAACGTCTAAACGAAGAAAACAGGGAATTTCAGTTTGCAAAAAGCCGGGGAGATGAGGCCTACTATTTCTACAAGAAGTCGGTCCATGAGGGGCGTGAGGACCTAGGCCAGAAAGCCAAGCTGGAGAAATCCGAAGCCGAGATGGCGAAACATCAGGCCGCCGCGAAACAACTGGAACAACGGCGCGATTCACTGACGGCCATCCTTGATGTTTATCGGCAGAATCTGAGGCGGATACAGGCCAGCAGGGCAGAATTGCTGAAGCCGGTGGAAAAGTTGCAGACCAAGCTGAACAGAGTCGCGAGTGCGTCAATTGAGATCAAGCAGGTGATGATTCTTGACTATGACCGAAACCCGTTCAATGATCCAAAGGCCCGCGTGGATCGATGCCAGACATGTCACCTCGGATGGAATGAGGATTCTATGGAGGATGCACCTCAACCATTTACGAAGCACTCGCTCCCTGAGCTTCTTGCGATTCATGATCCGGAAGTCTATGGATGTACGCCATGCCATCGGGGTCAAGGACCTGCACTGACAGCAGGGTTTGCGCATGGGGATGCCGATAAGTATTGGGAGAATCCGTTGTTGAAAGGAAAAGACGCATTCGCCGCGTGCAACGAGTGTCATGAGAGCCAGAGCAGCCTCACATTTGGACCGGAATTCGGGAGCGCGAAACGCCTAATGATTGAATCAGGGTGTCACGGTTGTCACGAGATCAAGGGATACACCGATCTGCCGAAGATCGGTCCTGAGTTGAACAGAATGGGGTACAAAACGACCGCTGAATGGGTGTTCCGCTGGGTGAAGGATCCAAGAAACCATAATCCTCATACGAGGATGCCGAACTTCGGATTCACCGACAAGCAAGCGGAGGCTGTGACCGCCTACTTGATGAGTATTTCCGGCAAATTCGAGCTCAATATCCCGAAAGGTGTCTACGCCGGCGGTGACCCGAGGAGAGGAAAAACACTTCTGGAAACTATCGGCTGCCAGGGGTGTCATGTGGTTAGCGAGAACACGAACGTTCGCCAGGAGCGGGGAACCAGCTACGATGTTGCACCTGAGCTGACGCGCGTTGGCAGCAAGGTGAATCCGGATTGGGCCTACGACTGGCTGAAGAATCCCCGCCACTATAACCCGACGACACGGATGCCAAATCTCCGTCTTACAGACGGCGAAGCTCGGGATCTCGTCGCGCATTTGATGACCCTGCGCGATGGACGGAGTCTCGAACAACCCAACTTGAATTTGTCTTCACGAGTCACGATTGCGCGTGGTGAGAAACTGATTCGGGAATACGGATGCAACGGGTGCCATGCTATCTACGGAATGGAAAAGGAGGGAAGGGTCAGTGTGTCGCTCTCCAATTTTGGCCGGAAGCTCGTCGAGGAAATGGATTTTGGTGATACGCACATCCCTCACACATGGCACGATTGGGTCTTTACCAAGCTGAAAAAGGCCCGTGCTTTCGCAACCGATCGGATCGAACAAAAAATGCCCGTTTTCTCCTTTACGGATGATGAAATCACCTCTCTCAGAATGTTTCTGCTCTCTCAAACAAAGGATGAGCCAGATCAAAAATACGTTCAACCCTTTAACAAGAGACAGGAGGACATTGAGGCGGGCCGGCGGATCGCAATCAGCTATAACTGCCAGCAATGCCATCAGCTCGAAGGAATTGGAGCCTACATCGGTGTGACCCTCGAGGACGTCGCGTTCTTGCCCCCTATCATCACGGGAGAAGGAAAGAAAGTTCAGGAACCTTGGTTGCACGATTTTCTTAAGAGTCCTGCACCGGAGGGGCAATCCAATTCAATTCGACCCTGGATCACGATACGGATGCCGACGTTTCAGTTCACGGAGGATGAGATCACAAAGCTCACAAAATACTTCCTTGGCTTAAGCAACCAGGAGCTGGAGCTCCGGGATTACAAAGGATTCGGGCCGAAGCCGGAGCTTGTTCCGGTGGGCAAGATGATATTCACGGACTTCCAGTGCGCGAAATGTCATCCCTCCGGAAAGGTCATTCCGAAGAGCGGCGAGGTGAGTACGTCCGACCTTGCTCCATTTCTTGGACTAGCACGTGACCGGCTCAAGCCTGAGTGGATCCTCGAGTGGCTGCTGGATCCTGGAAAGCTTCAGGCCGGAACGCGAATGCCGACGTACTTTCCGGATGGCCAATCGCCATTGCCGGATGAGCTTGGAGGAGATGCAATGAAACAAATCGAGGCGATCAGGGATTACGTCATGAGCATCGGGGAGCTGCCTCGACCGGTTGTCAGTGCCAGGTAGAGCCCACACAGGCGTCATGTTGATTGTTCTCAATAATTTACAACTAACTCGCAATACTTCTAACTGGGAGGAAAATGATGAAAGACAGTTTTATTCTCGTAGCCATACTTGCAATCGTCATAGATCAGACAATTGCTGCTGATATCTCGGGCAAGGTCGGATTTGAAGGCAACGCTCCGAAGCGCGCCCGGATCCAAATGAACGCCGATCCCCAGTGTGCAAGGATTCATAAATCACCTGTCACAGGTGAAGAAGTTCTTGTCAATGCCAATGCCACATTAAAGAATGTACTTGTGTATGTGAAAGAGGGCCTCAAAGGAAAGAAATTTGAAGGCCCAAATTCCAAAGTCGTTTTTGACCAAAAAGGCTGCGTGTATACGCCTCACGTGCTGGGAGTTCAGACGGGACAGGAAGTTGAGGTTCTGAACAGCGATCCTCTCATTCATAATGTTCATTCTCTGTCCAAAGAAAATCCGTCCTTCAATGTGGCCCAGCCGAAAAAAGGGATGAAATTATCGAAGAAATTCGAGAAGCCGGAACTCTTCAAGGTGAAGTGTGAGGTCCACCCATGGATGGGCGCGTACATCGGAGTGTTCAATCATCCCTTTTTTTCGGTGACCGGGGATGACGGAACGTTCAGTTTGAAGAAGCTCCCTGCCGGTGAGTATACTCTCGAAGCCTGGCACGAGAAATACGGAACGCAGACGATGAAGGTGACCGTGGGTGCGACTGATACAAAGACTGTTGATTTCAAGTTCGTATCAAAATAACCCGCTCTGGTTTGAGAAAGGAGTGAACACCATTGGGCCTGACACACGATAAAACAACATCGCCTGTAGAAGTTGCCGCTCGCGCCCCAGCACTTCATGCAGTTGATCATGAAATGAACTTCTGGCGAAAGTACGTATTTTCAACGGACCACAAAGTGATCGGACTGTGGTACGGGTTCACAAGCCTGCTGTTTTTGCTCTTCGGTTTCACCTTAATGATGCTGATGCGCTGGCAGCTTGCATACCCCGGCCAAGAATTTCCCTGGAAATGGCTGAACGATTTCTTAGGTGCAGAGAGAATGCCTGATGGGATCATGCTTCCCGAGTTTTATAATCAATTGGGAGCAATGCACGGCACCATCATGGTGTTCATGGGTATCGTCCCGCTTGCCGTCGGAGCCTTTGGCAATTATGTTATACCGCTGCAAATCGGGACAATCGACATGGCGTTCCCGAAAATCAACATGGCGAGCTATTGGGCATACTTCACAGGCGGTCTAACAATGCTCGTCAGCTTCTTTGTCCCTGGAGGCGCCGCGAACTCCGGATGGACCTCCTATGCCCCACTGTCCGTCATCGCAACGATGGGCCAAACAATGTGGCTGGTCGGAATGGTGTTTCTGATTACCTCGTCATTACTTGGCTCCATCAATTTCATTGTGACGATTATTCAGCTACGCGCTAAGGGTCTCACGTTCATGCGCCTGCCGTTCTTTGTCTGGGCACAGTTTGTGACGTCATTCTTATTGTTACTTGCATTCCCGCCGCTTGAGGCAGCGGGGGTTATGCAATTGATGGACCGTCTGGCCGGAACGAGCTTCTTTCTTCCCAGTGGTCTTGTCGTGAGCGGCGTTCCGGCCCAAGTCAGTGGTGGAGGGAGCCCGCTCCTGTGGCAGCATCTGTTCTGGTTCCTTGCACATCCCGAAGTGTACGTATTGATTCTGCCCGCGATGGGGATCGTGGCGGAGGTTATTGCGAACAATACCCGAAAGCCTCTCTGGGGATATAAGTCCATGGTCTATAGCGTCATCTTTCTTGGCTTCATGTCCTTCATCGTCTGGGCGCACCATATGTTCTTGACGGGAATGGGGACTGCGATCAGTGCATTCTTCCAAACTACAACGATGATTATTTCTATCCCGTCGGTTATCATACTCTCGGCACTGTTCATTTCTCTCTGGGGTGGATCGATTCGCTTTACAACTCCTATGTTGTTTGCTCTGGCATTCCTTCCCATGTTCGGGATCGGAGGGCTGACCGGCTTGCCTCTTGGACTCGCCCCCCCCGATATCCACCTTCACGACACCTACTACGTGATCGGTCACTTCCATTATGTAGTGGCCCCAGGGACGATCTTCGCTCTCTTTGCCGGCATCTATTACTGGTATCCCAAGGTGACCGGGAGGAAACTCAATGACGCACTTGGAAAACTCCACTTCTGGACATCGTTTATCTTCATCAATGGTGTCTTCATGCCGATGTTCATACAGGGTTTGGCAGGGATGTCGCGGCGGCTCTACGACGGTGGTGCCCAATATGCGCATGCACAAGGAGTATTTCACCTGAATGAGTTTATGTCGATCTCTGCCTGGTGTCTCGGACTCGCGCAAATCCCCTTTATCATTAATTTCTTCTGGAGCATCAAGAAAGGGAAGAAAGCTCCTGACAACGCCTGGGAGGCAACGACGCTTGAGTGGGCTGCAACCACATCGCCTCCGCTGGCACATGGGAACTTTGCCGTGGTTCCTGAGGTTCACCGTGGGCCCTACGAATACAGCGTTCCCGGCCACGCCAAAGGGTATGTACCACAGAATGATCACGCGGAGGAATAATACCGTATGGAGATTCCCTATACAGTTACGGCTCGACCGGACACCGGCGTATTCAATGCCAAACTCGGAATCTGGTTATTCCTTGCATCAGAAGTTATGCTCTTCGGCGCACTATTCTCGTCGTACGTGCTCCTGCGCGTTGGTGCGGAAACGTGGCCGCATGGGTATGATCTCCTGAACGTCCCGCTAGCGACGTTGAATACCGTTATCCTGATCAGCTCAAGCGTCACCATGGTCATGTCATGGGCATCGCTCATGATGAGGAATCTCGCCAAGTACAAACGATACATGGGCGCCACCATTCTCTTGGCTCTGGCATTCCTGTGTGTGAAATTCTTCGAGTACGGTGCAAAATTTGAGCACCATCTTTACCCGAGCACGAACACGTTCTACGCGATCTATTTCACTCTTACGGGACTTCACGGGCTGCACGTCGTTGGAGGTATTGTCGTAAACACTTACTTCTGGGGACCTGGAAGCAAAATGTGGAGGGCAGAGCCTGAACGATTCACCAACAGGGTAGAAGTAGCCGGCCTATATTGGCATTTCGTTGATTTGGTTTGGATTTTTCTTTTCCCTGTCCTTTACCTTTTGTAGGAGCTTTCATGGACTCAACGCACCCTCAAGAGATTAGGAAGCAAGTGCGAGGATACATCGTGGTGTTTGTGGCATTGATGGCCTTAACGATTATCACTGTCGCCGTATCGTATCTGCATTTGAACATTGGAGCAGCTGCGGCCGTTGCGCTTTTCGTTGCAACGATTAAGGCATCTCTCGTTGCAAGCTATTTCATGCATCTTATCTCTGAAAAGAAAATTATTTATGCGACACTCATTCTTACCGCGGTTTTCTTTGCAGCGCTGATGACTCTTCCATCGTCACATCTTCTTGATCCGATCGAGCGCTAATGTCACTTAAAGGATTTCATATACTATTCGTAACGCTTTCGACCGTCCTCGCGTTCGGCTTCGGGCTATGGTCGTTGAACGCATACATGGTCAATACCGAACTGATGATGCTCGCGCTGGGCATGTTCTCAATTGCCGGAGGCGGGTTCCTCATTTGGTACGGTATCAGAATTCGGAGAAAACTCAACCAGCTTGGGTTCAAATGGGGCATTCGAGGAACATTGTAATCATCTTGGGTTTTGTGCAAACGCTGTCACTGCTCCTCCCTGAACTCGTGGAGGCCTGCCCAAGTTGCTTCGGCAATCCGAATGACGCAGCAGTGCAAGGCATGAACATGGCTATCATAAGCCTTCTGGGGATCACAGGGACCGTCCTGCTGGGGTTCGCGATATTCTTTCTCCACCTGCGGAGACGCGCACGATCGCTCCAGGAGCGCTTCACCTCGATGATGAACTGATTGGACGAAGGAGGAAAATTTTCCCATGCACGATCTCTTAGGACTTCCACTTGATGCGTCAGCACATGGACACTATATCGACAACATCATCGTAGTCGTCCATTGGTTAATGCTTGTCCTGTTTGTCGGCTGGGCATTTTACTTTATCTATGCCCTCATTCGATTTCGACGCTCGAGGAATCCGAAGGCCGACTACACCGGAGTGAAAAGTCATTTCTCAACCTACTCAGAGATTGGAGTGGCATTATTCGAGGGATTCCTCCTCGTCGGTCTTGCGATCCCTGTCTGGTCGAATGTTGTTGTTACCTTTCCTGCAGAGAAGGATGCCACAGTTGTTCACGTTGTCGCCGAGCAATTTGCATGGAACGTTCATTATCCCGGCCCCGATGGCGTGTTTGGGAAACGAGATATCCACCTTGTAACTGCAGAAAATCCACTGGGTCTAGACCGAAATGATCCTGCTGCAAAGGATGATATCGCGACCATAAATCAACTTCACCTTCCGGTGGGAAAGCCCGTAATCGTATACCTCACCAGCAAAGACGTGATCCATAGCTTCGGGATACCATTGCTCCGCGTGAAACAAGATGTGATTCCCGGCCAGAGCATTCCCGTCACTTTTACACCGACGAAGACCGATGCGGAGATTAGAAAGGCGCTCACAAAGCATTATCCCATCACAATGGACATGGTTGAACCGGGTCGCCCATTTCTTTCAGTCATGAAAGACTATAAGGATGTTGAGGGAAACCCCATTCTGGCCAAAGGTGCCCCTCTTATGGAAGAGTCCTTGAAGCAACTCTTGGCTGCAGGATACAAGGAAGTCCTCGCGACGGCAGACACGCCAAATGAAATTGCGTGTGCTCAGCTATGCGGTTTAGGGCATTTTCGCATGCGTGCGTCCGTCGTTATTCAGACCCCACAAGAGTACCAAGCCTGGCTAGACGAAGAGGCCGCGTACCTCACACAGTAGGGAGGAAGGGAA
>Ga0247727_10009538_pt1 | contig 17543 bp, 11 predicted proteins | sample WisWelCaveWW1625_FD_202498 | JGI IMG/M metagenome (GOLD analysis project Ga0247727, IMG submission 202498) | Biofilm microbial communities from Wishing Well Cave, Virginia, United States - WW16-25 | ecosystem: Environmental > Aquatic > Deep subsurface > Groundwater > Cave microbial mat | place...
ATGAGGGTCTCGCGCATTCTCAGGAGAGTCGCCTCGTCGACCTGCCCGGCGCTTCCGAATTCGAAGAGGCCGCTAATGCCGCACACGCGAACGCTCCATGTTGAAGCCCATCAAGGACTTGCGCCGGCCCAATATAGTGTCCCGAGGGATGCTTGTCCACATTTTGACGCGGCCGGAAAAGCAAAGTGTTTTCAACGTGTTGTGGCGCGCGCGGAGGGTACCGGAGCGCCTCCGCGCGCCGCCTCCAGGGCAGCCCGCTCCCCCGGCACGTCGGAGGCGATCTCGGAAGCGTAACCGCTGTCCGGTTCATACCCCAGAAGATCGCGGTCCGTGGCGAGAAGCGCGGCGTACGAGGCATCCGCCTCGCCGTCCCTGCCGAGCCGCAGCAGCAGTGTCGTTTTCATGATGCGCGCGCGGCGGTAGTGCGGCTCGATTGTCAGGGCGCCTCTCATGACCTCCACCGCCTCCTCCACCCGACCGAGCCCGGTGAGGTGTCCGGCCCGTTCCAGGTGCGGCCGTGGATCGGTCGGCGCCAGCCGCGTGGCTTCAGCGTAAAGCGCTGCCGCCGCGGCGTCGCGCGTGGGATCGTCGAAGATGAGCCGCCCCGCGCGCGACTCGAGGCGCGCGAGAAGCAGCGGGAACCGCGGGTCGCGCGGCTTCAGGAGGCGGGCCTGTTCCAGCTGCTCCGCCGCCTCCGCGTAGGGCTCGGGGCCCGGCGGAGCGCTGTTGAGCGCCGCCATCGCCAGGTCGTGGTGGTACTCGGCGTTCCATGGGTCGAGGGCAGCGGCGCGGCGCATTGCCGACAGGCCCTCCCGGCCCGCTGCGCGCGCAGCCTGCGCGGAGCGCCAGCCCAGAAACGGTCGGGCGATGCCCGCCACCGCGACATAAATCCCTGCGAGCAGGAGCGCCGCTGAGATCAGCGGCCGCCGGCCGGCCGGCCGCGTCACCGGCCGCCAGCCCCGGCTCGAGGCGAGCGCCGATCCGAGAAGCAACGCCGCCGTCAGCATCAGTGCCGGCCGCTGCTGCAGATCCTCCACCAGGCTCTGTGACAGAAGGGCGATGATCGCCAGCGCCGTTCCCTGAGCCGCATCGGCGGCGCGCCCTTCCCCGGGCCGGCGCCATAGGAGGGCGATTGAGCCGAGCGTGCCGAACAACAGGAGAAGCGCCGCCGGAACGCCGTCCTCGGCGGCGTGCGTCAACAGGGCGCTGTGCGCGCCCTTGAAGGACCGTCCGAAGCGGACCGGGTCGGCGGGTCTCGGGAAGTTATGGCGTGGAGCCTCGTGCGGGAAGCCCCCGGGCCCCAGCCCGAGCACCGGACTCTCCCGCACCATCGCCAGGCCCGCCTCCCAGATCCGCAGTCGTGCGTAGCGATCGGGATCGGCGCTGCGCGCGAAGCGCATGTACACCAGCCCGCCGCCGGCGGCCACGATGACCAGGAGAGCCAGGGCGCAGGCAGCGCGGGCCCGTGCGGAAAGGGGGCGCCACATCAGGACCAGGAGCAGGCCTCCCCCGACCGAAAGGCCTGCCAGGCCGCCCCGCGACTGCAAGAGGAGCAACGCCACCAGGTGCGCGCCGCTGACGGACGACCAGAGCGCCGCAGCCCGCCGCCCGCCCCGCGCGAAGCTGCCGGCCGCGGCGGCGGCGCACAGGAGCAGGCCGAGGTTGAGATAGGCGGCCAGATGGTTGCGGTTGAGGAAAACGGCGGCGGCGCCGGCCGGCCCGGCCCCCCACCATCCATGGAACGCGTAGAGCGCCTGGAGGGCCGTGGCGGCGACGGTCACGGTGCGCAGCAACGCGAGATCGGCGGGAGCGCGAAGGACGAGCGCGGCGGCGAGAAACGCGCCCACGACCGCAACCCGATCCATCATCCCGAGCCACGCGACATAGGGATAGGCGGCGCCCGTCGCCGAGAGGCAGGCCAGCACCAGGGCGGCGGCCGGCAGCAGCAGCAGGCCGATCCCGCGGCCTCGCGGCCGTCCCGCCCCAGATCGCGAGAAGACCTCAATTCCGGCCACCAGGATCAGCGCGAGTGCCGCCGTGTGCAATAAGGCGATGGCCCCGGGAAGACGCCCACCCTCGCCGAGCGGCGCCGCCAGAATCAGCAGGACGGCGACAGCACGCGCCGCGCCCGTCACGGTTCACCCACCGGCACCGCCGGCGTTCGATACTCGCTTTTCAGCGGGTAGAGGAGGTGGGCCCGATGCTCCTCGAGATACGCGGGCGCCCGCTCTCCGGCCGAGGCGTGGTACAGCGCCAGCGTGTGATGCAGAATCGCCGATTCGGGATCGAGGCGCGCGGCCCGAACGGCGGCCTCGAGTCCCTCCCTTCTCAGGAGATCATCGTCCATGTGGTGCACCAGCACGAGCTGCGCAAGAAAGGCCCACGGTTCGGGGCTGCCGGGCCGGGCCGCCGCCGCGTGCCGCGCCGCCGAGGCGGCGATCATCACGTCGCCGGCCTCCGCCGTCCGTCGTGCCGCCTCCATGGACGCATCGGCCCGTCCCGACACGAGGGTGTTCCACCCAATGAGGACCGCGGCTGAGGTGGCAGCAAGACGTTGTCCCTGTCGCCGCCAACCTGCCGCCACCGTTGGCCTTTCTCCGTCACCCAGGGTCATCCCGATGAGGAGCGCTGCGGGTGCTGCGATGCCCGGCAGGTAGAACGTGAAGTCGACCAGATTGTGAAAAAGGAAGCCGGCAGCACCGGCGGCCACGGCAAGGCGCACCCCCTCGTCGCGCCCCGGAGCCCCGCCGACCGAAAAGCGCGCGCCGACCTTCCGATACATCCCCAGGAGCATGACGCCGAGAGGGGCGAGGGCCCAGATCCCCCAGCAGGAGGCGACCTGAAGGTATGAGTTGTGCGCAAATCGCGTCTCGTTCATGCCCGCCCGCATGTAACGCGGGTAGGCGGTGCCGAACGACCCGGGCCCCACGCCCAGAAGCGGCCGGTCGCCGATCATCTGCGCCGCCGCCCGCCAGTTCCCCGCCCTCAGGAGGAGCGGATCGCCGCCGGGTCCTTGGCCGATCTCCGCGCGGCGCAGGTGGAGAAACCACCCCGCGAGCGCGAGCGCCGTCAGCGCGACGAGCAGGCTGCCGGCGGTGCGGCGCCGGACGGTCATGGCCGGCAGGGCCAGCAGCAGCCCGCCGGCCGCCGCCGCCAGGCCACCCAGGGAACGCGTCCGGACAAGGGCATAAACCTGGAGGATGACGGCGACGACCAGAAACGCCCGGCTCCAGCGCGAAGCGGCGTGCCGCGCCAGGACGAGCGTCCCCGGGAGCGCCAGGGCCAGAAAGCCGCCGAGAGAGGACGGGAGAATGAAGGGACCCGAGGGCCGTCCGGCCTCGAGGCGCAGAATGAGGTTGTCGTCCACCGGCGTTCCGCCGGCCCGCAGAATCTCCGCTTGCCCCGGATAGAGCCAGTGGGTCTGCAGGATCGCCTGGACGGCCGCGCCCGACGCCAGCACCAGGAGCAGGGTCGGGACCAGGCGCCAGGAACGCGCATCCCGCGCCGCGGCGAAGCCGAGCAGGCCCAGCAGCACGAGAACCTCGAACTGCGCCGCTTCATCCAGGGCTCGCGCCCGGCAAGGTGCCGTGGCCACGCAGGCCAGGGCAACCGGCAGGAGAAGGGCCGCTGCGCGTCCCGTTCCCTTCCCGGCGACAGGCGGACGCCAGGCGAAAAGCAGCGCCGCGGCAGCCGCGAAGGAGCCCAGGGCGATCCTGCCGACACCGACAAACTCCGGGGGCCGCAGCACAGCGAGGGTCACGGCCGGGAGCGCCAGTGCAAGGGCCAGCGCGGCCCTGATGTCATCGGCGGGGCGGCCCACTCGATTCATGTGGCCGAAGCGCGGCAGGTCCGGCCCGCCACAAAAAGGGAAAGGGCGGTGCCCGGAGGCACCGCCCTTGTGGTTCGAGCGTCCGGAGGGACTAGGTCTGCGTCCCCTGCGGCCACTGGAAGAACTGGCCGTTGGCGAACACGATGTCGCAGTCGAAGTTGTTGGTCGTGCCACCGTTGTTCGTGCCGGCAGCGCCGTCCTTCGCGGTCGAGCTGATCGTGTACTCGGCCCCCGTGGCCGTCGAGTCGATGTCCCAGACGTTTTGCCAGCCGTCCGTGGTCGGAACCGTCTTCATGTAGATCGGCGAGACGTGCGTCGTGATGCCCGCCGAGCCCACGTTCGCCATGTTCTTCGGGTAGAAGTTGTTGTCCACGGCGTACGACTCGATCGCGGTGCCGATCGAGCGCATGTCGGCCATGGTCCTCTTCTGCTTGCCCCGGTCGATCGCGTTCAGAAGGTTCGGGATCGCGATGGCCGCGATGATCCCGATGATCGCGACGACGATGAGGAGCTCGATCAGTGTGAAGCCTTTCTCTTTTCTCATCTGTGTTTCCCCCTTTCGGCAGCACCTGAAGAGCAAGCCCGATGCCACGCCTGGGGGCTTCACCGGCCGATGCGGGAACTGGTTGATTCAAGCGGACTTTCCGTCGCGATCACAAGGCTGTAACCGGATTCCGCCTCTCCGCGGCGTCCGGAAGTAGCACCGAGCGTCAGAATGAGCTCCGCGGGCTGACACTTCGCGTCACCCGCCGGAAGCCGGGCCCGGCCCGGCCTCCCCGGCCGGGGCGGCGAACATGGCGAAGCGGTGCATCAGCTCGAGGGCGAGCGCGCAGCCGGGATCTTCCTTCAGCTTGCGATCGATCTCCGCGAGGATCGGCTCGACCGGGATCCGCCGGATCAGGACACCAGCCCACAGATACCGCCAGTCGTCCGGATTGATGGCGCGGTACTCGAGACGCCGGATGAGCGCCTCGTGTTCCGGCACCCGGCGCAGGAAGATCATGGCGTCGTCGTCCCAGTACACCAGGGCCCAGTCGGTGGTCGGGAAGTAGGCGGACGAGAACGCCCGTTCGCCGGCGCGCGGCGGGCCCCCGGCGACCCCAGGGTAGACGACCTTCTGGAGCGTCGGCGGGTAGCGCAGAAAGGCCGCATCGATGCCGTGGGCGTCGATCAAGGCCTGCCAGCGGGCGGGGCCGTCGAGGGCCTGCTCGATGCCGCGCAGGAGATCGCCGTAGATCTCGTTCCGCCCGTCGATGAAGACCTTGTCCGCTGGATGGCGGCGCCAGATGAGGTAACCCCCGAAGCGGACATCATTGAAAAGACGCCGGCCAATTCCTTCACGCTCCAGGAAATCGACCGCCGCGGAGGGCTCGTTGTCGCTCGCCACCCCCCATCCGAAGGAGGGGCGCGGCGGAAGGAAGAGAAGGAGAGGCAGTCCGCTTACGAGAAGCACGACCGCGACGATGAATCCGGGTCGCACGCGTTCCCTACCTGTCCCCCACCGATACAGGGGCGTCTTCCTGGCGGCTTCGAAGAGACCACGCGCCGGCCTCGCCAATCCATAGGGCAGGACCAGGAAGAACAGGCCGATGTTCCGAACGTGGAGCGCTGCCAGCGCGCTGCACAGCGCCAGGACCGGCGCCGCCACCGGGTCGGCGTGGCGGATCCCCGCGAGCAGAACGGCCCCCGCCAGCCCCAGCACGACGAAGAAAAACGGGAACTGAGCCGGCGTGGGGCGGATCCACTCCTGGTTCTGCAGAGAGAGCGTCGCCAGGAGTTGCCGCAAGTGGAACGGCACGGCGTAGACCTGGAATCCCCAGGGGTTGGCGGCGACGGCCAGAGCGGCGCCGAGCGTGGTCCACGCCAGCCGCCGCGTGAATCGCCTCTCGGTGCCGTGATCGAGGGCCGATCCGGCGCCGCGCACCATCGCCGAGAGCACGGTTCCGCACAGTCCGGCTGCCAGGACGACCGGAACGAGGATGGCGCCGACGTGGAGGTTGATCGCGAGTGCGGTCAGTGGCACCACGGCCAGAAGAGGGCCGGATCGATCCGAATCGCGGGACCGGATCGCCAGGTGGAGCGTGAGCGGCACCAGGATCAGTGTGGCCAGCTCCGGCCGCACGTCGAGCCGGAACGAGGCACCGACCAGCGCCAGGAGGATGATGGCCGAGGCGCCGGCCGGTCCGTGCTTCTCGCGCTCCAAGAACCGCGCGATCAGCAAGCACAGCCCGATGACCATGGCGCTCTTGATGACGACAAGCGCCGACGGACCGAGCCAGACGTGTCCGAGGTACATGAGAATCTGCGCCAGCCATTCATGGTCGACCCATGGAAATCCGACGGCGGTGAACGAGAACGGGTCGGAGCGCGGCACGGCCTTCTGGTCCAGGATCAGCGCGCCGGTGCGCAGGTGCCACCAGTAGTCGTAGCTGCGGATCGGGCTGAGCGTCGAGGCGAGCGCGATGAGAAAGAGCAGGCCGTGGAGGAGCAGGCCATCGCTGCGCGACGTCTCCCACGCTCCGCCCCGGGCCACGGCGCCGGCCGCGCCGCTCACGGTCAGGTCGTCTGCCACGTCATCATCCCGCGACGCCGGCCGACCCAGAGGCCTGTCAGGACCACCCCGCAGGCGCTCACGATCCCTCCGAGCAAGACGCTCCCTGGGGCGTATGTCATCTCCACCTCGTGCGGGCCCGGGGGCACGGCGACAGCACGGAACATTCCGTTGGCGCGCCGGAGCGGGGCCTCAGCACCGTCCAGGCGCGCCCGCCAGCCCGGCGCGTAGCTGTCGGCCAGCACCAGGTATCCGGACTGCGGCGCCTCGACGGCGATTCTGACTCTCTCCGGATCGTCTTGCAACACCCGGACGAGCGCAGGTGCGGATCGGGCGGGCTCCGCCGCCGGCACAGAGCCTTCCAGCAACACCTCGCTTGCGGGGTCGAAGCCCGGATCGGCCAGGCTGCGCGCCAGGTCCTCCGGGTCGAGCGGAGCCTGCGCCCGTGCTACGAAGCGCGCCCGGTCGAGCAGGCCCGTGACGCGATACACGCGGAGCGGCGGCCGGCTGAGCCCTTCGAGGACCGGGCCGGGCAGCAGGTCGGGATGACGCAGCTCGTCATACGACAGGAGGAATCCCGCGTGCGCCAGTCGCAGGATTCGCAGCCGATCGGGGAGTGGCAGCGCCTCCAGCCGCGCGCCGAGGGCTGCCGGCGCGGCGAGGTCGAGCCGATCGGTCGCCGCATCCAGGATCGTCGGCACACCGTCGGCGTGCCCGGTCAGCAACGAATAAGTGAAACGGTCGAAGCGGAAGCCCCAGATCTGCTCGTCCGTCCTGGCCCAGATGCCGAGTTCCTGGGGTCGTGGGGCGTGGTGCAGGCGCGGCGCGGCGGGGCCTTGTCCGACGAGGCCGGCAAGCGGCGACGGCGCACGGAGCCAGCCGGGGTCGGCCGTGGAGCGTGCGGGGGCGGTGGCGAGAGCCATCGAGACGCCGCAGAAGGCCGCGATCCCCCATCCGGCCGCCTCCCCGGTGGCCGATCGGCCGCTTCGCGCCAGAAGGGCCGCGCCAACTGCGAGCATTGCGGTCTCGCAGAACGCCCAGAGGATCGATCGCAGGATGGCCCCGCGCACCAGCGGTCCGCTGTCCGATTGAAGAATCGTCGCAGGCAGACGGAATGCGGGCCGCAGAAACGTGTCGGCGAGCGTCGGCTCCACCACCAGGGCGGTCGCCGTCAGGAACATGACCAGCGAGGCGCCTCCGAACCACCACCAGGCGCGAGTCCCCCGTCCCGATCGGATCAGGTGGTCGAGACCCAGGGCCGCCAGGAGCGAGGTGGAGACGGCCGCACCGATCAGGAAGCGCTCCGGGTAGCGCACCTGCCGGAGCGACGGAAGGACCGCGGATAGCATGCGGTAGAGGGGCGTGTGCGCGCCGAGCGCCACCAGGACAAAGAGCGTGGCGATCCCGGCCAGGACTGCCGCGCGCCGCCGCGCGCCGCCACCCAGAATGGCGGCAGCGGCAAGCAGCAGCGGGGCCGCCCCCACGTAGATCGACAGGAGAAAAGGGTACCCTCCCTCGAAGAGCCAGCGTCCCCACCAGGCATCGGGACTCAGTCTCGTCGGGTCGCCGAACAGCCGCGGCAACCATGCCTCGAGGAGACGCGCCGGCTGCAAGGACCATTTCAACGCTTCGTCCACGGGGAGCCCGTTCGCGCGTGGCGACAGCCTGATGAGATCGGCCGCCGGGACGATCTGGACCGCCGCGAGCGCGGCCGCCAGGCAGCCGACCGCGAGAAGGATTCCGAAGACCCGAAGTGGCCGTGGTCGCGGCCGCCCGTCGGGACAGGAGACGGAACGGGTCAGGGCCAGCGCCGGGGCGAGCGCGCCATAGGTGAGTATGCTCGCCGCCTCCCCCGTGACCAGGACGACCGCGAGCGCCAGGACGGCGATCACGCGATGGATCCGGCGTCCTTCATCAAGGAGACGCAGGAAGGCCCAGAGCGCCAAAGGCACCCAGGCCGCGGCGGACAGCACGTTCTGCATGCTGGCAAGCGACGCCGCCGGCCCTGAGAGCGCCATGACGGCCCCCCCCAGCACCGAGGCCGCCCGTCCCATGGACAGCGCCCTCGCCAGCAGGTAGGCGCCCCAGGCCAGGAGCGCGAACTGCAGGACGATCGAGGCCGTGAAGGCGACCTCCACCGGCAGCACCGAAAACAGGACCGTGATCGGGTGCGATACGAGGTGGTTCGGATTGGCGAACAGCGGCGTGCCGCCGCCGTGGTAGGGGTCCCACAACGGCAGCTCTCCGGCCGCGAGCCGCGCGCTCACCAGGGCTCGCATCGGCAGGTGGTTCTGGGTGACGTCGCGGAGGTAGAACAGGCGCCCCGAAAGCGCCCCGTGGAACGCGGCGATGAGCAGCGCCGAGAGGATGATCGCGGGGGCCCACGCGGACCATTCGCGCCGGGCCGGTGTCGAGGTCATTATGGATGCCCCGAGCCGGCTCCTAGCCGACGCTCGCCCGAGGCTCTTTCCGCCCTTCGAAAAGACTGTATTTTTTGGCGAAATAGCGGAAGGAGCGGAAGCTCATGCCGAGAAGCTCCGCGGCGCGGGTCTGAACGCCGTGGGCCCGGTCGAGCGCCAGCTGCATGAAGTGCTGGCGCAGCCCCTCGAGCTGGCGCTCGAGATCGATCCCCTGGTCGGTCAGGCTGTCCGGCAGCTCGTGCGAGGTCCGCTGCCCGCTTCCGAGATCGCGCGACAGGTCCTCGGGCGTGATGGTCTCCCCCATCGCCAGGGCCACGGCTCGCTCGATGACGTTCTCCAGCTCGCGCACGTTCCCAGGCCAGGCATGGTCGAGGAACTGCTGCATCGCTTCATCGGAGACGCCCGCCATCTTCTTGCCCATGACGGCACTGTATTTCTGGAGGAAGTGCCGCACGAGGCGCGGGATGTCCTCCCGCTTGTCACGGAGCGGCGGCATCAGGATCTGGATGACGTTGATCCGGTAGTAGAGATCCTCGCGGAAGCGCTTCTCCCGGACCAGCTGCTCGAGGTCCTGGTTGGTGGCCGCGAGGACGCGCACGTTGACCTCGGATTCCTCGGTCCCCCCGACCCGCCGGATCCGCCGATCCTGGAGGACCCGAAGCAGCTTGACCTGCATCGCTGGTGTCGTGTCGCCGATCTCGTCCAGGAACACCGTGCCCCCGTCGGCCACCTCGAACAGGCCCTTCTTGGAGGTGACCGCCCCGGTGAACGAGCCGCGTGCGTGCCCGAACAGCTCGCTCTCGAGGAGCTCGTCGGGCATGGCGCCGCAATTGATCGACACGAACGGCCGGCCCTGACGCGGGCTGCGCATGTGGATGGCCCGCGCCGCCAGCTCCTTTCCGGTCCCCGACTCGCCGCAGATCAGCACGGTGCTGTGGGTCGGGGCGATCCGATCGATGAGCTCGAGGACCTCCTTCATGCGCGGGCTGTCGCCCACGAGGTCATCCAGCCGCGCCTTCTCCTTGAGCTCACGCTTCAGGATGCGGTTCTCGTGCTCGAGGCGCCGCTTCTCGAGCGCGTTGTGCACGACGTTTTTCAACTCCTCGACATCGAACGGCTTGATGAGGTAGTCGTACGCCCCGAGCTTGAGCGCCTCGACCGCGCTCTCGGTGGAGGCGTAGGCCGTGATCAGGATCACCGGCGTGTCCGGGTTGGAGGTCCGCGCCTGCCGCAGCACCTCGATGCCGGAGAGGCCCGGCATCGAGATGTCGCTGATGACCAGGTCGAACTCGCCCCGCGCCACGAGGTCGACGGCCTTGTCGGACGACTCCGCCACGGACACTCCGTATCCTTCCTTGCGCAGAAGGATCGACAGGAAGTCCCTCATGCCCGCCTCGTCGTCGACGATCAGGACGCGATCCACGCAGCCTCCGTCACCGGCATCGCCGCCCTCTGCGACAGGTGCAGGGAGATTTCCGTCCCGGAACCCGGCCGGCTCCGCACCGTGATCCGACCGCCGTGCTCCTGCACGATGCGGTACACGATCGCCAGGCCCAGCCCCGATCCTCCCCGGAACGACCCGTGAAACGGCTGGAAGTTCGCCGCCACCTCGCCCTCCGACATGCCGATCCCCGTGTCGGCGAACGCCACCACCGTCGGCGACCCCGGCCCCCCGCGGGCGCGCGCGGTCAGAGTCCCCCCCTCAGGCATCGCCCGGAGCGCGTTCTTCGCCAGGTTCCAGAAGACCTGCTTCATCCGATTGACATCCACACGGGCCGGCACGGGGTCCAGTCCGACATCGATCAGCACCTGGTGGCCAGGGCGCTTCTCCTCGCTGTTTTCCAGCAGGCTGAGGGTCTCGCGCAGCAGGTCCGCCAGGTTGGCTTCCTCGGGGTTGAAGCGGCCGGGCTTGGCGAACAGCAGGAAATCGCGAATGATGCCGTCGAGCCGCTTCGACTCCTTGCAGACGATGTCCATGAGCTCGGCGGCTTCTCCGTTGGGACTCAGATCACGCTTCAGGACCTGGACCGACCCGCTGATGGAGGCGAGAGGGTTCCGGAGCTCGTGAGCCACGCCCGCGGCCATCTCGCCCAGGGCCGCCATGCGTTTCTTCAAGGCCACCTCTTCCTCGAGAACTCGGATGTCCGTGAGGTCCTGGAAGATGAAGATCATCCCCACCGAGGTCCCGTCCCGCTCTCTCAGGATCGAGACGGTGAATCCCAGGAACATCTCGCGGCCGTTCGGGTCCTTGTAGTCGGTTTCGAACCGGTATCGCCGCTCGCGCTCCAGGGCCGCGCCGATGCGGCTCAGGAGCCTTCCATCCTGTCCGAGCAGATCGGGCACCGTTTTTCCACTGAGTTGGGCCACGCTCCATCCCGAGATCTCCGCCGCCGCCCGGTTCGCGAAGGTGATCCGTCCGAGGCCGTCGCAGGTGACCAGCCCCGAGTTGATGCTGTCGATGATGTTGTCGTTGAAGGCCCTCAGATGCGCCAGATCGTCCTGCCGCAGCTCGAGCTCCTGGCCCGCGCGGCGCAGGCTCTCCGTCAGGTGCGAGGCGAGGTACGCCAGCGCCAGGAAGGACACCAGATGCGCCAGCAGCGCGTAGACCACTCGCACCGACGGGACCGCCGAGTCCTCGAACAGCCCCTGCGGCGAGGGGGGCAGCGCCCCCCTCTGGAGCAGGAGCACCAGCGCGGCGAACATCGCCCAGGAGCACGCGGCGATGGCGAAGCCGCCGCGACGCAGCAGCAGAATGCACGCCGCGACGATCCCCGGCAGGTACAGGAAGGAGAAGGGGCTCTGCACCCCTCCCGTGAAGTAGACGAACCCGGTGACGATCGCCGCGTCCCCCGTGAGCTGGACGAAGGCCTGGGCCCGCGGCGCCGGGAACACCCGCAGCGCTCCCGCATAGGCCAGAGTGAGCAGGTACGCGCCGATGGCCAGCACATAGAACGGCCACAGCGGGAGGAGCGGCCTGTACAACAACTCGATGACGAACGCGGAGACCAGCAGGGTCGTCGTGACGACGACCCGGAAGGTCATGAGCCATTTGAGCTGCCGGACGAGCTCCGATCCCGCTGCGTGCATCCATGCGGCCTAGGCGATCTTGCCGATCAGGCTGAACATCGGCATGTACATGGAGATGACGATGCCGCCGATCATGACGCCGAGGAACAGGATCATGACGGGCTCGAGCAATGCCATCAGGTTCTCGACCGCCTCGTCAACTTCGTCCTCGTAGAAATCGGCGATCTTCGACAGCATCGCGTCCAGGGCGCCCGTCTGCTCGCCAACGCTGATCATCTGCACCACCATGGACGGGAAGACCCCGGTCTCCTCGAGCGGCCCGGAGATGGTCTTCCCCTCTTCGATGCTCTTGCGGGTCGCCATGATGGCGTCTTCCACGATGGCGTTTCCGGAGGTGCGCGCCGTGATCTCGAGACCTTCGAGGATCGGCACTCCCGACTGGATGAGCGTCCCCAGGGTCCGGCAGAAACGGGCCACGGCGATCTTGCGCATGACGTCGCCCAGAATCGGCACCTTCAGCATGAAGGCGTCGATCTGGCGCCGCCCTTTGTACGTCTTGTAGTAGCGGTGCAGGAAGAACGCGACCGCGCCCAGGGCGACGACGATGACCGGCATGAAGCGGCCGAGAAAACGGCTGGCGGCGATCGTAATGCGGGTGGGCAGCGGCAGCGTGGCCCCGAGACCCTGGAACAGCATGGCGAAGGTCGGGATCACCTTCCACAAGATGACCACCACCACGCCGATGGCGATGGTGATGACGGCGGTCGGGTAGATCATGGCCGACCGGACGGCGCTCTGCAGCTTGACCCGCTTCTCGATGTAAGTGGAGAGCCGCTGCAGGATGGTGTCGAGAATGCCGCCCGACTCGCCGGCGGCAATCATGTTGCTGAACAGGTCGTTGAAGACCTTGGGGTGCTTGCGCAGCGAATCGGCCAGGGTCATTCCCGACTCGACGTCCTGGCGCACCTGGAACAGGACCTTCTGGAAGACCCGGTTCTTCTGCTGCGAGCCCAGGATCTCGAGGCACTGGACCAGGGGAAGGCCCGCGTCGATCATGACGGAGAACTGGCGCGTGAAGATGGCGATCTCCTTCTGCTTCACGCCTCCGCCGAACTTCGGGATCGCGAGCTCCTTTCCCTTCTCGGTGACGGCCGACACCATGATCTGCTGCCGGCGGAGGGTCTGGATGACCAGGTCCTTGTTGTCGGCGGTGAGGACGCCCTCCTGCATCTTGCCCGTCTTGTTCTTGCCCTTCCAGGCGTAGGTCGGCATCGGTTCCTCCCGCTCCTATCTCTTGTGGCTCGTGCGGCCGGCGGCCGCGCCGGCCGCGGTCGGCTGGTTGATCAGTCCCGCCCCGCGGTTGATCATCTCCTGCAGCTCGTCGGGGTTGCTGCTGTGCGAAAGCGCCGTCGTCAGGGCGATCAGCCTCTTGAAGTAGATCGAGGCGAGCGACTGGTTGAACGTCTGCATTCCGTACTGCGACTGGCCCGTCTGCATCATGGAGTAGATCTGGTGGATCTTGTCCTCGCGGATGAGGTTCCGGATGGCCGCATTGGGCACCATGATCTCCATGGCCAGGGCGCGCCCTTTGCCCGAGGCCTTCGGGAGCAGCGACTGGCACAGGATCCCTTCCAGCACGAAGGAGAGCTGCGCGCGGATCTGGGACTGCTGGTGCGCCGGGAACACGTCGATGATGCGGTTGATGGTCTGGGCGGCGGAGTTGGTGTGCAGCGTGGCAAAGGTCAGGTGGCCCGTTTCGGCGATCCGCAGGGCCGCCTCGATCGTCTCCAGGTCCCGCATCTCGCCGATGAGCACGACGTCCGGATCCTGGCGCAGGACCGACTTGAGCGCGTTGCTGAAGGAGTGCGTGTCGGCGAACAGCTCACGCTGGTTGACGATGGAGCTCTTGTGGCCGTGAAGGTATTCGACTGGATCCTCGATCGTGACGATGTGCCCCTTGTCCTCGTTGTTGATCTTGTCGATCATCGCCGCCAGCGTGGTCGACTTGCCGGATCCCGTCGGCCCGGTCACCAGGATCAGCCCTCGCGGCTTGTCGCACAGGCTCGACACCACCTCGGGCAGACCGAGCTCCTGGAAGCTCCTGACCTCCCATGGGATGGTGCGGAAGGCGGCGGCCACGGCGCCGCGCTGGCTGAAGACATTGGCGCGGAAGCGGGCCAGGCCGCGAACGCCGAACGAGAAGTCGAGCTCGAGTGACTCCTCGAAGCGGTGCTTCTGATGGTCGGTGAGGACGCTGTAGGCGAGCGACTTGGTCTCCGGTGCCGTGAGCGGGGGGAGCTGCAACGGCACCAGCTTCCCGTCCACCCGGATCTGGGGCGGCGAGTTGGTGGTGATGTGCAGGTCGGTCCCACTCTGCTCCACGAGCGTCTTCAAGAGCTGATGCAGCGTCACCGCCATGTCGTCCTCCTCATAGGACCGTTTCCCGCACCACCTCCTCCACGGTCGTCTGGCCCGCCTTCAACTTGCGCAGACCCGATCCGCGGAGGGTGATCATCCCTTCCTCGCTCGCCTTGTTCTTGAGCTCGATCGCCGACGCCCCTGTCAGGATCATCTCCCGCACGGAGTCGGTGATCTCCATGACCTCGTACAGCCCGACACGACCCTTGTAGCCGGTGTTGTTGCAGGTCTGGCAGCCGCGGCCCTTGTAAATCGCCACCGTCCCCGCCTCGGCGGCCGAGAAGCCGATGTCCTGCATGGCCTGGCTCGGCATCGACACGATCTCCCGGCATTCCTTGCACAGCCGGCGCACCAGGCGCTGGGCGCAAATCAGGTGCACCGACGTCGCGACGAGGTACGGCTCGATCCCCATGTTCATGAGCCGGCTGATGGTGGACGGCGCGTCGTTCGTGTGCAGGGTCGAGAGGACGAGGTGCCCGGTGAGCGCCGCCTTGACCGCGATCTCCGCCGTCTCGAAGTCGCGGATCTCACCCACGAGGATGATGTTCGGATCCTGCCGCAGGAAGGATCGCAGCGCCGCGGCGAAGTTGAGCCCGATCTGCTCCTTGACCTGCACCTGGTTGATGCCGTGCAGGTTGAACTCGACCGGGTCTTCGGCCGTCATGATGTTCGTCTCCGGGGTGTTGACGCGGCTGATCGATGAATAGAGCGTGTTGGTCTTCCCCGATCCGGTCGGGCCGGTGACCAGCACCATGCCATAGGGCTTGAAGATCGCCTTCTCGAACCTGGTGAGCGACTCCTGCTCGAACCCGAGGCGGGTCATGTCGAGCATCAGGTTCTCCTTGTCCAGGAGCCGGAGGACGATCTTCTCGCCGAACAGGGTCGGGAGGACGGAGACCCGGTAGTCCATCTCCCGGTTCTTTCCCTGCAGCTTCATCTTGATCTTGATGCGGCCGTCCTGCGGCAGGCGCTTCTCGGAGATGTCGAGCTTCGCCATGATCTTGAGGCGCGAGGTCATGGCGTCGCGCAGCTTCATGGGCGGCTGCATGATCTCGTACAGGACCCCGTCAATCCGGAAGCGCACGCGGAAGTCTTTCTCGTACGGCTCGATGTGGATGTCGCTCGCTCCCCGCTTGATCGAGTCGGTCAGGATGAGGTTGACCAGCCGGACGACCGGCGCTTCTTCGGAGGAGGCCTCGAGCTTGGCGAGGTCGACTTCCTCCTCCTCCTCGAGAACTTCGAGGTTCTGCTCCTCCTCATGCGCCATCTCATCCATGACCTTCTTCAGCTCGAGGGCATGGATGGAGCCGTAATACCGGTCGATCGCCTCCTTGATCGAGACCTCGGACGCCACCACCGGCTCGACGTTGTAGCCGGTCATGAACTTGATGTCGTCCATCGCGAAGACGTTGGTGGGATCGACCATGGCGATCGTCAGGGTCGCCCCGGTGCGCGCCACGGGCATGATCAGGTATTTCTGCGCCACCTCGCTCGGGATGAGCTTCACGACCGCCTCGTCAAGATCGATCTTCCCCAGGTGGATGGAGGGCACGCCGTACTGCTGGGAGAGGATCTTCGTGAGATCCTCCTCCTTGACGTAACCCATCTTGACCAGGTTGAGGCCGAGCTTGCCGCCGTTGGCCTTCTGGTATTCGAGCGCTTCCTGGAGCCGTTGCGGGGTCAGGAGGCCCGCCTTGATCAGCATCTCTCCGAGCTTGACCGCCATCCGGAACTCCGTCGGATCGGTTCGAGACGCCGTCCATGAGGGGGGCGTCGTGTCCGCACAAGTCGTCCGCCTGTCAAATTATGGAGCCCAACAATTTTTGTCAAGGCGTTTGTCAAAAATCGTATATCTATGTATACACTATTGACATCATGTAATCGTGAATCTATGCTACGTAACTAAAGGCCTGATTCCCATGAAGATAGACCTCCTTCGACCGGCAGGGAACCACGGAACGTCTACGGGCCAAGAGGAGTGTCGTCTGACCCTGGGATTGGCGCTCCTGGTCCTGGCGCTGTTCGGCATTTCCTGCATCACGCGGTACAAGCCGCTCACCTATCTCGTCGGGGATGGGCCCTACTATGCGGAAACCGCCGTGTCGCTGCTCTACGACCGGGACCTCGACCTGCGCAACCAACTGGCCGGCGGGCTCGCAATCCACGGACCGCAGATCGCCCTGGGGACCGACGGCGCCTGGTACCCGAAGCACCCGGTCCTCCTTCCCGTGCTTGCGCTCCCGTTCCTGGGGGTCTTCGGCATGCCGGGTTTCCTGATCTTCAACCTGCTCGTGCTCGCCGGCCTGGCGGCGGCCATGCTGCGCCTGGCCCGCCTTCACGCTCCGCGCGTGGCCGCGGCCGGCGCCGTCCTTCTGCTTCTGTTCGGGACCTTCGTGCGGGCCTACGCCTACAACCTCTCTCCCGATCTGCTCGCCACCCTGCTCCTGACGCTGGGGGTCCTGGCGCTGCTGAAGAGACGTTGCGTGCTCGGCGGGCTGCTTCTGGGTGGGGCGGTCCTGGGGAAGCTCCTGCTCGTGGTAGCCCTCCCGTTCGCCCTGGTGTTCGCGACGGCCCGTTTCGGCGTGCGCGGAGCGCTGCGGCTTGCCGCCGGTTCGGCGCTGCCGCTGGCTTTCCTGGCGTTGATCAACGCCTCACTGTTCGGATCTCCGCTCGTGACGTCGTACGATCGAAACGTGACCCTCCAGGAGGGGCGGATCGTCGCCACAAGTCACTGGAGCCTCTTCAGCAATGACATCCTGGCGGGGATGCGTGGGGAGATGCTCGATCCGCGGCACGGCCTCCTGCCGACGGCGCCGGTGCTCTTGCTGGTGTTACCGGGGGCGCTCCTGCTCGCGCGGCGGCGCCGCTCCGACGCGTGCTTCCTCCTCGGCCTGTCCGCATCCCTCGTCCTTCTCCTGGCCGCGTATCGGGACTGGGCCGCGAGCCACTATGGAAACCGCTTCCTGATGCCGGTGCTCGCCCTGTCGACCCCTGCCATCGCCCTGGCTCTGGAGCGCGGCGGCATCGCCGCCCGCGCCTGTCTCCGGCATGCCTTGCCGACCCGCCGGCGCGCGCCCCGGGCGACCGCATGACATCCGCGGCCGGCCGGGTTCTCGTCCCTTTCGCCGCCACGCGCGTGGCGCTGATCGCCGTGGGCTGGCTGGCGCTGCATCTCCTGTCTTCCGGCCTCACCCTCCAGAAGGGGAACCTCGTCCATCACCGTCCGGGCCCGGCGGTCCTGGAGATGTGGGCCCGCTGGGACGCGGAGTGGTACCTGCTGATCGCCGACCGGGGGTAC
>Ga0247727_10009539_pt1 | contig 17536 bp, 15 predicted proteins | sample WisWelCaveWW1625_FD_202498 | JGI IMG/M metagenome (GOLD analysis project Ga0247727, IMG submission 202498) | Biofilm microbial communities from Wishing Well Cave, Virginia, United States - WW16-25 | ecosystem: Environmental > Aquatic > Deep subsurface > Groundwater > Cave microbial mat | place...
TTCATTATAGTAACTGGGTCTTACCGGATTACAGAATTGAAAATATTGATTCAGAAATTACGAATGAATCTAGCCAATTTCGCTAAACCATTTCTCAAAGGAGCAAATCTAAGAATTTTCTTAGTTTATTTATGAATGGCAATATAATTAGAACCGAGAAACCCATCCGCACGAACGTATGCATCATCATATTAATGAAATCTTATAGGTAAACTCTGTATAATGTAGTTGACCTTCAAAATTAAAAGGTAGGCTAGACGTAGATGAAGGTGGATGAAAGTAGTATCAACAAAATTAGATAATGAAGAATGGGACAAGTTTGTTGATAGGTGCAATACTTCAGGCTGCACTAAAGCTGAATATCTCAGGGATATTATATTGAGGGAGATAGGCAAGAAGAGTGACACATCAGAAGAACCTAAAAAGATGGGATTGGCAGAATTTCTACTAACTATATCTTCTAAAAAGCAGGAGTGAAGTTACTATTGATGGTAAGAAATACGAAAATTAGATAATTACTAGTTAAAACCAATACAAAAGACTTAGAGGTAGCAGGTTTAGACATTATGAGATGAAACGTAAGATCCCTGCTCCCGACAAGAAAACACGGGAACATATGGCTAACCTAAGTTGGAATGATCTTATGCTTTTCATGCATAAAAAATATGGTAAGAAAGTCACACAGGATTTTCTAAGAAATTACACATACCGATTACAAAAACTAAAGTGGCGCAAAAATCAAAAATGGAAATAAAATAGATTCAATTCATTACGCTCTGTTATCTTAAAATAGGCCCTCAAAAAGAAACCAAATTCTACAGATTCAGTTAAACCTTGATTAAATTACGAACTTCGGGTATTATTTTGTGTTCAATTTTATTATTTTGGTCCTTGCTTACGCCATATGTCTTTTTTATGAGGTTTTTTACCAGTTCCACATCGTCTTCAAGCACCTTTTCGTACGGATCGTTGCCCACGAATCTTGCAAAAGAACCCTCTTTCTCTTGCATTGGGAAATCAGAGTCATCGTAACCAATGAAATATTCCGCAGACACTTTTGTTGAGTATTTGTCTTTTTTATACTGCGATTTTTTGATGTGAATAGGCAGCTTCTTTTCAATATCTGTCAAAATAATCAAAGGATCGTATCTTCCACCTATGTAATAAGGCGAATCTATTGCAGTAAAATTGAATCTAACCTTGCACCATGCCTGCATGTGTTGCATACACGCATGATCAATAAGAATGGTCGTAAAACAGACAAAACCTAGCAAAATCATCGGCTAAAAGTATTGCTCACAAATCAATCGTACTCTTAATAGAATATCATCACAAAATGCATTCCGGTAAGGTTCGATTACCCAAGATGATAGGAACTCAGATCATCGCCATGGTCTGAACGATCCTATCATGATAATAACAAAACACGGCTGAATTTTACATGCGGTTTCAAGTTAATATTTTAAGCTTACGGATAACTTGTACTGATAAATCCTGCCTGATGGTTATATGCAAAAATGATTCCAATACCACTCAGTGAAGACAATAGCAATCCCACTAGCACTAATTCTTCTAGCAGGAACACTTGTTGTACCTATAGGCTTTTCAGGAGCCCAAGTGTCAGAGCTGACAGTACCAAATCCACCAACAAATCTCACTGCAATTGCAGTATCAAGCAATCAAACCAATCTATCATGGACAGCACCAGTAAACAGTACTATTGATCAAGTTAATGGATACAAGATTGAGATAAGGTCCTTATGCTTAGGTTCTTTTAGTCCGCTAGTAATGAACACAACTAACACAACAACTACCTATTCTAACACTGGACTTGCAGAAGGGACATGTTATGAGTACCAAGTATTCGCACTAAACCCAGCTGGAACTGGAAATGCATCAAACAGTGCATCTGCAACAACATGGTCAGTACCAAGCGCTCCTACATCACTGAACGCAACTGCAATATCATCATCACAGATCAACTTAAACTGGACTGCGCCAAGCAATGCAGGAGGAACACCAGTTAATGGATATGAGATTGAAAGAAGAGACTCCTGTGCTGGTAGCTTTTCAACACCAGTTGCAAACACAAACAATACAAGCACTACATATTCAAACACAGGCCTTGTTAATGGAACCTGTTATGAGTATAGAGTGTTTGCACACAATGTGGTAGGCACAAGTCCAGCATCAAATAATGCTATTGCAACTACACTTCAAAATCCAGCACCATCCACAACATCACCACCAAGTGCACCTACAGGATTGAATGTGACTACACTATCTAAGGCGGCATTAAAACTAACTTGGAGTGCGCCATCTAATACAGGTGGAGCACCAATACTTGGCTACCAGATCCAAAGAAATGGTACAACTATTGTAAACAATACAAGTAACACACAAACAAACTACACAAACTCTGGACTTTTACCCTCACATCAGCAAACATATCGTGTTGCAGCTTGGAACAGTGCAGGTCTAGGTCCATACTCAAGTAATGCTACTGGAATAACTAACAATCAAACTAGCATAATACCAACAAGCATTAGCAACCTTGGTCAACAGGTTTCAAGCTTTGTTCATCAATATAATGATCTTTTCAAAACGCAAAGAGATCTAACAATTAAAAAAATTAAGGAATGTAATGAAAAACTAAGGAGTGCTACGCCAGAAAATAGAATACAAGTAAAAGCAAATTGCGCGGCAGATCTAAAGGCAATTAAAGAACAATTTAAAGATGCACGAAAACAATTCAAAGAAGACTTTAAAGTATTCAGAGAGACTGCAAAATCACTGATAAAGGTAGCAAAGCAGAATGAAATAATTAGTGCAGGAGAAGTAAAAGAACTCAAAAAAGAATTAAAGAGCTTTGAAAAAGTGACAAAGAAAGCAAAAAAGGAGTTTAAGGAAGATATCAGGGAAGCCAAAAAAGAGATAAAACACGAAGAAAAACAGTTTAAGAAAGAACTAAAAGAACTCGAAAAGAAAGAAAAAGAACATGAGAAAGAGCTAAAGAAAGAAGCAAAGAAAACAAAAAAAGATAAACATGACGATGATGACGAAGACGATTAGTAGATTATATTAAACCAGAATTACTTGTAATGTCAGACCAGAGCAACACTCATCATAAGAACAACTCGGACACTTTTGGCGAGTTGCTATTCTTGCATTCTTCAGGCAAAACATCTTTCCTGCAGATTTTAATCTAATGTTTGTAAGCCTTCAAAACTCTTTCAATGATGAGGCCAGCTATAATTACAGAAAGCGCAAATACAACTGACCAAAACACATCTGGTGGAATTCCCACAGCTGGTGGTGGTACCATCACAGATTCCATCATAGTTTTTTCCATGGCAAGTTCGCTGCCTGTGGTTGCTTCCCTAGCTGCATCCATGGGTGCTTGCAGATTTTCCTTCAAGCTTGTTTGGCCTGCTTGAAAAGTCTGGGCAAACTGGGAGACAAACCATGTTGCTACCCCCGCCACTCCTATTGACGCAAACCTGTAAATCGTCTTAAACGAATTAGCCAAAGACTTGCTAGTCTTTGCCTTCTGAGATAGGCTTGACGGCAATATTACAATTGCAAATTTGGTTGTGGTATAATACTTCATGTCTTGTGCCTTGACGTTTTTTCCAACACTACTAATTTTTACAATGCTCATGTCCTGCATTTTTTTTAAATGATATATGACTAGTGGAAGTGATATTCCTGTTTTTTGTGCAATCTGGTTTGCAGTCAATGTATCATCAAACAACAGCTTCAAAATGGCTCTGCTTGAATCAGAGCTTAACAACTCACCAACCGATTTTATCTTCTCGTCCTCTGTTGAAATTATTTCAATCTTTTCAGTTAGGCTTACTGGGTCGGCTTCATTGTATTCGTCCATACTCTCGCCTTTTTGTCATCCTCTCAATAAACGTTATTTAAATTTGCGGTTAAATTCAATTTTAATCAAACCCTATAAACACTGTATTGTAAACCATAATAGATGAAAAATACGTCAAGATATGCATTATACACTGTAATTGCCATTGCAGCAGCTGGCGCAATAGGCTTTGCAGCTATGACCAACATTACTCCTGCCGACCAGATGATTCCTAAAGACACGGAGAACATAACTCCAGAAATAATAACACCAATCGAGTCTACACAAGATCTCAAAAAATTCTCTTCCACTAGTGAGTTAAGAAAATTTTTGCTTGATGCCCAAACAAGCTTTGCTTTACAATATCCAGGAGATATGATGTTTGATGGGGTCATGCCTCGTCCGATGATGGCAGACTCTGGAAGAGAGGGCGCACCAGTTCTTAAAGAGCAGGCATCTGCGGTGGAGAGCGGCGGTACATATTCTACTACAAACGTTCAGGTTAGCAATGTAGACGAGCCTGATTTTCTTAAAAACGATGGCAAGTATGCATACATCGTTTCAGAAGATAAGCTGACAATTATTGAAGCATATCCTCCAGAGAGTGCTAAACAGATTCTAAAGATTGGGCTGGATGTAAAAGGCCAATATCTTCAGAACATATTTTTGAATAAAGACAGGCTCGTGATATTTTATAGTGGCTCTGGAGAACGCTATTCCATACAACAGTACGACTATATCCCAAGTCCAATCTACATGCCAACAACACATGCGCTAGTGATGGATGTTTCTGACAAGGAAAACCCTAAGATACTAAAAGACTACGAGGTAAACGGAAACTATTACAACGCAAGAATGATTGCAAATTACGTTTACTTTATTGCAAACAATGGTGTTGACTATCGTGATCCAATCCTTCCAGTCCTAAAAGAGTCCTCAAAGATTGTCATGATGCCAGAAGTGTATTACTTTGACAACCCAGAACAATACTATAACTTTAACACAGTAACTTCGTTTGATATTTTTGGAGATGGCATAAATTCACAGACTTTCATGATGGGTTATACCAACACAATGTATGTTTCTGATGATAACATATATCTTGCATATCAGAAAAACTTTCCATACTATTACTATGAAACTCACGGTAAGGACAGATTCTTCAAGATTATAGTACCACTATTGTCAGACGATATACAAGCTCAGATAAAATCAATAGAAAACAGTGACTTGAATCTAGATGAAAAATGGGTAAAGATCTCGGATTTGCTACAAAACACCTACAACACAATGCCTGAATCTGAAAAAAACACATTGTTTAACACAATTCAAAAGGCACTAGAAGAGTACGAAACTAAGATACAGCAAGACACAAGAAAAACGGTAGTTCACAAAATCGCAATAAGTGATGGCAATCTAAAATACGTTGCAAAAGGTGAGGTCCCAGGATATTTACTTAACCAGTTTTCCATGGACGAGTCTGGAAACAGATTCAGAGTTGCCACAACATCAGAGTTTTACACTTCACAGCGTACCGTCTTGTACAACAACGTCTACGTCCTTGATGAGGCACTCAACGTTGTAGGCAGTCTTGAAAAAGTTGCACCGGATGAGTCAATCTATTCTGCTCGTTTTATTGGAGACAAGTTGTACATGGTGACATTTCAAAGAATAGACCCATTCTTTGTAATTGATCTCTCAGAAGATACCCCCAAAGTCTTGGGTGCATTAAAGATTCCAGGATACTCTAGCTACTTGCACCCATATGATGAAAATCACATAATTGGAATAGGGAAAGAAACAAAAGAAAACAAGTGGGGCGGTGTTGAGACACTCGGTGTAAAGATTGCATTATTTGATGTCACCAACGTTCAAAACCCTAAAGAAGTAGATACAGCTGCGATAGGAGGACCTGGAACAGACTCTGAAATCTTATGGGATCACAAGGCCTTCCTATTTGACAAAGAAAAAAATGTTCTTTCAATTCCAATCTGGGAACAAGAACAGTATAAGGATCCAATACCACTTGATGGAGAAATAATCCGACCATACCCACAACCGAAAATTTGGCGAGGCTTCTATGTATTTGGAGTTGATTCAACTGATGGCTTTAGCTTGAAGGGTAAAGTGGAGCACTCTACAGATCCAAATTATTATGGATACAGTCAGGGAAGCAGATCATTTTACATTGATGACGCTCTGTATACAGTAACATCTGGCTTGATGAAGATCAACGATCTCAACGACATCAGTCATGAGATAAACCAGATCAAGTTTGGTAACACAGGTGAAATTATCAAATACATTGACTAAATTTAGGCACAACCTAAAACTTGCAATGACCTGATTCTTCTTATATTAAAGTCAACCTATGTCTTGTAAGAGAGAAAATTGGCTGAGGAATTAATCAGATCAGTTCAAAACCTATTAGATTCGGACAAGGGTGATCAAAAAAGACTAGTTGATATTTTGAATACACTCAAGCAAGGTGCGACACTATATCTATCTGACTACAAATACATTGAAAATCTAACTTCAAGCTCCGTCCAAAATGATGAAGAAGGACAAGAAACCAGCGAATCTAAAAAACAAAAGATAGTAAAGGAAATACGACACGAAGCAAATACTATGATCAAAAACCAGAGAAAAACAGAACCACTTGAGGAATTCACTTCGTTAGAAAATGAAGATGTATTAATGATACTAAGGACCAGGCTTGCCAACGGTGAAATTACTATTGATGAATTTAAATCTATCAAAAAAACAATAAAAAGTTCATGACTTTAACAAAGGATCATTTCTTCCCAAGTCTTAAATGCAATTGTACTCAAATTGTTACAGGTAGATCAAATGTGCAATATCTCTGTCAGTTAGATGTCTATAAGCACCATGTCATCACTTTACATTGTTGTACTGTTTGGTTAAATAGAGAACAAAACATATTTTCTATTGGTATATAAATTTGTCAAAGCTTGCCCCTCTTCCACCAGCTCCTGTGCTAATGACATGTTTTGGTCACTGTGGAATAGGTCTTGGCGCAGAATCATATAGAAGACTGTTACTTGATGTAGGTGCAGACCCTCTCAAGCCTACCCTTCGTAATGAGAGAGAAGAAACAAGAGTATTGAAAAGATACGGTAGCACGATTCTAAGATTTCCAAACTCATATGCAGGCGGTGAGATCCCACTCATACCAAGAGCATTACTAGTAGACTTGGATCCTAGAGCCGCTAACCTGATACTACAATCATATCCTGATCTTTTTGCATTAAGAGATAAGCATGTAATTCATGGAGCAGGTGGTGCTGCAAGGAATTGGGCTGAAGGACGAACCAGATTCATCAAAGAAGTGACCGCAAAGTTTGATATGCAAAAACAACTTTCTGCACTTTCACCTGAACCAGTCAGAGGTTTTACCGTGCCATTTGCTTTGGGGGGAGGAACCGGCAGTTCTTTTGCTAGTGCATTTATACAATTCATAAAAAAGGACACAAAAGAGCATGCAACCATCGCCACATTGGGACTCTTGCCAGAGTTTGGCTGGGATCCCATAATTTTTGAAGCAGCAGCAATAAACATTGTAATGAATCTGGAATATCAGATAAAATACAGTGATTGTTCTATTCTGTTTTCTAATAAAACTCTAAGGTATTTATCTCACAAGTTTGCGAAAAAGCTGGAAAAGGTTCCATCCATAATAGATGATCTACCACAAGAGCATGAAGTTGGATGGAAGGATTACAAGGGCATGAACCTAATTGCGGCAAATGCAATCTCTATGTTTGTATCATCGTTTGCAAGAGAGACCGAATGGGATGTGTCAAACTACAGAACCTGGCTTGCAACAAAGCGTCCAAAGTTTGCCATTCCATGGGTAATTCCTATCATACCAGAAGAGAATCAATGGGGGACAAACCTACTGTCAAGTGGAAAAAGCAATACAATGGAAGGCATCGTTGAACACATTAGTAAAAGACAAGACGCGGTACTCTTTGACATAGATGAAAACGATATAAGAAATAATGGTGGACCAAAAGATTCCTGTTGCGCTCTGGTAAAGGTAAAGGGCGAGTTTGACATAAAGGAAAGAGACACTCTGAAGAGGATAATAAAGGATAGATTCAACATAGAGGAACAAAGAATGATTTTTGTCAAGATACCAATAATGAATAGTGAACAAGCAAACGTTACAATTTTGGTCAACACCAAAGCTATAGGACCAAAGATACTTGAAATTGCACGTGAGGCAGAAGAGTCTTGGGATGCCTACAAGGAAGAATATGGTAAATGGGGTTTGGCAACAGAGGAGTTCAAAACTAGTTTGATGGACGTAATACATCAATTCAGCTAAACAGGTATTGATAATGGCCGATTTTTACTATCTAGAAGAGGTAGCTGCAAGGATAAAGACCAACAGGGCACATCTATCTGATATTGATGATGTACTTTTAGACGTCAAAACCAAAATTCATGAACTTCCGCTAAAGCGTTCAGCTGAATCAACGTTTGCCAAGATGATAGGTATAACGTACAATGACGAACTCGAAGATCTTGAAAAAGCAAAAGATAAACTTGTAGCTCAGAAAGAAGAACTTGAAAACACAACTCAAAAAGATACTGCCACATTCATTGCAGAAATAACTTCTTTGGATTTGGTAATTCCACTTGAACCAGTACCAAAGTTCAATGATGGAAACACCATCTATAGCTATAGAGATGGAGCTAAATTTACTAACGTATTTGATATCTTGAGCGAATTGCTTGGACTGAGTGCCCCATTAGTTGTTAAAGATGTTATGCTCTCATCATCGGAAGTGACCGTTAAGGTATCAGATGAATTAGAAGCAAAGAAAAAATTCATTAGCAGTATGAATGAAGTACAAAAGACATTATTGCTAAAGAAAAAATAGACTAGGCACAAACTATGAAAATGGACAAAAATAGATTAACATGCTGATGATTTCTTAGTGCAATTAAAATAGGTAAACAAAGCAAACATGTCTAGTTTGCGAATTTTTGAAAAAGAAGTTTCAATTACCCTGGCAATTGCAAGCCTAATGATCTTATCAATTCTATCTTATGCAGAAGGGCAGTCTGGCCCAACTGTACCAGATAAACCAACTCTTACGGCAACGGTGATCTCTGCATCACAAGTCAACTTGTCGTGGACAACACCAAGCAACGGCGGTTCACCAATTACAGGTTACAAAATAGAATACAAAATAATTCCAGGAAGCTATTCGCTCTTGGTTCAAATCAATGGAAATACAACTACAACCTATTCACACACAGGATTGCAAAGTGACAAGTATTACGTTTACCATATTTTCGCAATAAACTCTATAGGTACTAGTGAGGCATCGGCCGAAGCTATTGGTCATACAGAACAACCACAAAATATTGTACCAAATCTACCAACAAGTCTTACAGCAAGAGCAGTTTCTCCTACCCAGATAAACTTGAGCTGGATTGCACCAACAAACAACGGTGGACCACTTGTAACCGGATACAAAATTGAAGAAAAGGTTGGCACAGGTTCCTTTACTGTTATAGTTACAAACACAGGAAATACCAACACATCATATTCACGAACAAGTCTGACAACCGGAACAAGTTACACTTATAGGATTTTTGCGATAAACTCTGTTGGACCAAGTACCACATCAAATGAAGCTTCTGCGACGCCAACGCCAACTTCGTCGATAACTCTACCAAGTCCACCGACCAATCTTTCAGCCACAAAAGTGTCTCAGACACAAGTGAATCTTTCATGGAATGCTCCTTCGGATAATGGTGGTTCAGCAATTACTGGATACAAAATTGAAGAAAAGGTTGGCACAGGTTCCTTTACTGTTATAGTTACAAACACAGGAAATACCAACACATCATATTCGCGTACAGGTCTTACTGCTGGCTTGACTTACACTTACAAAGTTTCAGCAATAAATTCTGCTGGAACAAGTAGTCCATCCAACGAGGTTACCTCATCACAAACAATAATCGCAGTGCCAAACCCGCCTTCCAACCTTGTTGTAGCTTCGGCCTCACCTACACAGTTAAATCTTTCATGGAAAGCGCCATCAGATAATGGTGGACCGGCAGTAACAGGATACAAGATCGAAGTAAAAAGCGGTTCAAATCCTTACGCTGTCTTAGTTTCAAACACAGGAAGTGTTACATCATATTCTCACAGTGGGCTGACAACTGGTACAACTTACACTTACAAAGTTTCAGCAATAAACTCTGTTGGAACAAGTGCACCATCAAATGAGGTTTCTGCAAAGCCAATAAAAACAATTGTTCCAACAAGTCTTACAGCTGTTGCAACCTCTCCTACTCAGATAAGACTTACATGGTTTGCGCCATCAGAAACTTTTGGACAAACTATTTCAGGATACAAAATTGAAAGAAAAATATTAGAAGGAACTTTCATCACAATAGTTGAGAATACTAATTCTCAAACTACAACACATTCCATTTCTGGTTTAACAACCGGTACCACTTACACATTCGTAGTTTCAGCCAGTTACCCTCTTGGTGCTAGTGGTCAGTCAAACGAGGCTTCTGCAACGCCGACACCAACTTCAACTGCACCCCCGGCTTCGCCTCCACCCTCATCAACCCCTAGTCCATCTTCACCACCTCCGCAACAAACGGGAACTTCACCGAATCAGCCAACAAGTCTTACAGCAAGAGCAGTTTCACCAACAAAGATAAACCTGTTTTGGGTCGAGCCAACAAATAATGGCGGTTCGCTTGTTGTAGGATATAAAATTGAAATGAAAAGCAGTGGGGGTTCATGGTCAACTTTAACAGCAAACACTGGATATGCTACTACAACATATCCAAAAGATGGTCTAATAACTGGCGCTCAATACACTTTTAGAGTTTCAGCCATAAACTCTATTGGAACAAGCAGCCCATCAAATGAGGCTTCAGCAACGCCAAAGTCTTCATCAGAACCAGGAGTTCCAGCATCTCCAACAGATCTTACACTAAAAGTAATCTCTTCAACTCAGATCAACATGACATGGAAGGCACCAATCGACAATGGCGGACTAGCAATTACAGGTTACAAGATTTCACAAAAAGTTGTATCAAATACGTATCGTATCTTGGTTGATGATACTAAAAGTACCAACACATCATACCTACACTCGAATTTGACGGCCGGTGTTATGTACACATACAAGGTATCTACGATAAACTCAGTTGGTACAGGAAATCCATCAAATGAGGCTTCAGCAACTACTCCAACTCCAACCCCTACTCCAACTCCAACCCCTACTCCAACTCCCACCCCTACTCCATCACCATCCACTTCACCTTCTATTGGAAGAGTCAAAGTACCGAATACTGACTATGCCCTTAGATATGATATTACTGGAGGCACAGTGCTAGGAATAGAAGCTGATGTAGAGACCAATTCGCTCCTTATAAAAATAGAAACAACAGGCGATGGAGTATTGAACATACCACTGCCAAGGGAATTGATAGACGCAAAGACAGACAAAGGCGATGATGACGTTTTCTATGTGCTAGTTGATAACAAAGAAGCTGACTTTGATGAGACAGTAAGAACTACTTCAAGGACGCTGGAGATCAGCTTTCCTGATGGAACTGAAGAGATAACAATCTACGGCACACAAGTAGTTCCAGAGTTTGGAACCTTGGCATCCTTTATTCTAGCAATAAGCATAGTAAGCATCATAGCTGTAACTGCAAAGGCAGGAATAATCTCAAAACTCTAAGAGTATATTGTATCAACTTGAGTAACTAGCTAAGTATTTAACATTTTAGCTAAACGAATGATATCAATTTGCTTTGGTAACCATAGTAATATGCCAGAAGAACTGTGTAGAAAGTGCGGTGAACCATTACACGAATTTTCTTTTTGTGTCAGGTGCCGCCAGTTAATACAAAAAATATGCAACGTCTGCAAAAGAAAGACAGAAGAACAATTTCATGATTACTGTTCCTATCAATTGCGGGTGCTCAAGCTGTTTCCCATCCCACCTGATCATAACATGAAAGATGGATTAAAGATGATTCCATTTGACTATTTTCAACAAAACAAAAAGCTATAAAATTAGAGATTATCAAACTGTAGAACATGAAAAACTATTGGCTGGTAAAGCAAGAACCATCGACTTACAGCTACGATAAACTAGAGAAAGAAAAAAAGACAGTTTGGGATGGTGTGCATAACAATCTGGCTCTCAAACACATCCGCTTAATGAAAAAAGGAGATCAAGCACTTTTCTACCACACTGGTGATGAAAAACGAGCTGTTGGTATTATCAAGATAACAAAGGACCCCTATCCAAACCCAAAAGAAGATGACAAAAGATTTGTTGCTGTGGATGTCAAACCGGTTGCACGACTGAAAAGACCTGTGACCTTGGATGAGATAAAAAAAGATAGCATATTCAAAAATTGGGAACTCGTGCGCATTTCTAGGCTTTCAGTAATGCCTGTACCACAAAAATTGTGGGATGCAATAATAAAAAAGTCAAAGAATTAGATAATATCTAAACCACATGGATGAGATCTCTTAGTTTTCTTCGTGACTTGGGTCCACGCTTTTGCTCTGGGTATCCTATACAGAGAAGAGATGACGGTCGAAGTTTCGTTCCAATAGCTTCTTTGACTTTTTCCTCATCAATCATACCAATCCAGATGGAGCTTAGACCCAATGCTGAGGCAGCTAACTGAGAGTATGCTGCTGCAAGAGTTGCATCTTGGATTGAAAACTTGGCAAGAATCTCTTGTGGAAAATTTAACTTGACGCGCTCGGGATTCATACAAAATACGAGAACTACTGGTGTGTTGACATAGGGCTGGTTATTTGCGGCAACAACAAGCTTTTCCTTTACCTTTGGATCTTTGACATAATAAACTTCAAAGCCTTGGAAATTTCCAGCAGTAGGGGCAGTGTCTGCAGCAGCTAACATCTTATCAATCTTCCACTGTTCAACAGGTCTTAGCGAGAATTTTCTAGTTGAACGCCTTGTGGACATGACAAAAAATAGGTCAGTGTTTATGTGCTTTTCAGGTATCTTTGATGTTAGGATGCTGCTAAGAATCTGACTTCGAAAATTAGAGCCTGTCTTTAAAACACTTCGTTCACCAGAATACCCTTTAGGCCACACTTGAATCTCTTTCACATCAGTGTTCTTTGGCATACAATGAATAGGATTATCTTGTTATAAAATCTACTACAATTTGCAATTATGCATCAGGATTTTTTGCCATGAATTCACTAATTTTTTCCTTGAGTGTTTTGGTAGGAATTTCAAGTGATTTTCTATTAGCCAGAAAGAATTCAGTAGTGTCAGAGTTTACCATGATGGAACTTACTTCATCCTCAAGCTCTATTTTGGCAGTAGAGCCATGTGACAGAACATTGCTTAGCTCGGCAAGATCTTGATGTCTTAGATAAACAACTCTTTCCTCACCGTCTTCATTGTGCCAGATCAACCTACAACCCTTTTCATTTGGTATGTAAGGCGTATCTACTTGAAAAGCATAATTCATCAACCTTCATCCCAACGGACAAATTTAAGACTCTTTTGATTCCTGAATTAACTGGTTATGTTCTTGCGGGAATCTAACCCAGTTCTATTTTTAAGGTCAGACAATTCATTTTTTGTTGCTTCATACTCATCTTTTACTTTGGTAAGGGTGGCCTTTACTACCTCAAGCTCTCTTTGCAATGCCTCGCATTTTGCATTTGCAGATGTAACAACAGCTCCTGCCGCTTCTACTATTTTTTTGGTATCATTATTTCCACTCACTAATGGAGCCTGCCTTTGGCTTATAGATAACAATTCTTTTTCTATAAAACCAATCTCTCTTTTGGCCAACATGATCTCACTTTTCTTTTTTTCATGCTGGGACTGCAATGTACTAAGCTCAGATTTTGCAGATTTTACTTGAGAATTCAAGCTTGCTAATTCTGAGGACGCAATTTCTTTTCTAGATTCTAGTTCATAAAGCTCAGACCGTGTAATCTTAATCTTCTGATTTATGGATTCTATTTCCTTTTGATTATATTGAGACTTGGCAAGAGTAAGTTCAGATTTTTTTGACTTTAATTCCTTTGAAACTATTTCATGTTCTTCTCTTATACGTTCCAGTCTTTGAGAGATAGAGTCAAGCTTGATCATGGTTTCCTGAAGCTCTTTTTTGGCATACCCTAGCTCGTTTCGCGTTGCTTTTAGTTGTAACTCATCAACCTCTTTTACCTTCACAGCTACATACTTTTTACTATCACTGTCGTTGATAGATCTCTGACTGGAATCTTCTTTTGAGTGTCTAAATAGGCCCACTAACATCGCCACCTGCTTTTTAGTATTAAAGAAAGCAGTCTTTCAACCTTGTTACTTTGACCAATTTTATCTATTCATAAATTGTTTTTGCACTAGCCAAAGTCATTCCTCACATTTTCTTTTTTCTAATAAAGCCAAGATAAAAGCCGATTCCACCTATTACAAATCCAAATGCAATCGCTACTCCACCTTCAGTTGTACCAGGCCCGAAAAATAATGGAGCAGAGACAAAAAGAAATGCTCCAAAAATTATTAAAGCATAAGCACCACTCTTTTTTGGTCTGTTATGCTCGTTATGTGCCATGTCTATAGATATTCAGAAAGTGTCTGTGCTACCTTCTTTCTACCAATATCTATAATGAAGGGACCAATTTTTGGCCCACGGTCTGATACAAGAATAATCTGATATAGAACCTTGAACAAGTCCTTAGGCTGTACTCCATTGTCCTTTGCAATCTGATAGATAGAATTTTGAAGATCGACTGGTTCACTTTCAGTGGAAAGCATTTCTACTAATGCCTTAACTGCTTTTTTTGTTGTTTCATCAAGACGTATATCTATTTTTGCTGGTCGATCAAAGTCATCGGCAAAGTTTCCAGCTAAGTTGACAAGCTCTTCAAGCTCTGGTGTAGATTCTTTTATTGTGCCATATTCAATTAGTTTTTTGATAACGCGATGATTTCTTTGCTCTCTGAATATTTTGCAGAGCTGAACTAACAGTCTATAATTCACATAAGAGCTGGGATTTTTTGGCACATTTAACAGATTTACATATTCGTACAGACCTTTTGCGCGGACAGTCTTTGTCTCATTATCAAGCTTTGTCTTTCCAAAGTACACATTCTCAAGCTCATTATATTCATCCATCAGAGATGGAATGTCTTCAAAACCTACTTCGCGTGCTCCAGTAATTCTTTTGTACAACAAAAGTAAAATTGATTTTGTTGTCCCATACTTTAGCCATGCTTGTGATGTTACTACATTACCAAGAGATTTGGAAATTTTTTTGCCACCCTTGTCCAAAAACATTTCATATTTTACATGATGTGGATGTGGAAACTTTAGGATTTCATCCGCAACCCAGTCATTTACCTTGACAGAATCCATTATGTCCTTTCCGTAAGCCTCAAACCTGATATCAAAGGCCTGCCATCTTGCAGCAAACTCTACTTTCCATGCAAGCTTGCCAAGGTCTTTTGTAATGTCAGTAACCCCATCATGACCACAACCCTCCAGAGTTTTAGAACCGATCGTTGTTTGATGACATCTGTACTTTATTTTTCTCTCATCAGGCATATACTCATAGGCCTCTGCGGTGTAGAGTCTTCCACAGCTTGAGCATATTGGAAAATACGGAAGTGATTCTTGATATTTTTCCTGTCCTACAAGTTCTGCAATTTTTGCACCAATTTTTTTGCTGTTAAGCAATATGGTGTGAATCTGATCCTTTAGAAGACCATTTTTGTAGGTGTCAACTCCTCTTTGAAATTTGTATTTTATACCAAGCTTATCCAGTCCATCAAGTAAGAGACTGCTCATGTGTGAACCATAAGAATCGTGGCAGTCAAATGGATCAGGTATAAGTGATACAGGCTTTGCCAAGTGATCCTTTAACCAATCTGGAAAGCCCTCGGGGATCTTTCTTAGACCATCCATGTCGTCTGAATATGCAATAAGCTCAGATTTGTAGCCAAGGTTTTCTAAGGCTAGTTTTACGCCATACGCCCTGGCTGCATCCCCAAGGCTTCCTATGTGAGGAATTCCAGAGGCACCAAGACCGCTTTCAACCTTAATCATGCTTGTGCTACGCCCAAGACTTTTCTCTCTTTCCACAAGCTCATACGCAAGCTTGTCTATCCACGTTCCTCTACCAATAATTTTTTGCTCTTCCATTATGCCAGTTCCTTTGACATGTACGGACCTAAAAACGAGTAACCAATTTTTCTATAATATTCTCTTGTCCCTACTGCACTTATTACAAGCAATCTTTTTGCATCAAACTCTTCTTTTGAGATTCTTTCAGCTTCAATCATAAGATTTTTGCCAAGACCCAAATGTTGGACACTGTCGTTATCTCTTTCTCCAAGCTTCAGTGATTTACCATATACATGCAGCTCCCTTACGATGCACGTGTTTTGAGTGATTTCTGGTCTGTGCGCAAGATGACTTGGCTTTCTTAGTCTTAAGAATCCAAAAATCCTATCATGAGAATCATCATATGACAAAAATACTTCTTGTCCGCCAGATGATTCATACTCTTCTCTGTTTAATTTTATATCCTGCACGGTAATTGCACTTTCAGAAAGTCCAGCTTCTCTACATCTTATGCATTTGCATGAAAGGTTTTGTTTTTTGAGATTTTGTTGAACTATCTGGCGCAAGTTGCCATGCTTTGGTCCAGCAATTATCTGATCAGATGATATTTCTCTTTGTAATCTCATCATTCTAACCCACCTTGGAATTATTTTTTTTATTTCTGTAAGTACATGTATCATGTCTTGGTCTGAATACGGCATGTAAGTACCATCTTTATAGGATTGGTAAAGTGGAGTATTTTCTAAAACAAGTGTCGGATAGATCTTTAGCATATCTGGCTTGAATGCCTGGTCAGAAAACAGTTTTTTAAAATCATCAATATCTTCTTTTGGAGTCATTGTAGGCAGACCAGGCATCATGTGTGACACAATCTTATATCCAGCATCTTTTGCTATTTGGAAAGATTCTATCACATCATTTAGATCGTGACCTCTGTTTACAATTTCATAAACTCTTTCATGCAGGCTCTGCATTCCTATTTCTACTCTTGTCACACCATAATCTAGCATCAAATCGACGTGCTCTTTTTTACAATAGTCTGGTTTGGTCTCTATCGTAAAGCCAACGTTTCTTATTTTTGCAAGCTCATTATTTTTCTTGGCAGATTCTAAGTCGGCTGAGTCAAACCCATTTATTGCATCATAACAAGATTTTATGAAATTTAATTGATAGTCAGGTGGCATAAAAAGAAAAGTTCCGCCAACTATGACAAGCTCAAGCTTTGTCCTATCATGGCCATATGCTTTCAGATGATTAAGCTTGTCAAGTATCTGTTTTTTTGGGTCGTAATTATTTCCTATTGCATTTTGAGTAGAGGGCTCTTTGCCCGTATAGCTATTTGGTGTGTTGTATTCAATTCCACCCGGACAGTAGGTGCACCTTCCATGTGGGCATGCATATGGCTTTGGCATCAGTGCTATTACTGCAACACCAGAAGCTGTCTTGACTGGTTTTCGTAACAGTGCCTTTTGTAGTTTGACAAAGTTAGCACCTTGAACTTCCGCAAGAACTTCGTAGTTTCTTG
>Ga0247727_10009540_pt1 | contig 17536 bp, 13 predicted proteins | sample WisWelCaveWW1625_FD_202498 | JGI IMG/M metagenome (GOLD analysis project Ga0247727, IMG submission 202498) | Biofilm microbial communities from Wishing Well Cave, Virginia, United States - WW16-25 | ecosystem: Environmental > Aquatic > Deep subsurface > Groundwater > Cave microbial mat | place...
TGGCCGCCCCGTGTCTGGCTGATGGCCGTCGGGCTGGCTTTCACCGCCGTATCATTTCTCATTCGCCTGACTCCATTTGCCGGAGGACACCTCTCGATGTGGGGAATGGGGACGGCGGCCTTGGTGGCGGCTAATTTATTTGTGGCGGCAACCCCGTCGAACGCGGTCGCGCCATTCGATCCTTATCCCTATTTTCAATTTCTCGATCCGATCCGCGCGGACTCCGTTCCCTTCTTTCGTGTTCAGGATGATGCCCGGATGCAGGGCCATTTCGCTTGCGGTTACGGCTTCAACGAATGGAGCGGCATCTCACCCATTCGCCCGGCGGCCTGGGCCGAGTTTGATCAACGCGCCCGCGAAAGTTTGCGCTGGAAGATGATGGGCCTGAAGTATTTGATCACCTGGAAGAATGGCGCGATCACCCGTGAACAGGAATTACCGCCCGCCATGCTGGTAGCCGAGGGTGAAGCGCCGCGGGGCCGGGCGAAAGTTTTTCGCCTGTTTGAAATCCCGCGCCGGGCATGGGCGCTGAGTCAATATCGTACTGAAGAGTCTCGCCCGGCTGTCTTCGCTGCGATTAACGCGCCGGACTTCGATCCGTTCAGGCAGGCAGTGTTGACGCCCAGCGGAGCCGGCAGCGTCTTGGCCGATGGTGAATTTGTGGCCCGCGATGTCGCCGTCGTCGAAGACTGGCCCGGCCATCTGGTAATCCATGTTGGCGATGGCCCTGCTTCTCTCCTTGTCGTCAGCGAAGCCCATTATCCCGGTTGGGCCGCCACTGCGGATGGGCGACCTGTTTCTGTGCTTGAGGCCGATGCTTATTTGCTCTCCGTCCTCATCCCATCCGGCTCCGTTACTGTCGAACTTCACTACCGCCCGTGGACTTTGATGGTCGGCGGGTTCGTTTCTTTAGCATCGCTGATAGTCTGCCTATCGCTCATTGCCTATCGCTCCAACCTCCAACCTCCAACCTCTAACCTCTAGCCCTCATGCGTCCCCTCCGTATCCTCCTCGCCGCCTACCTCGCCCTCGGCCTCTTCTACGCTCTGGCCACGCCGCCCTTTGAAGCCTCGGATGAAGTCTTCCACTATCCCTACGTGCGCCACATCGCGCTAGGTCGCGGACTGCCAGTGCAGGAGATCGGAGTCAAACAACCCTGGGCGCAAGTGGGGAGTCACCCGCCGGCGTATTATCTGCTCTCGTCGGCCCTTACCTTTTGGATTGATACGGGTGACTTCGACGAGGTTCACACCCTCAACCCTTTCGCCCGCATCGGCATCCCCGGCACGCCGCAGAACGCCAACCAGACTCGTTACCCCGCCCAGGCCCTCTCTGATCCCTTTCCGCCGCGCGGCACGATCCTGGCCGTATGGTTCATTCGTTGCCTCTCCCTTCTCATGGGCGCGGGCACTGTGATCTTCACCTATTTGATGGCGCTGGCACTCGGCCAATCTGAAATCGCGGAGGCCGCACACCTACGTGCGGCGACAGTCGAGCCGCATCCTTCGACTTCGCTCAGGACAGATCTGGGGATGCTCGCTCCGCAGGCTTTTTCAGGCGGAACTTTCCTCGTCGCCGTTCTCAGCGCCAGCCTCGTCGCCTTCAACCCCATGTTTCTCTTCATCAGCGCCTCGGTGAATAACGACAACATGGTATGGCTGGAGTCGGCGATGGCGCTGTTCGTCGTCGTCCATCTTGGGCGCGGCCCATCGCAATTCATTCAGCGCGAATTCGGCGATGGCCGATGGGATGCCGCCGGATTGGGCCTGTTGCTGGGGATGGCGGCCCTCACCAAGCTTTCCGGCCTTGTGCTTTTACCCATCGTCGGGTTGGCGTTGCTCGCTCAAGCCCTCCGCACCTCGTCCTCGACGAACCGAAACTGGCGGCGCTTTTGGGTGAGTGGCCTCCAAATTGGCGCGTTGGTTCTGCTCATTGCCGGGTGGTGGTACGCCCGCAACCTCAACCTCTATGGCGAACTGCTCGGCCTCGAGCGCATGATCGCCATCGCCGGGCCGCGCCAACCGCCGATCACGATTGGCGCTTTGTTCGCCAACGAGTGGCGAAGCTTTTGGTATTCATACTGGGGCGTGTTTGGCGCGTTCAGTGTGTTTGGCCCGCAGTGGATGTATGGCTTGTATAGCGTACTTTCTATCATTGCCCTCCTCGGCCTCATTCGCTGCCTCTTTCAATTACCAATAACCAATTACTGGTCATTCCTAACTCATTCACTCCTCCTCCTCTTTACCCTCCTCACCTTCGTCAGCCTCATTCGCTGGACACTGATGACGCTGGCCTCGCAGGGCCGCCTCATGTTCACTGCGCTGGGGCCGTTATCCATTTGGATTGCCATTGGCCTATTGCGTTTGCTTCCGAAGCGTTATGCGCGACAGATTACCGGCGCTCTTGTCCTTGTGCTGGCCGGGGTCGCTTTGTTTGTCGCCCGCAATGTGGCCGCCGCCTACCTTCCGCCCGCGCCGCTCTCCGACTCGCAACTTCCCGCTGGCCTGCGCCCGATCCACGCCCGCCTCGCGCCCGGTGCAGAACTCATTGGCTACACCCTCGACTCGCCAGAGTATCGTGCGCCGGGCGAGACCCTGACCGTCACCCTCTACTGGCGGGCGTTGGCGCCGATGGATGACGACTACAATTTATTCCTGCACCTCCTCGGGCGCAATCGCCAACTGGTGGGCAACGTTGATACCTGGCCCGGCGGCGGGCTGCGCCCCACCTCATTTTGGAAACCCGGCGACATCTATCCAGATCGCTATCTGATTGAACTTGATCCAAAGGCCATGACGCCCTCACTGCTCTGGCTTGACGTGGCGATGTGGGAGACCGATCCGCGGACGCCGATTCAAATTACCGGTGCTGACTCTGCGCCCATCCCTTCCGTCATCGCGCCAGTGGGTAAGATCGACCCCCCCCAACCGGTGACGGCTTCCCCGGAGACCCCGGTTGGTTCCACATTGGAAGGCAGTGTCTCACTGGTTGGCTTCGATCTCTCCAAATCTCTAGTCGTTAATCAACCCCTCTCTCTCTCACTGTATTGGCAAACCTCCGAGACTCTGGCCGTTGATTACACCGTCTTCATTCATATTGTTGACTCATCGGGCCAATTTGTCGCCCACGACGGGCCGCCATTGAATGGCGACTGGCCGACCTCAGCCTGGCAACCGGCCCGACTGGTGATCGATCCACGTTCGTTTATCGTCCCTAACCCCGGTGATTACACGATCCGAATCGGGTTATACGACCCGGCCACTGGTGCTCGTCTGACCGCATTTCGCGCTGACGGTTCCGAGTGGCCCGAAGCGGCAATTGAATTGACGACGATCACGGTAAAATAGATCGCAAATGGAAAACCGTTCTTACGCCCTACGCACCACACATTACGCTCTCCTCATCGGCGTCGCCGTGGCCATTACGGCTGTTGCGCTCGGCGCTCTCGTCGGTTACACCGGGCCATTAATCGCCGTCGTCGTGCTGGCCGGGGTAGCGGTGGCTTTGTGGGCGCTCACAGATTTGGAGATCGGACTCTGGGGCGTGATTGCCATCATTGCCTTGTTGCCGTTTGCGACTCTGCCGGTCAAGATCGTTTTCACGCCGACATTTTTGGATGTGGCGATGGGCGGTGTCTTCTTGGTCTACCTCATGGAGTGGATGAGTGGTCGGCGTTATCGCCTCATCACCACCCCCGCCCACGCCCTCATTCTGGCTTTCATCATCATGGCGGTGTTTGCCTTCATTGCCGGACTGCGCAATGGCCCACTCACTTCAAATCTGATTCGCCACTTTGCCGAATTTATTCTCAGTATTCTGTTTGCATTCTTGATCGTGGATTACGTGGACAGCCGCACGAAACTGAGTCGGCTGGTGGGGGTGGTGATCGTCTGTGGCGCAGTGGCGGCTGCCATTGGCGTTATCCTCTGGCTCATTCCCGAGGAGTTGGCAGAGCGCGCACTGTCAGCCCTGCGGGTGGTGGGCTATCCATCGGGCGGTGTGTTGCAATACATCGAGAGCAATCCCGAACTCGGCCAGCGGGCCATTGGCACCTCGGTGAACCCGAATGCGTTCGGGGGCCTGCTGGCAATTGTGGGCGCGTTGGCGGCGCCCCAGTTGACGGCGGGCAAGCCGGTGTTCGGGCGGCGGTGGGTATGGGCGGTGGCCTTCGTCATCATCGTCGTCTGCCTCATTCTCACCTTTTCGCGGACAGCGATGGCAGGGCTGGTGATCGCTGTGCTGGGGTTGGCGGCGGCCCGTTATCGAAAATTATTGGCGGTGTTATTGATCGGCGGCTTGATCATTTTGTTCCTGCCGGTGACGGAAGACTACGTGTCGCGATTCGTCGAGGGGGCGCAAGGCGCTGATCTGGCAACGCAGATGCGGTTCGGCGAATACAAAGATGCCTTCATTCTGCTCTCGCGTTATCCGGCCATCGGCGTCGGTTTTGCGGGCGCGCCCGACATTGACATTTATCTCGGCGTGTCGAATGCTTATCTGGCCATCGCGCAGGAGATGGGGTTTGTGGGATTAGCGATTTTTCTGATCGCGCTGGCCGTGGTCTTTGGCTGGGCGTTTGATCATCGCAGGCAGGCTTATGCCGATCCAGCGCTGGAGTCATTGTTCCTGGGGCTTCATTCTGCAATTGTGGCCGCCCTGGTGGTGGGGGTCGGCGATCACTACTTCGTCAACCTTGATTTTCAACCGGCGCAGACGATCTTCTGGTTGATGATCGGCCTGGCGCTTGCGGCGACGCGCCTAGCGAGTCTTGCGGGCGCGGATGCAAACTACAGTGTATAATCACGCAAACTTATAAGTCTGTGACAGGAGGATCCTGCGAATGGATATTTTAACCCAACAGGTCAAGAGTGTATCAGTAATGACGGTGAAGGGCCGAGTGGACAGCGCCACCGCACCTGACCTTGAAAACGCTCTCAAACAATTGGTGGAGGGCGATAAGACTCAGATTGTGCTTGACTTGAAGGACGTGGAGTATATGTCCAGCGCCGGGCTGCGGGCGATGGTGTCGACGTTGAAGGCGGTGAAACGCATCAACGGCGACTTGCGGCTGTGCACGCCCTCACCGCGCGTGGCTGAAGTGCTGCGGTTGGCCGGCCTGAATTCGATCTTTAGCATCTATCCGACTCAGGCCGACGCGGTCGGTAGTTTCTAAACGAGCGGCGGCTTCATGAGCGAGAGTCGGCTCATCGTTCCGGCTCGCTACGACCGCATTAAGCAAATTTGCGCCTTCGTAGTGGAGGCGGCGGAGATGGCCGGGCTGGATGACGCGGCGGCCTTCCACTGCCAACTGGCGGTGGATGAGGCATGCACCAACATTATTGAGCATGGCTATGAAGGCGAAGACAAAGGCCAGATTGAAATCGTCTGCCACACTTCTCCGGAATTGCTCAAGATTGATTTGCGCGATCAGGCGCCGCCATTTGATGTGAGCCAGGTTCCGGGGCCGCCGCCCAACCCTGGCCTGGAAGATATGCGGGTCGGCGGGTTGGGGGTTCATTTTGTGAAGACGGTGATGGATGAGGTGGTTTATACGCACGAGAACGGCACGAACTCGTTGCTGTTAGTGAAACGGCGGTCAGCGGCTGGATGAAGTTGAGGCCAGATCAATACAAAAACGGGACAAAGGCTGTCCCGTTTTGTGTTTAATTTGAGCCTATCAGTCATTGCCCACTGGTCGAACTCTGGTTGAAGTAATTGAAGACGGCGCGAGAGATGTCGGCGATGAGGGCCGAGCCATAATCCCAATTGAGATAGCCAGGGGTGTAGATGTATTCGACGAGGATATAGTCGCCGTTGGGGGAGAAGACGATGGCGGCGTCCCCGTAGGCATTGTCGCTTAACCCTTCCTTGTGGGCGACGCTCACCCCCTCCGGGACGCCGCCTTCGATCAGGGAGGCGGTTTTGTTTTGGGCCAGATACCCAATGATAGTCTGGCACTCGCCCTGGGTGATGCGATCGGGAAAGACGACGGCCAGCGCGCCGCCGCCGGTGCTGGCGCATTGATAAAGCAGATCCAGCAGGGTGGCGATGTCGCTGGCGGTGGATTGAATATGCGGGTCAGGGTTGGTGTTGAAGTCGGTGCGCTGATTGGCCGGTGACTGGATGGGCGGCACTTCGTCTTTTTGGTCGAAGGCTTTGGCCATGAAGGTATTTTGCAAGCCAAGCAGGCGCAGGTTGGTGGTGAGTTGTTGCGCGCCGCGCAAGGCACTGCCGTCACCCAATTCGGTGAGTAACAGATTGGCGTGGAAGTTGCTGGAGCGGCGGACAGCCTGGGTGATCTGCTCGACGGCTTCGGGGGTGGGGTCGGCGTCAATTTTCCAAAAATAGTTGATGAGGATGGGCAATTTCATCACGCTCAAGCCGGTGAAGGCCACGTCCGGGTTGACCATCGTCTCGGCGCCGGTCTTGAGATCAATGATGACGATGCTGGCGATGCCGTTGAATTGTTTGAATTTGAGGTAGTCGCCGATGACGGGATTGAGCGAGCCAATATCGGGGGGGGTGGCTGACCCGGCAAGTACGGTCAGGGCGGCCCGACGATTGCTGGGTTGGCGCAGGGCAAAGTCCACCACTGCCATGGAGGAGGGGATGTCCAAAGAGAATCCAGGTTGACCATTCCCGAATTGAAGGGTGAAGGCGTCGCCTGTCCCGGCGGTGGGCGGCGAGTCGTAGCGGCGGGCTACATCTTCCAAAAATTCGCGCAGTTGCGTCTCCGAGTATTCGGCAGACAAGCCGACTTCGACGAGTTTGCCGGGTTGCCGCCACAAATAATCCCAGAAGCCGCCCCAAAAGTTGGAGTCGGTGCGATAGGTGTCGGCGCGAGCCAACATTAGCTCGGTGTCGAGCCGAAAGCTGATCTGGGCCGGGTCAAGGATGAAGGCAGCGTCGCGATAGTGCAGTTCGACCGGCGCGGAATAGATGCGTTGCAATTCGGCCTGGGCTTCGCCAGCGGTCTTGCCGCCGACAGGAACCCCGGCCACGACCATGCCTACCGGCAGTCGTTCGCGCACCCCGCTGTAGGCGACAAGTTGGATGATCAACAACCCAATAGCGGCTACGACTCCGCCAATGGCGATCCATTCCAAAAATGAAGTGTCGCTTCTACGGCGCATGCAAAAAGTATAGCATAAAGGGCTTTGAGGCAAAGTGGCTGTGATATACTCCCAGCCTACACTTTTAGATTCAAGAGAGGGTTCGATGGCGAAGTTCACATCTCCGGCAGAGATTTTTGTTGCCATGCCCGGCGGCTTCATCAGTGAGCGGGCGGCTGGGATGAATGCGGTGATCCAGTTTGATCTGACGGGGGAGGGGGGTGGCAAGTGGTACACCACGATTGCCAATCAGCAATTGCAGGTGGCCGAAGGTGCGACGACGTCTCCCACTATGACCCTGACGATGGCGGCCAGCGATTACGTGGCGATGACCAACGGCGAACTCAACGCCATGACGGCCTTCATGCAGGGCAAGATTAAGGTGGCTGGCGACATGCAGTTGGCGTTGAAGATGCAGAACCTATTTGCTCGTCCGGAATGAGGGTTGGCGCATTCGTAGGAGGCGACCTGCGTGTCGCCCACCGCCGGGCAAACACATCGGTTCAGGTAAGGATGTAGGGGGCGACCTGCGTGTCGCCCCGTCGGACGAACACATCGGTTCGGACGAACACACAGGTTCGCCCCTACAGCAATGAACAACGATCAAAAGGAAACCGAACGCCGAGAGTTACGCCGTAATCAACTTGTCGGTATTCTGGGCGGCGTCATCGGCGGGGTGATGGTCGTGTTCTCGTGGCCGGGTATTCAGGAGACCCTCGGCCTGACCGGGGCGATGCTGTGGGGGGCGGCCATCGGCGGCGCTCTGGGGTCGCTTCAGCAGTTTGGTAAATTGGGCAAGCGGATTACGCGGAGTGAGAACAAGACGTTGAATACTCTTGTCGGCGTCTCCCTCCCATTGTTCATTGTCGCGGTGCTGGCGTTGATTTTTAGATTGGCGGGATAGGGATAGCACGGATTGCAGAATAGACGGATCACGATCCGAAAATTCTGCTGCTCCGTGCTTTCACTCCACTCTCTCTAGCTCCGGATTGTCGCACGCCCTCCGGCCCACCTTTGCCACCTCCATCCACTGGCCGTTGATCCTGGCCCGCACCACATCGGCGGTGAAGTCGGTGACGGTATCGCCGTGATTGTCGAAGAGCGAGGAGCCGACGGCGTAAATGTCCACCGGCACTGCCAACTGCTCGAAGCGTTTGATCTTCTCCGGGTTGAATCCCCCTGAGACCACAATTTTTACACTGCGGCAATAGTCTTGCGCGCGTTCAATCCACGACGGCGGCAAGTCCCAGCGCTCCCAGGCGGCATTGATGGCCCGGCGCACGATGAAGACCAGGCGCGGGTTCACGCCGAGGTCGAGGACCGAGTCGCCAAGCGGCGGCACGCTGACATCGCGCACACTGCCGCCGGTATCCAACCGCACCCCGTACAGTTTATATTTGGCCGCTTCGGTTTCGTCGCCTGCTGACATCAGTTCGCGGTAGCGCATAAACATGGCGTCGAGTGTCGCCAGCGAGTCGCCCACACTGTTGTTGTTGAAATCAACGAGGGCGATGCGAGGGATGTTGGCGGGCCGTGTGGCGGAGAAGGCCAACATCGTTTCGGCGGTGTCCCCGAAGAAGCAAGCGATGGCGGCATGGGCCACTGTCCCGCCGCCGGCGCCGCCCCACCAGTCACCCTGGGCGTCGGTCGAGACGAATCGCAGAACTTGTTCTTCGTAATCTTGATTAAAGCGTTGCACGGCAATGCTATAGGCGTAGCCGTCGGCGGCTTGCACTTCGTGTAGATCGAATCGTGCAGGGAAGAACAAAACAGGTTTACTGCGTGCGGCAACGAGGGTGTTGTAAACATTGGTGGCGACTCGACTGGCGCGAGTGAGAATGCCGAGCGTGGGTGTTTCGAGCAAGGCAAAATCGCGATAGCGCCCGCGGGCGCGGATGACGGGTTTGATGTCGAGGGGGTTGCCACTGTAGTGGACGGTGGCCCCGTCGTGGATGGCCTCCACGGAGAGTCGCTCCCAGGTGTTAATGAAGTTCCCCTGATCGTCAAAGTAGCCACTGCAGCCACGCAACATGGCCAGCGATTTGTCCACGCCGACGACGAGGGTGGAACCGGGGCGGCGGGTGAACCATTGCATTTCGACTTCGAGATTCCCGACCTCAACTTCCGACAATTGATCCAGGGTGACGCCGCCAACGCGGGGAGCGTGGCCGCTGTAGTGGTAGCCTTGCGCGGCGAGGGCGGTCAGCATGGCGCCGATGTTCTCGAAGTATTTGTCCGAATACCAGCCGCGACGCATGCGGTCGAGGTCGAGTTTGAAGGTGTCGTTGGTGAGGCGGGTTTTGTCGAAGAGGGTCATGGTGATTTGATCCCCGGCCAGTTGGAGATGGGGTCGGTGGAGCGGACGAGGCGCATTCCGGCGGCGGCAAACTTGTGGAAGGCGGCGTCGGCCTGCTCGGTGTAGTCCACGATGCCGGGGACGCAGACGGGTGAAGAGCAGTCTTCGAGCAGATACACTTTGCGGGTCAGGCTTTCGTCGCGGGCAACAATGCCGTCAAGCAAATCCTGAATCGTCCAGGCCACGCAATGGCTCTTGGCTTGTCCGGCAATGACGATGGCGTCGAAGTCCAGCAATAAGTCGATAAAGGCAAAATTCTTTTCGGCGATCGGTTCGCCGTCCGGCCCGTTCAACACTTCCGGGCCAAGCACCGAATAATTTTCGGTGAGGGGGTTGTTCCCTTTGATCTGGAAGTTGGGCTGGGCTGCCCGGGCCAGGCTGTGGAAGAAGATGGCTTCTTCAAACGACGATACCAACGCATGGCCGAGGCCGCCGAGCATGGCGTGGTAGGGCCAGATGGTGAGGTCGTATTTGCCGCTGGCGCGGAGGGCCCGGGTATAGCTCAGTAAATGTCCCTGGCCCCAGCCTTCGCGCAAGCGCAAGGTCTCAGTGAGGGCGGGGTTGAACTTCCAAACGCCTTTCTCGATATCGTCGGCAGAGATGAGGGTCAGGGGGGCGGGGTGTTCACCCGCGTCATTGACTAAAAAGGCGGAGTGGAAAATTTGCAGGGCTTGATGGGTGTCCATCGTCGGCGCGATCTGGCTGATGGCTCCGAGGTTGCGGTAGATGAAGGCGCATAGGCGGCGGTTGTCGTCAATGGCGCCCGTGCCGCTTCGTCCACCGACGTAGAGTTCAAAGTCGGGCTGGCAAAAAGTGTTCTGCACATCCACGCCGACCAATGCGATCTTGAAGTGATCGTCCGCGGCGGACTGAAGGTGATGCTGTTTGGCCCAGTGCTCGGCTTCAACCGCACGTTGCTGGTACGGCACTTTCCACACTTGCCCGACCTGGGCCGGGTCGAAGTGGGGAGGGAGGGGGAGTTCGGTGTATGGCATGGTAAAAAACTTTTTGCCACGAATTACACGAATTGACACGAATGGATAATAAACAATTCGTGATCATTCGTGAAATTCGTGGCCGAATCTTTTACGGGAAGAGGCGGCGGGCTCTGACTTCGGCCACGGCGTCGTCGCGGTAGCGATAGAGTTGGGCGCGCGGCCCGACCTGACCGGTGCGGTACTTGCCCGTCTCCTCGATGATGGGTGGATCGGCTTCGAGGAGGCGGCGGCGGAAGTTGCGCTTGTCGAGTGTCTCGCCGAGAATGATCTCGTAAGCCGTTTGCAGTTCGGTCAGCGTAAATTCTTCGGGCAGGAGTTCAAAGCCGACGGCGGTGTATTCGAGTTTGTAGCGCAGGCGCTTGAGGGCGTAGGCCAGAATGCTGGCGTGATCAAAGGCGAGCGGCGGCAGATCAGTGATCGGGCGCCACTGCGCCTCGGCGGCGTCATCGCCAGCCTGGGGGGCGGCCTGGGCAATGGCGGCCAAGACGAAGTAGGCGACGGTTACCACCCGTCCGCGCGGGTCGCGCTTCGGTTCGCCGAAGGTGTAAAGTTGTTCGAGATAGACTTCTTTCAAGCCGGTCTCTTCAAACAACTCGCGGCGGGCGGCGGCGTCCACCGACTCATCGGGGCGGACAAAGCCGCCGGGGATCGCCCAGCGCCCTTTGTAGGGCGCCAGGCCGCGTTTGATGAGAAGGGTTTGCAGTTCTCCTTCGCGGAGGCGAAAGATGATGACGTCAACGGTCAGAGCGATGTTGAGAGCAAGGTCGGCCATACGGTTCTCGAATGGTGTGTGTGAGACACAAATATAGCAGTGTTGGCGGAATGCGTCAAGCCGGGACTACAACGAATTGAAGGAAATAACGAATTTGCCCCGCCGCTATTTGTTATTTCCATAAATTCGTTGGAGTGAGTGATTGAGGTACAATCCGCCGCTGAGGAGAGCTTATGACCGAATCGAGAGAATGGATCGTGATCAATGACCGACGGGTGGACCGCCGTTTGCTGGAGGCGCGCCCGACCCGGCGATGCCGCACCGCAGAATGTCAGTCGTGGTGTTGCACCGGCGGGGTGTGGCTGGATTTGGGAGAGCGCGACAAGATTCTGGCGAACGCCGAATTGATCAAACCGCATCTGCCACCCGAGCGCCACGACGAGACAGGATGGTTTGAGGGCGAGGACGAGCATCCCGACTACCCAACGGGGCGGGCGGTTGGTACAAGCGTAGTGGCTGATCCGACTCATCGCGCCGGATGCACCTGCGTCTTTCTGCGCCCCGAAGATCGCTATTGCGCCTTGCAGGTGACGAGCCTCGTCAACGGCCAGCACCCGTGGTCGCTCAAACCTTTTTATTGCGCCCTGCATCCGATCACGACGGAATACGATCAGGTGATGCTGGACGACGATAACGAGATTTATATCGAGGGCGGAAATTGCCAGCGGGCGGCTGAGACGGCTGTACCGTTGTATGAGGTGTTTGAGGCTGAGTTGAGGTTGGTGTTGGGGGAGGGAGGGTATGAGGCGCTCAAGCAAATCACTGTAGGGCAAAGTTGAGCATCTGGGTGAAAGGTGTAGGGGGAGGATTTCTCACTCTCACGACTCACTTGCGTCTATTTCACCGCCAATATCACCACCACCCCTCGATGATCCGACACCCCATCGAACTTCGCCATTCGCGCCTCAATCGCCTCCCACTGCGCCGAGTGAAAGACGTAATCAATCCGCACCAGCCACTGCGGCACGGGCCAGCCGGCGAGGCGCGGACGCGAACTGCCAGGGAGGTCACTGCCCGGAAAGGTGTGGCCGAAGCCGAACCCGGCTTCACGCCAGGAGTCGGTCAATGGTTGAGTAACGATTTTGTAGGCGTCGCTCAAGTCGGTCGTGTTGGCATCCCCGGCGGCGATGACGGGGCCATGCGTCGAGGCGGCCCGGACGAAGTCGGCGAGGGCGTTGGCTTGCGCTTCGCGGGCGCGGAAGTTGTATTCAATCGCGCCCGGCGCCCCAAGTCCGGCGGCCCACATGTGGAAGTTGATCAGTGTCCCCCGCTGTCCATTCCAATTGAGTGAAAAAATTTGCAGCGTACCAATCCAGTCCAGCGGCAACCGGTCGCCCGTCGGCTGGATGGGGAGCTTGCTGATCGTCCCCATACCAGAGACGCCGTCCACCGGATCGAGATATTGATACGGATACTCGTCGGCCAGTTCGGTCCGAATCGCTTTTGCTAGATAGGTGTTCACTTCTTGCAGAAAAACGATGTCGGCGTTCTCAGTCCGAATAACATCAATGGCCGGCTCGGTGAAGGGTTGCACGCCGAGGGCGTTGTAGGTCATTATTTTCAACGCCTGGCCGCTGGCGTGGGCAGACCAGGTCTTCGGGACGAAGAGTCCACCCCATAGCCAGAGAAAGATGGCAACCCCGACGATTGCGCCGACCCACAGCTCGCGCCGTTTCGTCCACGTTGCCAGCGCCAGAGCGACTGGCAGGGGGAGGAAGAAATAAGGAGCGAAGGCGTTGAGCAGGGCCATCACGCCGAATCGGTCGCCGCTGAGGAAATAGGCGGTTGCCCAACCGAAGAGGCCGGTAAAGTAGACCCAGGTTGTGGCGGTGAGCCAGCGGTGGGTGAAGGCGGAAAGCATATGTGTTATGGGTTGGGTGGATTTCCCCGGCATCATGCCCAGACTATAAAGCAAGGAGCGTGCTAAGGGGAGAGGGGGATTCGTGCCGAGGCAGGGGAGGAGGGGCGGCACGGAAGTGCATGTTTGGCGTAGAAAACAAAACCCCGAAGGCCTGCCCAGCAGGCCTTCGGGGTTTTAACCCTGTCGGGTTGTTATTTCTGCTTTTCTGTCTTCGTGTTTGGCGGCAACAAGTCGGGGCTTTGGAGTTGGCGGAATGCCGTTTGCGCTTCCTGCTCGGACATTAGTGTGAATCCACTTGCTCCCTTGACGAAGCAGAACAGGAATCTCTGCCCTACGGTGTTGAAGAGGGCATTGCGGCCTTGTCCAACAAAGACTTGGGTGCAAATCGTTGCGCCATCGGGGACCGTTCCCGGAACACGGAAGCGGAAGCGCAGGACTTTGCTCTTGCCGGAGGCCAAGCTGACGTCTTGAGGATCGCTTGTTTGGAAGCGCGTAAAGCCAACGAACGAGCCGATCCCGGAACCATCAACGATGCTCCATGTCTTGCCGTTGAGGCGGGTGGACATGCCGTTCGTGACCTTGACGCTGAATTCGCATACGCCGCCTTCTGAGGGGATGACGCAGGGTTGAACATCGGAGAAGCGAACGGGGTACGACTGGAGCGGCACGTCGCCCACATCGCGGTTTTCGTCTTCGCCAACGGCGAATGGCTCTATCTGGCTCGGTTGATACTGATCGGCGGAGACGGCTACCAGATAGTTCCCCACGCGCAACGGCGATCCGTTGAAGTCGCTGTCGAAGCGGAAGCGCCCATCACTCCCTGCCGCCTGACCGTTCACGTCAAAGCACCCGAACTCAGCACATCGCAGCAGCCGAACAAAGGCGAATGGGACTGCATCGCCGGGCAGTGGCTTTCCGGTGACGGCATCGGTGGCGCGCCCGCTGATAGACCCGATGACTTGAACGGGGGTGAGGGTTAGCTGATAGGTGCCGTTGCCGCCGCCAGTGAAGCTGTAGTCGCAACAAAGTGTGGCGGCCAGAATGAAGACCCCATCTGCCGGGATGGTGATCTCCAATCTGGAGTTAAGAGTGCCGCTGTCATCGTTGAGCGCGACCAGATTGCAGTTCGAGTCGAAGAAGCCCAGGAAGGGATCGCTCAGTGTGCCTTTGCCAGTGGATGCGCCCTCGAGGTCAATGATTACCTGATCACCCGGCGTGCCGGTGAAACTGAAGAAGTCAACATCAGGCGCTTGGGATGAGTCGAGGTTGCCATCCAGCACGTAAGGCAGGACGACTGCGCCGATGTTCTGTGCGGCAGCGCAAGTGTCGTTAGGCTCCATGTCTGTTCCGTTAGCCACAGCTTCCTGTGCCAGGGACGAAAGAGTCTGCGCCTCCTGCCCGGTCACGACGGCGAATCCGGAAGCATTTCGGAAGACACAGAACAGGTGCCGTTGCCCAACTGTGTTGAAGAGGGGCCTGCCGCCCTGACCGACGTAGACCTGAGCACAAACGTAGGTCCCGTAAGGGCTATTATTCGCCGGAACACTGAACTTAAACTGGAGAACCTTACTCTTTCCAGAGGCTATTTCTATTTCACGAGGTTCTCTGGTTTGGAAGACGGTGTATCCGGCGAACGACCCGGGCAAGCTACTGTCAACGATGCTCCAGGCCGCGCCCTCGAGCTTGGTGGGCAAGCCGTTGGTGATCCTGACGCTGTAGACGCAGTCGCCGCCGGTGGCTGGCAAGTCGGCGCAAGGCTGAATCTCTGAAAAGCGGACAGGGAATGACTTGAGGCGGACATCCATCACCCGATGTTCACCCTCGCCCACGTCGAACGGGTCTGTTTGACCTTGTTCGTATTGATCGGCATTGGCAACAACCTGATACGTCCCAATCACCAGAGGATTGCCGCCGGAATCAATCTCGAATCGGAACCGTCCTTCACTGTCAGGGGTTTGAGCATTCACGTTGAAGCAACCGAACTCGTTACAGCGATTAAGATATACGAAGGGCGCAAAAGCCGCCGAGATGGGTTTTCTGGTGACTGAGTCAATGACCCGCCCGCTGATCGAGCCGATGAGTGGGATCGGGGTGAGCAGAACATCGCCCAGGTCGCGGTTCTCCCCTTCACCCAGGTTGACAACGTCCACCAGACTCGTTTGGTACAAGTTGGCTGAGACTTCGATCTGGTAAGTTCCGGCGGGCAGAGGGATGCCATAGTAGTAACTATTGAACTGGAATTGCCCTGAGCTATCGGCGTATTGCGAGTTCACATACTCAAAACAGCCGCTAACGTCGCAACGACGAAGCGTGACTAAGGCATACGGCGGAGCGTCACCCGGCAAAGGGTTGCCAGTGCTGGCGTCCACGACACGCCCGCGGATGACAGACGGCGGGTTGAGGCGGACATCGCCCAGGTCAAGGTCTTGCCCTTCTATGAAGCTGAACGGGCCGACCTGTTTCGTTTGATACAGGTTAGCGAAGGCTTCGATCTGATACATCCCGGTCGGCAAAGGGGTTCCATAGTAGTAACTGGTGAATCGGAAGCGTCCGTTGCGGTCGGCTTGCTGTTGGTTTACAAACTCGAAGCAACCAAATTCGTCGCAACGGCGAAGCGTCACGGAGGCGAAGGGCGGCGCGTCGCCCGGCAGGGGATTGTCAGTGACAGCATCCACGGCGCGCCCGGTGATGGCAGGCAGCGGAGTCAGCGGGATGTCGCCCAGGTCAAGGTCTTGGCCTTCAACGAAGCTGAACGGGCCGACCTGTTTCGTTTGGTATTGGCTGGCCGAGACTTCGATCTGATACGTCCCCGTGGGCAGGGGTGTTCCGTAGTAGTAACTGGCGAATCGGAATTGCCCATTACTGTCGGCCTGTTGTTGGTTCACAAACTCAGAGCAGCCGAATTCGTCACAGCGGCGAAGCACGATTGAGGCAAAGGGCGGCGCGTCGCCTGGCAACGGCGCTCCAGTGACGGCATCGGTGACGCGCCCGGTGATGGCTCGGACCTGTTGCAGGTTGACCTGCACTGTTCCAATTTCCCCGTAGGCGGGACCGGCTTGCAGGTAGTAGGTCTGCCCGGCTTCGGCAAGGAAGGTGGATGAACTGCCAGGGTTTACGCATTGCAGGTGTTGCAAGTTGGAAATCCCGGTTCCCGTTGCCAGGTATAGGTTCATAAAGCCGTTGATAGCACTGCCCTGCATATCTGCACCGACACTCATGGTTTCTGTGGGCGTGAAGGAATACCAGACTGTCTGGTTCATGAAAGTACAAACCTGAGGTTCGCCTGGTTCGATCCCGGCATCAGTGATGTCTGACGTTGCACTGAAGGGGAGCGAGGTAACACCTTCTGCATTGGCAAAGATGTCATTCGCCGGAGGAAAACCCTGTTGCAGGTTGACCTGCACTGTTCCAATTTCCCCGTAGGCGGGACCGGCTTGCAGGTAGTAGGTCTGTCCGGCTTCGGCAAGGAAAGTGTATGAGCGGCCAGGATTTACGCACTGCAGGTGTTGCAGGTTGGAAATCCCGGTTCCCGTTGCCAGGTATAGGTTCATAAAGCCGTTGATGGCACTGCCCTGCATATCTGCGCGGACGCTCATGGTTTCTGTCGGCGTGAAGGAATACCAGACTGTCTGGTTCATGAAAGTACAAACCTGAGGCTCGCCGGGTTCGATCCCAGTATCCGTGATGTCTGACGTTGCGCTGAAGGGCAGCGAGGTAATGGCTTCTGCGTTTGCGAAGATATCATTCGCCGGAGGAAACACCTGTTGCAGATTGACTTGAATAGAGCCACTTTCTCCAACTACTGCTGCGCCGGCTTGCAGGTAGTAGGTCTGCCCGGCTTCGGCGAGGAAAGTGGATGAACTGCCAGGATTTACGCATTGCAGGTGTTGCAGGTTGGAAATCCCGGTTCCCGTTGCAAGGTATACGGTCATAAAGCCGCTGATAGGACTGCCCTGCATATCTGCCCGGAGGCTCATGGTTTCTGTCGGCGTGAAGGAATACCAGACTGTCTTTTCTATAAAATCACAAGGCTGAGGCTCGCTTGGTTCGATTGTGGTATCACTGATGTCTGACGTTGCACTGAAGGGGAGCGAGGTAATGGCTTCTGCATTGGCAAAGATGTCATTTGCTGGAGGAAAACCCTGTTGCAGGTTGATTTGTATGCTTCCAACTTCCCCGAAGGCGGGCCCGGCTTGCAGGTAGTAGGTCTGCCCGGCTTCGGCGAGGAAGGTGAATGCACTGCCAGGGTCTACGCATCGTAGGTGTTGCAGGTTGGAAATCCCGGTTCCCGTTGCAAGGTATATGTTCATAAAGCCGCCGATAGCACTGCCCTGCATATCTGTGCGGATGCTCATGGTTTCTGTCGGCGTGAAGGAATACCAGACTGTCTGGTTCATGAAAGTACAAACCTGAGGTTCGTCTGGTTCGATTGTGGCA
>Ga0247727_10009541_pt1 | contig 17534 bp, 9 predicted proteins | sample WisWelCaveWW1625_FD_202498 | JGI IMG/M metagenome (GOLD analysis project Ga0247727, IMG submission 202498) | Biofilm microbial communities from Wishing Well Cave, Virginia, United States - WW16-25 | ecosystem: Environmental > Aquatic > Deep subsurface > Groundwater > Cave microbial mat | place...
CCGATAGGGGTCTCATCGAGCGCGAGCTGGTTCTCTCCTGGCTGCGCCACGCCCTTTGGCACGAAGAACCTGTATGTTCCGTCTGTCGAAAGGTCATACTTGGCTGAGACCGCGTCGATCTCTATCTTGAGCGGGACGCCATCAGTGCGAGCGATCGTCTTTCCGCTGGCGTCGCGGATGTCGTAAACCATGAATTTCTTGGCTGAATTGTGCAGCCTGCGTTCCTCAGGATAGCGTTGCTTGATGTCGAGCGAGAATTTCAGTGGCTGGGTGAGCGCGAACGCGTCCTGTCCTTCTGGGTAGCTCGCTTTCTGGTCGATTATCTTGATTCCGCTCTCCATCTCGCCGAACAGGCAGCGGAACTTGCCGCTGAACAGGTCAAGTGTGCACCATTCGCGCGACTGCCCTCCGTCTGTCGTGCGGATATAGCAATCGACCTTGTCGTGCTTGATTGTCTTTGTCTGCGGGTCTGTCCATGACCATTCGAGTATCGCCGAGTCATACCTCACATCGCTGTTCGGTATGTCCTGCGCCTGGATGACGAATGGCGCGTCGAAATTCACAAGGTCATACTTGCGCGCCCTTCCTTGGCCGATGCCAGCAGCGCCGACGGTGATGACGCGTTCTTGCGTCTGGCAGTCGCACTTGCCGTCTGGATAATCGCGCTGGTCGCAGTTGAATCCAGAGCTGCACTTGAGCTTGAGCCTGTAGTCGAGCTCTGCGCCTGCTATGAGCCCGCCTGCGACGCGGTATGCCCAGGTGGTGAGCCCGCTGGGCGAGGTTGTCGGGTCATATGCGATGAATGTGCGCTCGCAGGTGGTCAGCGCGCCCTCGGTAGCCACTGGGATCTCATCTACTTGCTGCTGGAACAGGCCCTGGATGTTCAGGTCCCATGTGCCTGTGAATGCCCAGGTGCAGATGGCGTGCGCCAGCTTGCGCTCGTTGAACAGGGACTGGAACACTGGCGATCCGCCATAGCGTTCGTTCACGCTCTTGCTGACCTCTGTGCCTGCGCCTGTGAGCACGCCAAGGATATTGCCAAAGCCTCCTGCAGGATCAACGCGTCCGCTTATGCCCCCTGTGCTGTACTTCTGGACAAAGCACGAGATGAACTCATACAGGAGGTCGCAGATTGGCGCTGAGAGCCGCGCAGCGCAGAATCCTTCGCTTCCTTCGCCAGTGAGCAGTATCTTGCTGAAGCAGCCGTGGAATGCGCCAAGCACTCGCTTCCACATCGTAAGATAACTGACAACAGCAGGGATGCACACGCACTGTATGCTGCGCAAGAATCCTGACTTGGGATCAACGATATAATGCGTGTCTGGCGTGAGCACTATGTCATTGACTTTCTCGACCGCCCGCCTGATGTTGCCGTGCTCGCACGTAGACATGCTGTATGGCTTGTCCTTTCCAGGCAGCTGCTGGCAGAGCTCATTCCAGACACAGTCTGTCTGCTTGCTTATTTCAGGCGTCCGCGAGCCTTGTGGTGCTGCTTTTTCGCCAAAGCATTCAGTGACTTCTGTGAGGTATGTTGTCAGTTTGTTGGTGCCGACAGTGTACCGCTGGACTTCTCCACCATATCTTGTGGTCTGGGCCGTCAAGTTCACACGCGTGGCTGACGGCGTCGAATCAACATAGCCCATCATCACGCGATAGCCAGTCGCCCCTCCTGCCGCAGGGATGACTTCCCGGGCAAGCGGGATTCCCCGCTCGGTTGGAGAGACAGGGACTACGAACAGGTATGCGAGATTGCCGTCTGCATTCGGCCGCGCTTGTCCTGTTGTGGATGTCCAGAATGATTCGAGGTTCACAGGCACCATCTCTGGCTGTCCTGTGTTCTTCTCGCAGAACCCGGCGACTGAGTTCCAGAGGAAGTTGCACTTTAGGTCTTCTGTGTCTGCGTTCGCCTGCTGGGCAGACAGGCACGTGCTCTCCTTTAGTTCGTCAAAGAAATCAAGCCCTTCAAGCACTGTGCCTGGACCGCACGCAGAGCTCCAGTCTGCCTTGTACGCTATGCCGCAGCAGTTCGGGTGCGCAGGGTGTACTGGTTCAGTGCAGTCCTTTGCAGTGGGACCTCCTTCGATGAGTCCCAAGCGCTTTGGTCCTGGCTTGCCTGTGGCGATGTTATACAGTTCACGGATGCCCATTCTTGATTCTGAGAGGATCGCCAATTCAGGTTCTCCTGTCCGATAGCCGAGCTCGCGTTCTGTTCCGGTGTAAGTCGGCGAGATCATCCCTCCGAGCTTTGGTGATGCGAACGCGCAGTCATTGCCTGCGTACAGGACAGGGTTCCTGTCCTTGTCAGGGATTGCCCATTTGGCGAGCTTGGGGTCTGCTGCTATGTTCTTCTGGGCGTCGCTTGGCAGCGCGATGGGCGCGGCATTGCCAGACTGGCTCTTGATGTAGCTCGAGAATGCTGGTGCTGATGGGCAGCCTATCCTGTCGCACAATCCTTGCATCACGTCGCGCATGAATTTCTTGCGCGAGCTTATTTCCTTCTGGCAGGTCATGCATGAGTTGCGCTGGTCTACCTTGTCCTTGTAGACCTGTTCGCAGACGCCTGCTTCTGCCACTGCTTTGTTCCACGTGCCGCTGCCCCAGAGGCCGGACGTGACCGGCTGGACATCGCACGCCCACTTCTCATACGCGAACTGGACGTAAGACCATAGCAGGCTGCCCATGCAGCCATAAAGCACGTACTCGCCTATCGTGGTGAGCGGTTGCAGGACCTTGTCTATGACAGTCAATGCCTGGTCAATCAGACTGATGGCGTTCCTGAGCAGGCCTTTTGGTATCACGTCTGTCGGCAGCACTTGGTCGATCGCGACTTCGATAGGCAGGCAGACTTTTTGCGTGAGGTCGACGATTTGCGGCGTCACGATAGGGATGTTCGGGTCAGTGGGTCTTAGCTGGATTATCTCCTGGAACCGTATCTCCATCTGCAAGAAGAGCTTGACGCAGCCAGTGCCTGGCACAAGGCACTCGCCTTTGCGGTGCTCTGACAGCGCGCGTTCCTTCTCGTGAGGTCCTGCTGCTGGCTTGTCTGGCAATGGGTCGACGTTGCTGAACTGGACCTGGACATATCCGACAGAGTTCTTCTGTCCGCGGGCCCGGGAATATGAGCTGACAGTTATCCAGTTGTGGTCATAGTCTTCCTGGGCGGCTGGCGCGAGCATGATGGGCATGACCTGGACCCTGCCGAGCTTGACTGTCTGGGAACCGAGATAACTGACATTGAATGGGATGCCTATCTGCTGCACGCCCTGGACCATCAGCCGCGGCAGGAGTATTGTAGGCAAGACCTCGCCGATATTCGCCTGCCACCACGTGCCTGCCCCGCAGATCAGGAAGTCTATGTCCACAGGGCCGTGCTCTGCCTTGTTGCCTGCCAGGTCGACTGCCTCAAGCCTTATCTTGTTCACCCATCCTTCGCCGATATCCAAGGTGGTCCTTTGCTGCGCGCCCTTCTTGATGCGTACGTCAGTGCGCAGGTGTGTCCTGATGTTGAACGAGCCGTCCTTGTCAGTGACCTCGAACTCGCTGGGCTTCTTCTCGTCATTGATGTAGACGAACACTGTCGCCTGCTCGTCAAGCCTGCCTTTGATCGTGATTTCAGGGATATAACTTGGGCTGAGCTGTGCCAGGTTTGTCTCGAGGAACTTCGGCCCTGAGTGGTCCATGCGCACTGCATGGCTGATGGTCTCCTGGTTTCCTGCTGCGTCCTCGAAGATTATCTCTATGTCATTTATGCCCTCGATCAGCGTGAACGTGATTGAGAAAGGGCTGCCTGCGCTCATTGTCTGGAATGCCGGCTCGCAGCTGAGGTTGACCTCTGTCGGCGCCGAAGGCGTGATGGTCGCATTGCCGCCCCCTTGCGTGATTCCGGTCGCGTCAGCAGACTCGCCGATATTGCAGCTGGTGTCGACAGCAGAGACTCCATACGCGTAAGTCTTGCCTGATTCCAGGTTCTCATCGCGGAAGCTCGTGAGCGCTGTCATCGCGATGCGCCTGTTGTTGCGCGTTATCAGGTATTCCTTAAGGTCAGTTGCGGTGCTGGGATCCCATGCCAGTTCGACAGCGTTCTTCTCTGTCTTTGTCACGCGCAGTCCTGGCACTATGACTGGCGCAGAAAGGTCAGTGCGTTGGATCATGCGGTGGTAGATGGTGACTTTCTCGTTCACGTCCCCTGAGACTGTCAGGCTATTCTCGCGCGTGGCGTCAGGGAGTTCCTTGTCGAGCTTCACCACTGGCGGCGTGCCGTCATAGATGACTGTGAATTCCTGGCTGACGACTGCCTCTCCTTCGCGCGCCTCGACCCGGACGACGTTTGTCTCGTCAGTGAGCGGCACATTGACGAACCTGAACAGGCCTGTGCTGGTCGTTACCGCGCGCATGCGGACGTCATTGACGAACACGTGCACTGTCGCCTGGGGCTTTGTCCTGCCTTCGAAAGTTATTGTCGAGGACTTTGAGTACTGCGGCAAGGATGTCTCCACGCCCAAGGTCGCCAGCGGCTCAACCGCGTGGCCTGTGAAAGCATGTGCCGCGCTGGCAAAGGGCACGGTGAGTACTATGATTGCCAGCACGGCCATGAGTACGATGGCCTTATTCAAACTCTGGCTTGAGTGTCTCACGATAGTCTCCTTCGAGTATGTACGTGATCATCTTCAGCTTCTGCTCGTCAGTCAAGGACACAGGCAGGTGTTCGACAAGCGGGATGACCATTGTCGTCTTGCCCTGGACGTCAGCATACGGTATCTTGAGCGTCTGGACATTGTAGCCCCCTATCTCATTGTCGCGCAAGGATAGGATGGCGTCGATGTCATAATGAGCGTCCTCGAGCACGATTTGCATCGTCTCGTTCGCAGTCGGATAGCCGACAAACTGGTCAAATGTCTCGTTGACAAGGCTTATCTGGAGCGAGACCCGCTCGCTGTCCTTCAGCGGCCTGGGCGCGCCCCATGTCTTGGTCTGCCCATGATACGGGTGGACTTCGAACTTGAGCTTCATCTCCTGGAGCTTCTTGAGCGGAATCGTCAGCTGGTCTCCTGTCAGCTGCTCTGTCGCAGGCAGGTATCCTTCCTTTGTCGCAGTGATGAATGGGTTTGTGCAGCCGCGCGGCAGGTATGCGGCAAGCCTGTAGACGCCGCCATCAGCAGCAGTCTGGCCCAGGTCGCATTCCTGGTCAAAGCAGCGGTAAGTGAGGTGCACGTCAGGCAGTTCCATCATCACTGGCACTCCTTCCATCGCTCCTGCAGCCCTCAGGTCTTTCTGCTCAGTTGCGAGCGTCGTGCAGAATTCAGGAGAGCCGAAGTCAACGCTTTGGAAGCGCTTGAGTCCGAACAATACGCGTTCAGGGGTGTTGTCTGTTATCAGCACAGGGAATGCGAACTGGAAGAGGAAGCCCTCGCCGCCAAACGCCAGGTCGTCCCTGACAGAGGCCTTGATGTAATAGATTATGTCGTACGCGAAGTGCCACTGGTTGATGCAGAGGTAGCGCAGGAACTTTCCAGCGCCTCTTCCGGTGTTTGACTTCAGTGATTGTCCTTCGCTCGGCTGGGCATTGATCTGCATTCCCCAAGCAGGCTGGTATTCAAAGCCGATCTTGAGGTCGCTGGGCCTGACGCCGACATCATAGAATAGCTTGAAGTACTGGTATGCGTCATCAGGCGTCGCGATCTTGGGAGGCTTCATCTCCCTGCCCTGCTCAAGCTCTCTTGTCATGCGCACATAATCCCTGTGCAGGGTGTCGTACGTGCCTTTGGGCGCTGTGAATGGGAAGTGTTCTGTGTTCTTGATGCGCGTGGTCGGGATGTTGTAATACAGCAGTCTCTGCAGGCGCTGCTGCACATCGCCGAGCCGCCATCGCTTTATCCCGCACTCCAGCACCAGGCCGTCAAGGGGGATGTTCTCGCTGTCAGCTGCCATCAGGTCTATTGTCACGTTCTCAAATACCATCTCGCGGTTTTCCATGGCCATCGTCGCGTTCGCGAGTTCCCATATCTGCTTGAGCCGCACTGGCAATCGCACGACAAAGTCTGAGATGCGCGTTGTCCTGTCTTCTGCAGTAAGTGCCAATGGCCATGAGAGCCTGACAATCACCTGGTCGTCTGCGATGGTCGTGCGTGCCGTGACATTGCCTTCCTCGACGACCGCAAACCTGTCCTTGAATTCCTCAAACTCGCCGATGCAGCCTTTGAGGTTCTCGTTCATGTGCCGCGAGATCTCGCGCTCCATGAAACCTATGCTCGGAGTCCTGTCTTCGCCTTCATAATACCATAATGGCACCTTGAAGTAATTGAACGAATCAAGCTGGATGTATGCGGTCGGCGTGCGCTCGATTATGCCAGGCAGCCTGACAAAGCCTCCTTGCAGTCCGAGCAGGCCAAGTCCCTCGTGCGCGATGTCATTGACGCACGCCTGCACATACTCGTACACCGGCCTCACGTCCTCGGGCACGATGACCTCTTCCTCGACCGGCTTGACCGCCTTCTTGGTCGTGAGATACACGACCAGCCCTGCGGTTATCAATAGGATGAGCCCGATTATGATGAAGACGGTTATCTGCCCTCTCCTCGATGAGCGATGCGAATCGAGGCTCATCAATCGCAATTGATGTTGCTTCATTGGACCTGCCTCAGCACGTCACGCATGTATGTGCGGTACCATGCCATGAATGCCAGATACACTGCGAATGTGACGACCAGCGCCGCGTTTCCTGTCACTACGCGCAACACCTGGCTGAGTATGACGTAGATGATGAAGATATATGCGAGCGGGTTAAGGAAGCTGCCAAGCCTGCCCAGGCCGATTCCGAATGCTTCGCCTACTGCCCTGCTCATCGTGTTATGCTTGGCGTAGGAGTGGTGCAGTATTGTCGTCAGGTGCGTATATACGAGCATCAGCACGATGAAGGCCACGGCGCCGATCATCGGCGACTGCGATGCCAGGATGAAAAGCATAAGCGTTATCCAGACAGTGCACCACGCGAGGTTGAAGAGTCCGGACCTTACAAAGAACTTTTTTTGCAGGGGCTTGTCCAGGAGCGTGAGCCAGATCATGCCTCGCGAGAGTGAGTATGCGATGACAACCGCGATCCAGAAGATGATGATAGCTGTTATTGATGCGCTGAAGAAGCTGCCTATGATGTCATTGTACATGTCCACCTTTGCCAAGAGCACCCCTCTGTCGCTGAGATCGACCTGCTTGAGCAGCTCCATGGTGCCGCGCAGGACATTGCTCAGGATGAGCGTGAGCACTGCGAGCACTGCCAGGAACAGGATGTCAAGGAGCATGATTATCGCGAAGCTCTTCGTGAGCCTGAATGAATCCCGGAATTCCTGCCAGCGCTTCAGCGCAGGACCTGTAGGCGTGAGCAGCAGCACAGCTCCTGATATCGCGAGCAATGCCACGTGCAGCTTTGTCTGCGTCCTTGCCGCGAACCAGGCGATCGCCAAGAGCAGGATTCCTGTGATGCGCGGGATTGTGATGAGGTTCTTCATACGTTCGCTCCAGGAGTATCGGTTGTCGCGTCTGGTGCCGAAGCAGCAGCTCCAGTGCTCTCGTTCAAAGGCGGCCCGTATGGTGTTGTCGCTCCGCCTGCGTGCATCACGATCGAATTGCAGAGGCTGCTGATTTTCTTTCCGCCATATGCCTCGATGGATGGGTTGAATTCCAGGCAGACCCCTGTGTAATCGTGTCTCGACAGCTTCATCAATGCAGAAGCGCCGATGGCGCTGGCTGTTTCGCCTTTCCCAAGCGGCTGTGCCTGCGGCCACCACGTCACGCTGCGCTGCGAGCCTCCAAATCTGACATTGTAACTCATGCCCTCTTCCTCTGGATTCGCGATGCTGAACGTGATGGTGTATACCCAGTATGTCTCATTTGGTGTGCTGATCGGCAGGGAACGCTGGCCTTCGATGTGCGCAGCTGCCCTGAGCGCGCCGCTCACAGGTGACGTGTACAGGATTCCATTCCGTGCCGGCTGGATGTCATAGTATTTGCCGCATATCTTTGACTTCCAGCAGTCGATTCCGCCCAGCACGATTGTCTTGCAGAAGAAGTCATTGACCTTGTCGCGCCATTCCTGCAAATCCTCCTCGTTGAATACCAGCGATGACCATCCTGCGAGCCCGCTGTACTGCTGGTAATGCTTGGCAAAAGTGCTGAGGAAACCGTGATATGCGCGGTTGGCATCTCTTGCTGCCGCGTACGCCTCGTCTTTGTCCAGCTTTGCTACCTCCTCTGGTTTGAGCGCTGGGCCTGGCTTTCCATCAACGCCCCAGTGGAACTGCCCTGTGCTTGGATCATACACTACCTGTCCCTCTTGTATCCAGATGCGGTACGGATCAATGCGTGCTTCCTGCTCTGCTTCTGCAGCCATCTGCCTGGTAAGTGGGTCTGTCCTTATGTCGCGCACTTCTTTCGATGTGAGTTGTTGATTGGAGTCCTTCCAGTAGTAATTGCCTGTCTTGGGGTCATAGGTCACCTGGCCTTCGTAGACATCGACTGCATAATCAGATGTTTTCGGCGGCGCTCCTGGGACTGTCGCGGCAAGCGTGGCAGTGCCTGTGCGCTCCTGGTAGCCGTAATATTGCGAATTGACGTCGTTTACCTTCTGGACAATCTCAGGGTCATAGATGATCGCTGGGTCAGTGACGACGTTCCCTTGCGCATCATAATACTGCTCAGAGAAAGGCGTGTAATAATATCCCTGTCCGATGTCATACGCGTCAGGCGGCACTCCGGCCGGTTCAGGGGCTGGTGGAGGCACAGTGAGTTCGCTGACTCTTGCCATGACAAAAGGATCGCTCTGCAGATTCAGCAATGTTCCCTCGTCTGTTATCCTGTCACCCCTGGAATCATAATAATTCTGCGTGACTGTGTCGTAATATACGCCGGTAGAGACCTCGTTGTTGAGGGCGCGGGCAGCAGCACTGATATCTGCGACCTGCGCGCTTATGCCAGGATCTTGCCGGATGATTGCAAGCGTCTCATCGCGGACTACAGTCCCATCTGGATTGTAATACATTCCTGTTCCTGGATCATACAGTATATCTTCGGTTACGTACTGCGCATTCGGCGGCAGGCCGCGTTCGCGCTCGTAAGCTGCCCTGGCCACCTCCATGTTCGCGCGCGTTTCAGGGTCGCTCAGGATGTTCGCCACCACAGACATATCTCCAATCCGTTTACCATCAGGGGTGTAGAGACTGCTTGAGGCAGGGTCATAGAGCAGATTCTCATCAATGTAGACTGCGGTCTCAGGCAGTTTCTTCGCTTCTTCTTGCGCTATTTGTTGGAGCGCTTGCTGTGCCTCTTCTTCTCCGAGCCGTTGCGCTTCTTGCTCTGCGTCATATGTCGGTCCTGCGGTCACAGTGGCAGAAGGCTCGAACCGCCGGATGACCTGTCCGCCGAACGGTGTTCCGTCTGAATCCGCGTACCTTACTGCGTATCTGTATTCGTTGGTATCAGGATCATAACGGTCGACCGAATCGATGAGATAGTAGATGTTCTCATTCGGCTTGTATACGACATCGCCAGGCTGGTATTTAGGCTGCGGCGGGTAAACTGGTTCTTCTTCTGCCTGGTACTGCTGAGGCGACGTGCCTTCGTGCTGGTCAGCGAGAACAGCGTTCACGCTCAGCAAAATGACGATGACCGCAAGCAACGCGTGCTTCCTCATTCTTCTCCCTCGTATTCATCCAGCGCATCCTCGAACTGGTTGCACCAGGTTTCGCTGATCGAGCCGAAATCAAAGAGCCCCTTGGCATTTTGGATCCAAGCAAGGCTGTCTCCGAGCTGGGAGGCGATGGAAAGCGCTGCACAAACCGCAAAGAACTGGCCAGGTCCTACTGGCGAAGAGCACGTGGCCTGGCAATCAAATGCATATGCAATGCCCATGCCTACCAATACAGCAGGGTCTGAGATTGCCCGCTGGAACATGTTAAGATAATAATTGAGCAGCGGCGCGAATGGAATCAGGTTAAAGATTTCACCCACGACAAAGCGGCACTGCATATAGTGCCTCTGGTCCTTGCACACGCTGATAGGCATGCCTTCTTCGCGTACTTCCTGCAGCAGGCAAAGCCCGTACCTGCATTCTATCTGCCGCCACTTGTCCAGATTGTAGATGATTCCTGGGATGCACAATGGCGGTACAAAGATGCTGAACACAAGGCTGTCCTTGATGTTCAAGTAAGTGGCTGGATCCCGAATGACCTCGCCCTTGCCTGCGACGATTTTGCCTGGCTGTGCGCCAAAGACAGATGGCGCTACATCGTTCGGAACACCGAATCCTGTGACCCAACTCTGTGCGAACTCATCAATGCCTGTGTCTATGCCCAAAGCATCCAATAATCCTTTCTGACAGGTGATATAGTCGCAAAACGCTTTCAACTGCTCAAGCAACGTGAAATTGTAGACCTTTCTGGCGTACTCAGTTGGGTTGCAGAGGACTTGTTCTGATTGTCGGATGCTCTGCGCAACCATCGTTCCTACGATAGGCCATGCATTGGCAGCGATTTCAAGCACCGCGAGAAGATTCATTATCACTGTCAATGTTGTGAGCAGATTGATGATCATATTTAGGATTTGGCACAGCTTTTCTGCGAACGCGAAGAACTTCTGGAGTTTGCCTATCGTTTCCCAAGCGCCTTCGGTGCGGTCCTGGACGTCCTTGACCTCGTTGTCTATGCTGCTGTAGAGCTCGCCGAGAGGCAGGTTGTAGAAATCGAGCTTTATGGTGACATTGTCCTGCTCGTAGTTCTGCGGTATGTAGTTGCCCACGCGCGTGAGGATGCTCACAGGGCAGGATATGCTCAGGTTGTCGATGGTGTAATCAGTCGCTACCAATGTCATCGCGATATAGGGCTCTGTGCTGCCTGCGAAGTTGTTCTCTATCGCGAAGTCGCTCACATACTCTGTCTGTCCGCTGCATTCGTAGAAGTCAAGTGGCCCCTGGACGCTTATCGGCCTTGCGCCTGCATTGGGCGAAGTCATCTCTATCCTGCAGTAAACAGGATGGTCGAACACTGAGAGCGTGGTCCTGTCCAGCAGTGTCGGTGAGCACTCAGTGCTCAATGTCCAGTAGTTTGGATTTGTCTCGTTGCTGATGCCGAGGATTATGAATTCCTCGGCAGTGATTTCCGCAGTATTGCCTGCGGCATCTGCGAACGTGAATGGGATCACCACTGTCTGCGGTCCGGATTGCGAGACTGTGACGCCGAACGTGCACGTCTTTGTGAGATTGCCCTCACAGCGCTCTGCAGGCACTTCAGCGTCATCGCCCAGATCGCTGAAATCAGCAGTCGCGGTCTTGAATCCCAGGCCCTCGACCACGAACTCGAGGGTCTCGCCCAGCGAAGTGGCGTTCGTGCGCACGCGCTGCTGGCCCCTGAACGCGACTATCTCAACGATGCGAAGCCCTGAGGGCGCTGTCTTGTCAAAGCGGATGCTCGCGTTGAGTACTCCGCTCATCTGGTTGTCAAGGTCGTCGCGCGTTGTCGGCAGGAGCTTGACAGGATATGTCCCGCTCGATGCAGTCGGCCTGACATACCACGAGCATTCCCACAGGTCTGTCCCTTTCTTTGCGCAGCGGTCTGCCTTTGCCTGGGCATTGAGGCCGAGGTCGCGCAGGTCCAGGAATGCGTTCGCCTTGTCCAACCCTGAGCCAGCTTCCCTGAACTCTGCGATTATCGTGCCATTGACGCCAAGGAGATGCATTCCGTCCTCGTCAACGAACTGGGTCTTTATCGCGAGCGGCTCAGGGGCTGTGTCATCGATGCCGATCGTGCAGGGCAATACCTTTGTGTCCTTGTTGCCCATGAAGTCGCTGGCTTCGACAGTGACCTGGCAGGTTGCAGGCGTGGTTATTGCGACATTGCGCCAGATGAACCACTCGCCGCTCTGGTCCTTGCGCAGCACCTTGCCTATGCCAGGATTGAGCTTGGACAGGTCTGCGTAAACAGTCGCTGGGTTGACATCCACATCAGGGATGCGCACGAAGACATCAGCATTGATGGGCTGTCCTGTGCGGGCGTGCGTGACCAGGAAGCCTTGGTTGTCGCGCAGTTCGAGGTTTTGCGCGGCAGGTTTCTGTGAATCGATCAGGAGGTCGCGGCACACTGGCAGGCTCTGGTGCTGGAGGTGGTCTGTTGCGACCGCGCATAGCCTGATCCTGTTGCTTGGTCCGGTCACAGTCGGGGTATAGACGTACGTGCTCTCTTTCACGCACGTGCCCACAGGAGCGCCGACAAGCGCCACCTGGGTGTTATTCGCGGTTATGTTGATGAACTTGATGCCTGCGCAGCCTGTCGCCTTGCTCGGGTCGCTGCCATAGTCCTCGACCTTGTACCTTATCGTGACAGGCACTGCGCTCGTGCTCATGTTGGGATTCAGGGTGAAAGTGATTATCTTTGGCGCAGAGAAGTCGATGCTCAGGGTCTTGCTGGTCGAGGCGATCTCCTTGTTTTCGCCATCATACAGCTTGATCGCATAATCGTCAGTCCCGCTGGATACGATGTCTGTTGTCTTGTAAGTGCACTGGTACATCGCCTGGGCTTGAGGGGTGCAGGAGTCCATGAAGGTGTAAGTGTCAGCATTATGGACTTGTGCCCTTTGCCGCGCGACATCTGGCGTGGGATTGCCGAGCATCTGCGCCAGCAGCTGTATCGTCAGTTCATCGCCTTGCCTGGCAAAGCCATCCACGTTGTCTATGCCAGCGAACTTCTGCACAGTCAGCAGTTGCTGCGCAGCAACCACAGGCAGCATCATCATTAACCACATCATTGCCCATGCCGCGAGCTGCACGTGTCGTCTCATTCGATGATCCTCGGCTCAAGCAATTCGCGATATTTCTCAGTGTAGCTGGGGAAGTTACCAAGCACTTCAAGGTCCTCTATCTTGCGGTTGGATGACGGCAGGAGTCTTTCGAGGGCGAACGCGATGTAGTAGAACTCGATGCCTTTCGCGCCCTGGAGCATCTCGTCTGTCACAGTCCAGTCGAATTCCACATTGCCGTAGAACAGCGGGTTCTTTGTGTCGAATATTATGGGCTTGTCAGGCACCCAGAAGCATCTCCTCCTGCTGAACAGCCCTCCGCTCACGCAGCGCCTGTCAGGGGGTATCTTTGTGCTTGGTGAGGGATAGCGGAAGCTATAGACCGTGACGTGATAATCGCCAGGATAGATGCGGATGTTCTTGGAGGCGTCGTCTGGCGGAGTGCCGCAAGGGATGGGCGCCTTTGAGAACGGCGCGCCGCAGACTTCTGCGAATACTGTGACAGGGTCCTCGAAAGGCATGCCTTTGCGTTCAAGCATTATGATCGTGTCCTCGCGCGAGCCTTGGTTCACGACAGCAGTGGTGTCCACGTCCCAGGCCTGGATGTAGTAAGTGATTGTCCTGTTGCCCACCTGGCGTGTGCCCTGCTGTTTCTTGAGCAGCCATTTCTTGACAGAAACATTGACATCGTATGGAGTCGTCATTATCAGGTCAGCGGTCTGGACGCTGTCGTCCAGGACATCAGTCGGCTTGACCGCGTTCGGGTAGTCGGCATGGCTTGCCGTGAGGAAGCCGCCGAAGCAGCGTGGCAGCCGCTCCACGATCCTGCCATTGACTGTGGCGCCGATTGAGCACACCTCTTCGCCGCAGCGGTAAAGGACCTCTGCGTCGCTGACAGGCAGCCCTGCGCTCGTGCGGACGTTTATCGTGAACAGGCCTCCTGTGCGTTGCGCAGGATCACAGAGCAGTGTCGTCTTCTCCTTGAGATCAGGTATCTCGAAGAATGGGGGCTCGAGCTTTGCGAGCGGCTCGTTGTTGCGCAGGTTCGCTTCGAGGAAGAACTTGAACGAGTATCCTTCGCCGCCAAAGGCTTCCTTGTTTGTTATGTGCACGAGCACAGGATAGCTGATGTCATATGCGAAATTGTATCGCTGGATACCGAATATGATATTGAAGGTGTTGGAGAATCCTTCTGGCTGGCAGAGCTGTCCGTTGCAGTTGAGGTTGAAGTATGGCTTCCACCATGGCAGGTATGCGAACTTCACCTCGTGACCGAAGTTAGGCGCAAGGACAGGCACTGTGAAATCGCGGTTGTACAGGGTGTCGTACAGTTCGCGGTCTATTCCTTTTGGCGGCTCAAGGTAGCGGTAGTTCCTGGTATACGTGACCTTTAGGAGAGGGATGTAGCTCGCGAGCATCTCGCGCATCTTCTGCTCGACATTGTGCTTTATCCAGGTCACGCCCCTGCCGAATTTCACCTGGAAGCCTGACTCTGGCGGCAATGCGTCACTGTCTACCCTGCCGAAGACAGAGATGAATGAGCGTGTCTTGCGCTCGAGGAAGGCATGCTCTGCTTGTATGCTGGTGATGTTTGTCGCGAGCATGTAGATCTCGTAGAAGTTCAAAGGCAGCTCTGTGACGAATTCCTTGAGCGCGTGACGCTCGTCTGCCTTGCGCGCCTCAAGAGGATAGCTCAGCAGCACCACGACATTGCCAGTGCTGATGCGCGTGTCTGGGTCTATCTCGCCTGTGGGTGCCACGAACAGCTGTTGCTGTCTGAACTGCCTGAATTCGTTCAGGCATTCAGGCAGCTTCTTCTTTATGTACAGGTCGACTTGTCTCTCTATCGTGTCCAGCGATGGCTGCTCGCTCGCGAACGTGCAGTCAGTGACGCACTTGTTGTCTGCGTTCATGTGCCACCAGAATGGCACCTTTAGCTCAGAATCAGGCGCGAACTGCACTGCCCGTCCTTGCGTGGGCTCATAGGGGTTGTATCTGAGCGTGTGCTCGGTGTAGCCCCCTCGCTCGCCAAGCCGCTTGAACGCTTCCTTCGCAGTCTCATAAAGGCAGGTCTGGACGAATTCCTGCACTGGCCGCGCCTCAGCAGGCACGACTTCTGCACGGACGCGCTCTGCTTCCACAGGCGCGAGCACGCGCTCGCGGGTGACGTAAATGTAGATGCCGATGGCGACAATAAGAATGATTCCAATGATTATGAAAATACTCACCTGCCCCTTTTTTGCCATCTAAACCCACTCTTTTTACTAATGCACGGGAAAACCCAAGTTGGGTATATAAATTTAACTGTGCTGCATCGTCGATACGTGTTACCGTTTCAGGATGACGATAAATATTTATATACGCTTGTCAGGAAACCAAGGACATGGTTGTCGGGGACCTGGTTGAGTACCTTCGCGAACATCTTGCGCTTGGCTATGATCTCCACGAGCTTAAGCTGCAGCTCGTGCGCTACGGACACTCGCCAAAGACAGTCGAGGAAGCCTTGGAAGTATTGAAGAAGGATGCGCTTAACGCCCTGCCATCGCCGCCGCTGCCTGGTCACGTCCCTTCAGCAGCTCACATCTGGCTTTTGATGCCAGCGTTATTGTTCGTGGTCTTGTTCTCGATAGGATTGATCGTCACGCTGCTGAGAAATCCTGCGTTGTGATCGATAGAACGCTTTTATGGCTGGTCTCTGCGCCGTATGTCGCCGACTTCGTCGGCGAGCATGCTCGGCAATCCGTGGATTGCCGACAGGCGCCCAACTCGGATTATTTTGTATACTCTATTGAATAAACAGTCAATGCCGCATTCTCAACCACAACATCCAGCGTGAAGTCAGCGGTGTCAAGTCCTGCGTCGCAAGTATGCACGCACGCTGCATTGAAAGTGCCGTCAGGATTCATCCTGACCATGTCGTTGTCGAAAAGCAGGACCCTGCTGTTCTGCGTCGTGGCATAGGCCCTGACAAAGCCATTGCCATCGACCTTGCCTGAAATCCTGAGCGATTGCGGCACAGCGTCGAGGTGCACCCCTCTGGTTCCCGAGCCCACAAATGCCCAATTAAGGTCCTGTACAGTGTGCGGATCAAGGGTCGCTAGACCGACAAGACTGGGACGAAAAAAGACCAGGAAGCTGAACAGCACCAGCAGCACTGCCGCGGCAATGATATGCGTTGTCGCATGGATCGAGCTCTTTGGCTTCTGCAATCCTTGGTAGACCTTCACGAGCTGGTCGTATGCGAGCTCCTTGTGCAACGGCTCGAGTCGGGAGGCAGCGATATCGTTATAGGCCGCGAGCATGTTCTTGTAGCCGTTCGCAGCCGCGTCCATGTCATAATTATCCAGGGCGCTCTGCGTGCCGTGGAATGCGTCGACGAACTTCTGGATGAGCTCGATCTTGTCGTCAGCCATCGTTAACCTCGTTTTATCGTGAACTGGCTAAATTGGTATATAAACGTTATGGTGGTTCTTGACACGTTATGGTGGCAAAAGTTTTTATACTTGCCATCACGCGCGCCATCTCATGGCAGACAGACTGCCTGAACGGCAACCTGCAGGCGCGATGGTGTGCCCGAAATGCAGGAAGCCGACGCTGCAGCACATCGAGGCGACAGGTGAAGTGGTGTGCGCTAACTGCGGCTACAAGCAGATAATAACGAGGAAATAGATGGCGGCCAAACCCCCAAGAGCACAGCGCATCGGTGTCTTTGTTGACGTGCAGAACATGTATTATTCTGCGCGGCACATCTATAATTCCAAGGTCAACTTCAAGGCATTGCTGCAAGAGGCAGTGGAAGGCAGGACTCTCGTTCGCGCGATAGCTTACGTCATCCGCACAGAAGACCTGTCCCGCGAGGAATTCTTCAAAGTGCTCGAAAATCTCGGATACGAAATAAGGGCCAAGGACATACAGGTCTTTGTCGACGGCTCTAAGAAAGGGGACTGGGACATCGGCATCGCCATGGACATGATAGAGATGGCTCCCAGACTGGACACGCTTGTGCTCGTCTCTGGCGATGGGGACTTTGTGCCATTGGTCGAACACTTGCAGCGCGCGCTCGGCTGCCGTGTCGAGGTCATCGCGTTCGGCAAGTCTGCCTCAGGAAAGCTCCGCGACGCGACGAACAAGTTCACAGACCTTGATGCCAATCCCCGGAAGTTCTTGATATCCAAGAAACCACACGCAATGGCAAGGCCTGGCGAGATAGAGACTCATCATGAAGGGGTGGAACGCAGTGCTCGAGGTCAACGAAAATAATTTCGAACAGGAAGTTCTGAAGAGTTCTATTCCGGTTGTTGTGGATTATTGGGCAGGCTGGTGCGCGCCATGTAAAGCGCTTGCGCCGATATTCGAAAAAGTCTCCCAGACATTCGCCGGCAGGATGAAATTCGCGAAGTGCAACATCGACGACCATCAAAATATCGCGCAGGAGAACGGCGTGATGAGCATTCCCTGCATGATTGTCTTCAAGAACGGCATCGAGGCAGGCAGGATTGTCGGCAACCAGACAGAGGATTCTTTAGTGCAGCGTTTGAAAGCGCTTCTCTAGTGAGCAAATAATTGTGTCACTGCCCAGATCACCATGATGCCGAGCAGGAAGAAGAACAATTGCAGCATCGCTCTCCTGAATCTCATTGTCTGATGGAGTTCTGGCAGCAGGTCGACAGCTGCGATGTAGATGAATCCGCCTGCTGCGAATGGAATGAGCCACTCAGTGAAATGCTCGACGGTGGTCGCGAAATAATAAGCGAGCA
>Ga0247727_10009542_pt1 | contig 17532 bp, 16 predicted proteins | sample WisWelCaveWW1625_FD_202498 | JGI IMG/M metagenome (GOLD analysis project Ga0247727, IMG submission 202498) | Biofilm microbial communities from Wishing Well Cave, Virginia, United States - WW16-25 | ecosystem: Environmental > Aquatic > Deep subsurface > Groundwater > Cave microbial mat | place...
ACACCGGCGATGGGGCACGGCACGGCATCGCCGCTGCAGGTTTGCTAACCCCAGTAAGCCTACGGCTTACTGGGGTGGAGAAGAACCAACTACTATAAAAAGTGTCAACCATTTTCAGGACGTGACATGTTCACTGAAGTTCACTTACTGGCTTACAATCATGAAATCATCTGTCGCACAAATCACCGAATCATTCACCGAATCCGTCATTCGCGAAATGACGCGGCTCACGCATCTCTATGGCGGCGTCAATCTCTCGCAAGGTTTTCCTGATTTCCCGGCGCCCGAAGAAGTGAAAGAAGCCGCTGTTGCTGCGATTCGCGCCGACATCAATCAATACGCCATCACCTGGGGCGCGCCCAACTTGCGCCGGGCGGTTGCCGAGAAAGTGCAGCGCTACAATCATATCTCGGTCGATCCAGAGAAAAACATCACTGTCACCTGCGGCGCCACCGAAGCGATGATCGCGACGTTGATGGCGCTCATCAATCCGGGCGATGAAGTCGTCATCTTCGAACCGTTTTATGAGAACTACGGGCCGGACACTTATCTCTCCCGCGCCACGCCGCGCTTCGTCAAGCAGCATCCGCCGGATTGGCATTTTGATGAAAAAGAACTGCGTGCAGCTTTCAATGATCACACGCGAGCGATCATCATCAACACCCCAAATAATCCGACCGGAAAAGTTTTCACGCGCGAAGAATTGGCGTTCATTGCCAAACTCTGTCAGGAATGGGATGCCTTCGCCATCACTGATGAAATTTACGAACATATTCTTTATGATGGAACCGAGCATGTGAGCATCGCGAGTTTGGATGGCATGGCCGAGCGCACCGTAACAATCAACGGCATCTCGAAAACTTACAGTCTCACAGGCTGGCGCGTGGGCTGGGCCATCGCGCCGGAAAAGCAGACGAGCGCCATTCGGAAGGTGCACGACTTTCTGACGGTTGGCGCAGCGGCGCCGTTGCAAGAGGCTGCGGCAGTTGCGCTGCGACTTTCCGAAAATTATTATGTACGTCTCGCTGCATTGTATTTAGAAAAGCGAAACCGCTTATTGGAGATTTTGGAAAATGCCGGATTTCGGTGCTGGGTGCCGAAAGGCTCATACTACATCATGACCGACATTGCCGAGCTGATGAATATGCACAATCAACCGAATGACGATCAATTCGCGCGTTGGATGGTGAAAGAGGTCGGTGTGGCCGCGGTGCCGGGGTCGAGTTTTCATATGAACCCAGCGGATGGACAGACGCAGGTGCGGTTTTGTTTTTGCAAGAAGGATGAGACGCTGGTTGGTGCGGAGGAGAAGTTTAAGCAGTTGAAAGTTGCGAAGTAGTTTTGGGTAAAGATAGCATTATGCGTGATTCGATGATTTTCAAGCGGCAAGCGCCAAGCGCGGTGCAACTCACGCTTATGCAGTGTAGCCGGAATAAGGACTCTCGGTATTATGCACTGAAATGCACTAATCGTCCTTCAGTGAAGCCATGATTGCATCATTTGTATCAACTGAGAGCAAGAATGCGCTGTAAGGCTTCAAGACATCACGAACAAAATCTGTGATTTCAAAATCAACTTCATACGTTTCAGACTTAACTAGCTTATCCAGTATCCCGTATAAGAACAAAGTGTGTAAGTAAGCGGATAAACAATACTTGTCACGAGCCTGCCTAATTTGCTGTTTGCTAGTGAGTTTGTTCCGTGAAATGTAACGACGGATGACATACGAGTCCATATTCACCGCGATTCCCTCCACTAAATTTTCTTGGCCGGTTCCTTCACTATTTATTACCCTGACCACATCTTCACCTGTAAAGCAATAAGTCGTCCAAGAAGGGGTATCCGGATTTTCTGGCTTCTCAAAAACACGAATAAGTTGGGGAAGGGCTGGATTGTCAACTCGCTTTTCTGGTTTTTTTTCTTCTTTCTTTTGAGGATCAACAATCTTTACCCAGAAGATGCTTTCCAAATCCCCGCTCGGCGAAGTCAGTCTTGCTGATAACTCAATTTCATCGCCAACAGATATATCGTTCTTTGGTTCGAACGTAATGCGAATGAGGTTATCTGATGGGCCTTCGCGTGTCACTTCAAGAATATCTTCTACTTTGTTGGGTTTTCCCGGCCCATCTCCGCCCGAGACATCATTTGGCTTCCAGTTTAATATTTGAAGTTGCAATTCACCTTTTTCGTCTGGCCTAAAGAGATATTCATCTTGCACGTCGGTTTCGAATTTGATGGTGCCTTTACCATTTATGGGAATGCTCTTGACCCTCTTTCCTTCTGAGTTTTGCTTTAAGTCGATTCTAAATATCGATGGAAATCGTTTCGACTCAAGCGGTGACCTCTTGCCGGATTTTCCATTACCGGTTTCATTTTCTTGCGTAGCCCCTAAGCGCTTCAAAAATGACAAGTCCCCATTTTTTCTAAGAAGGTTCAAAAGATCTTTGTCTATCGGAATGTTCGACAAGATTTTTTCTAGTACCAAGCGGTCTTCTCCGCTTTCGTGCATTAACTGGCTCTTGCGCTTTTGATTTAGATCGCGCAATGTATCATCGGATTTTAGAATTTGGATTATCTTGTTTTTCAAAATCTCCGTGTTTTCACTTTCTTTAAGCCTATCGCGAGATGCCATAAAAAGGTCTTGACGAAATGAAGTCAAAATATTTGTGCAATCAACGTGAATTAACATCGAGTCGCGTAGCATCGAAAAACCAAGTTCCTGTGAAATGAATCTGCGAGGTAGCCAGCCCTGTGCTTGCCCATTTATTGTGAAAACAACGGGCTTTTCACCAATGAATTCTCGTTGTTCAACACTTGCTCTAAAGACTGTAACCTCGATATTGACCATACCCATTTCTTTGTTTTCAAAGGTAAATGCTTTTGTGGGATGTTCCTTTTTCTCGCGTTCGTCTAAGAAAATGCGAGTCTTATTACCCAAAACTGGCTTATCGGGTGTTTTGCTCCTGTAGTTTCGTTTTTCAAACACAATAAATGGAAGAGCAGGATGATATAAGAGTTGATTAAGCTCGCGCCACAAATCTAATGTTACATCGGATCGCGCTCCCCGTGGGAGTTGATAGCTGAACATTTTTACTATTGAACCACAATTGAGCTTTCGCCCACTTAGCCCCAAATCCAACTCAGTCACATCAAAGCGTGGTATTTGATCAGAAATCGTAAAATATTCATACCATGCACTGCGAAATGTGGCTTCTTCAGTTTTGGTAAGCGGGTGTCGCCTGACTAAAGTAAATCCCAAAGAATTTCTCGTTCCTGGTTTTACTAATTTATCTTGTCGCTTAGAAGCAATAAGTTGATAACGATGTTTTCCACAAAATACAACTGCTCCTGTTGATCCCATATTGTACTTGCCTTGAACAAACTGGATGCTTGTTTTGTTACCTCGATGTAGCGATAAGAATGTGCTTACGAAATCATCTGGATGTTGCCCTTCACCGTTGTCGTATACAGTTATATTCGGTGCAGAGTTATCGCCAGTCGCTATGACTTGAATATCCTCTGCAACGGAGCGCCTCTCCTGTGGTAGTAGTTCGCCAAAATCTCCGTTCTTGATCCTGTAAAAACGCTCAACTGCCTCTTGCATTGTCTTTGGCGCATCCACTGACTTTGGGTTAATGCCATTTACTAAGCACTGTTTGGTCAACAGGGCATCTATAGCATTAGTAATTTTTTCAACAAGGGCAGCTATTGGATTGCTCTGCTGATTTTCGAATGTGCTAAAGTTGTTTTCGGTGCCATATGGCTTCCAATTTGCCGGGTTGGACAATAAGGGATGACTTTGTACAAGCCTATGTAACTCATCTTCATTCGATGCGTCGTAAATATTCCAAAAAAACTGTTCATTTGAATTCATTGAAACCTCCTGCAAGCGATCGCCGGCGTAAATCAGAGTAGCAGCGATACGATGTTTTCCAGTTCTCTCGTGATTGATTTTTGATCGGCTGAGTCAAGTCGTTCCCCCCATTCAATTCTGTAATACTCTACCGACGCCATCGCGCTCATGCAGAAATGAATCGTCGACGTAAATGGTAGTGAATTCTTCTTTTGTTGCAGTTAGATCGAGAGAAAGTTGTTGGCAGTAGGTATGTGTTAAGGCGTGGCAAAAGTGCCGTGCACATGGTTGCTATTTTGCTCCATTCAAAGAAGTTGTTTTTCTTCTTTTCACCACTTATTTTTGCGTCACGTTCATTTCAATACCGAAAGGAGATTACTATGTCCGCAGAAACTCTGATAAAAGAAGTCAAAGCGTTGCCTGTTACCGAGAAGGAGAGGTTTTTGTCGTACTTGTTTTCGGATCAAGAAGTCTCGGAAGAAATTGAAAGGTTGGGGTTGCTCAAGCTGAGTGAGAAGGCTTTTGATTTTTGGAACGATCCTCGTGAAGATGTTTATCAGGATTATACACGGTCGGTATCACAGCGAGGCAGATAAAACCGGTTTTTAGAAACTGCCTCGCCATGCCGACACAATCAAATGGTTTTTACGCCAACCATCAAGCGTGTTTCCTCGCCACCCGAATCATCGCTTCCAAACTTCGCTCGACATCAGCTTCCGTAGTTGCCCACGACGAAACGCTGATGCGCATCGCGGTTTTTCCCTGCCAAACAGTTCCGCCGCACCAACATGTGCCATCGGCTTGAATGCCGGCGATGACGCGATTCGTTTTCTCCGCGCTTCCGAACGAAACCAAGACCTGATTCAATACGACCTCATTGAGAATTTGAAAACCAGCGGCGCTCAATCCTTCGGCAAACCTTCTGGCGTGGCTGCACGTGCGTTCGATAAGATCAGCCAAGCCAGTTCTTCCCAAGCTTCGTAAAGCCGCCCACACTTCAACGCCGCGCGCTCGGCGAGACAACTCCGGCGTGTAATCGGAAGGATTGCGCTCCGGGCTTTCGGTCGGCAGATACTCGGCGGTGATTGCCATTGCCGCGCGCAGCGCATCGGCGTTGCGAACGAACGCCAGCCCGCAATCATACGGCACGTTGAGATATTTGTGCGCATCGGTCGCCCACGAATCTGCATTCTGAATTCCTTTTGTGAGATACGCGCGCGATAGCGCAGCCGAAGCCCACAGTCCAAACGCGCCATCGACGTGCACCCATGCGCCACCGTCGTGGGCAACTCTGCAAATTTGATCGATTGGATCGAACGCGCCGGTGTTGACGTTGCCGGCCTGCGCGCAGACAATCGTTGGGCCGGAAATTTTTGGAATGGCGTCGGCGCGCATCCGACCTTGTCCATCCACCGGCACTTTGACGACGCGGCTTCTGCCGAGGCCGAGCAATCCGAGAGATTTGAAAAGCGTGGGATGCGCTTCTTCGCCGACGATCACGGTGATCGACGGCGCGCCGAATAATCCATCGGCCTCGACGTTCCATCCGGCGCTTTTGAGAACGGCGTGACGCGCCGCCGCAAGAGCCGTAAAATTCGCAACCGTTGCGCCGGTAACGAATGCGCCTCCACTTTCGCGCGGCAACTTTAAGACCTCGAGCAGCCATCGCAGCGTAATTATTTCGATGAATGCCGTTCCCGGCGTCACCTGATACAATCCGGTGTTTTGATCCCATGCCGCTGCCAGCCAATGTGCCGCAAGCGCTGCGGGCAGCGAGCCGCCGATGACGAAGCCATAAAATCGCGGCCCCGCCATCGCCATCGTGGCCGGAGAACCGATTTCATCGAGCAATTGCACGACGCGCTCCGGATCCAGCGGCTCGTCCGGGAGCGGCTCATCGAATTTTAATAGGTTAGCGACAGCTTTTGCGCTCGGTGCGACGCTGCGCGCATCCAATTTTTGCAAATAGCCGATGGCGCGTTCCGCCGTGTTTTTCAATAACTCCTGCATAACTTTCTCCGATCGATTCATTCACCATATTTACGGCTTGTACAGGACTTCGTAATGCGTAACGTGAGGTTCAAGCTCGAGCATGAATTTGTATCCTTCTTTAATCGAACTCAACTCGCTTCGCTGATTGATCCGCCCCAACGCGACCGATTTCGATCTCTGCTTTGTGATAGTTTTCTCCGCGCACCGGCGACCCCGCTAATCGTCGCAGCATCGCCAATTGTCCGGTGTGAGTGAGCGCGTCGGCGATCGGCCCTTGAAATATTTTTTCAACGGGACTACCGAGAGGCGCAACGGAGGCAAGGTAATCATCGAGCTTTTTCAGCGCATTGAAAAAACGCTCGACTTCTTGCTCCCAAGGCAAAGGAGTGGAATCGTTCCATTTTTGTTTTCCAATCGCCAGCGAGAGCGCCCAATCGACCAAGTCACCGATATGAGCGAGAATCTGCGCGGGTGTGCGTGTCTTCTCTCCGATATGAAACTCGGCAAAATTCTCCGGAGCATCGCGCAGTGATTTGCCGCATCGATAAGCCAGCGTCGCAACCGTGTGGCGTAGCAGCTCGCGTTTCGAGTCAATGGTCTTGTTCATTTTGTTTTTCCTTGTCTCCGTGTAGAGCCGGGGTGTATTGGCTTGCAGGAAGCGAATCCGAAATTCGCTCATCGGCGTCTTGTTACCCGTCGTAACTGGAGAAGTTTTATTCGCGCATAAATCAAAGTGCTTCGTGAATTTCGCTCTACGGTCCTCGCGCTTTGCCTTTCGCTACGTCCTGTGCCACAGCTCATGATGCCGCGCATGCGTTTCCAGATACGCGCCGGCGGCGAAGTGTTTATCATAAAACTCCAAATCGAGATGATGCGCTTGCAGATATGTCAGGATGAAAATCGACGGTACGGTGCCCGGAAATTTGCCGAAGCGGTCGAACACATAGTGCGCCATCGTGGTCACACATTCCTTGAACTCCTCGCTGTGAACTTTGCCGGCGCCGCGCACGCGCGCGTTTTCGCGATACGGGCCGGGCGTGTTGGGATTGAACGGGCCGCCTTCTCCGAATTTGCGTTTGACGAATGCTTCAACCGCCGCACGCATGTCTTTGTAATGCGGCGGACAAAAGCCTTCGAACACGCCGGGCAAGCCGGTGATATTTGGCAAAGGCCAGCGCTCGTCAGTGTCGAAGCGGAATCCCAGCCCCGGCATTTCAGGATCGCCGCCGGCGCCGAGGACGCTCATCGGCGTGATGCCGTCGAACATCCAACCGCCGAGGCCCATGGCCTGCAGCATTAGCGCACCTGCATAGCACGCGGTGGAAAGCTCGGCAGTCACCTCGGCGAGCGACAACTGCTCGATATAAGTGAGCGGGTAGGGATTTTTCACATCGACCAGCGAGCTGAACTTCTCGATGCCCGGAATCGGATTCTTGTTAATGTCGTCGAAGATGCACGCGCCGTTCTGCACGAGATAACAAAGCACCGCGACATGATGCTGCGCCAGATCCGCCACGGGAATGATGAGCGTGCTGCCCGGCACATTCACGCACCAGGGATTGTGCATCTCGATGTGAGCCGGTTTCGGCGGAATGTGCATGCGCTTGTCCGACAGCTTGCGAATGCGCGCGCGATGCGCTTGTAAATATGAATTGAGATCGGTCGCGCCGTTTTCATCACGCTTGACTAAATCGTGCACGTTGCGCGTCGGAAGAAAATACGTGCCGTTGTCATCGGTGTAAAAAAACTCTGTGGTATGAAATCCGGCAGCAGAAGGAAACGTGCGACCGCCTGCGGCGCTGGCATAGTTCGGAATGTTCGGCAAATAATTTTTATTGTAAGGATGCAGATAAAACCAACCCGTGTTGCCCGCCGCCGCGGTGAGCACCATCATCTGCTCCAACTCGCCGAGCGGCATGGGCGCATGCTGCGATTTGAATTTCAGCGGGCCGTCCGGAATTTCTGCGCCCAAGGCGAAACGTCGCGCGCGCCGGCCGTGCAACGCTTCGATGAGCGGCATGGCGACGGCCAGCTCAAGCCCTTTCGGAATCGCCGGAATGCCTTCGAGCAGAATTTTGCCCCGCTTTTTTGTCGCTGCGCCCAGCGTATTCATTTTAAGCCCGGTGAGCATCGTGCCTGTGCCGACTAATATGCCGCCGAGCATTTTGCGCCGCGTTATGGAATGGCGGCTTGAAGAATTGAGTTTTTCCTTCATGACTTTTTCTCCTTTGATTTCAGGATTGAACCTATGCCAGTTTTAGAACAGCAGCAATGAGTTTGTTTGAATCAAAAAAATTAATCTCTCCGATTGTGCGGTATTTTCCGCCATCAACCGGCGCCAACGCGAAACTCGGGAAGTTAATCCGTATTTCATCCTGTTCCAATGTACGCATTGTTGGGCGCTTTTTCTACTGTCACTGGAGATAGTTTTAATGCGATCGAGATAATTAAGCCGACGATACGCGATTTCGAATCCAAGCCTTTAAGCGATTCGAGTTTATTTTTGCGAACCCATTTACGCGGAGAGATAGGACTTTTCTCCTATCGCTTGGGATAGTTTTTCGAAGGGAGAGTTTGAGCAAATGTGATGAATAAAGAATTGAGATTGCCCGCGGTATTTGCAGAAGACCGACTCCCTTGATCTTGCAAAAAATATGTGCTGGTTGCCACCGGCATCAAAGATCGCTCGCAGCATTGCAGATGGGGCTTCAGTTCACGACCGTGTCGAACAACTTACCGCTACCCATCAATATCATAGTTGGGGGTGATGAAGAGCTTGATTTTTTGCCCGATCAAAATTAGGATTCTTATCAGGAATACGGCGCGAGCAGGCAGCGAAATTCCGGCACGACGATTTCCGGAACAGATCAACCGGCCCTCTATCAGGCCGAGCGCGAGGGGATCAATTTCCATCGCGTGCGAGTGCCCGATGGGAAATACCGCGTCACGCTGATGATGGCTGACTCGGAGCACCATGCAGCAGGTCAACGCGTGTTCGACGTTTATGCGGAGGGGAATTGGGTTTTCGACAATCTCGACGCCGTAGCCGAAGCCGGCATGAATACCCAAACTTCCAGCCCCCAGAGGCTTCCTGAAAACGCTCTCGCGAGAAAATGGTGAGCCTCCGAAAAATCGAAATTATCAAAAGACGTTCCTGCAACGGCTTGGTCGTTGCTTGCACGCCTAAGTTTTCATGAGTCGCGTGCAAGAAAACCTCGACCAAGCCGAGGTTGGAACGCTCTGCGGACGGCCAGTGAATGATCATCTTACCGTTTCATCGATATCAGAGCCTTCCCCACTTCTTTTCTTACCGCTTCGCATACATCCGTCGCCTCACGAAGAAGCGCGTCCAACTGCTTTTGTATTTCCATCACGAAGCTCTGATCTTTGATGCTCGGTACATTAATCCTCACGTTGTAAATCGCGCCTTGCAAACCCGCATGCGCCATCAAGGCGCCGACGCCGGCGTCGCTGATCGCTGCGGCGTTTCCTGCTTTCGCCGCGCGCTGGCAAAGATCGAGCGCTTGGCGGCAGAGCCGCGCCGTTGCCAGCGGCACTTGCGTCGCATGCTTATAGCCTTCTTCCATAGCGCGCTGCCGCATTGTTTTTTGCTCTTCGGTATCCTTGGGCAAGCGCATGGCTTCGAGAACCGCGTTGAACGCTTGAGCATCCTCGTCAACGGCGTTGAGCAACTGATCTTTTATTTCTTGCGCTTTCTCCGCCAGGTCATTGAGATCATCATAGGCTGCGTCAAATTCTCCTTTGCCGGTGGAGAGATTCGCAACCATCGAAGCGAGCGCCGCGGCAATCGAGCCAGCCAGCGCCGCAATTGAGCCGCCGCCGGGCGCTGGACTTTCACGCGATACTTCATCGACAAATGCTGCAAGCTTTTTGTTGATGAAGGCCCCCGAGCGCTCCGGCATGCCGATGATTTTCTTTTCGGCCTCGAAGGGAGCGACGTCGCGCAATCCCATCGACTGAATCGCGGTCTCGATCACATCCTCCACCGGAATGCCGGACGATTTTTTCATGCGCTTCAAATAAAACTTTCCGGAAGCACGCATCGCCTCGTAAGGAATGACGCCAACGACTTCCGAGCCGGTGATGACGATGCCGCGCTTACCGGCCAGCTCGCGAGCTGCTTCCAATACGACGTGAGCCGGAGTGATTTTGAAGTTCGTAAGATTGATGGAAATCTGCGCGCGCTTGTAATTTTCCACCACCCAGCCAACGGCTTTAACATGCGTGAACAAGCCATCATCATATACTTCCTTGCCGATCAAATTTTTCTCATCGTAGCCCAATTCTTTGAGACGCGTGTATAAGTCTTTGCCATGGGCTTCGCGATAATGCGCTACCAACTCGGCCATCGTGCCGCCGACAAAATCACATGGGCCGCATGGAAATTTTCCAGCTTCATATTTTACTATTTTCCCTTTGTAATAAAATGGATCGATATTGCCGCGGCGTTTCTGCCGGCCACGCTCGCGCAAGGCATAGGCGATATCCGTTGCATAGCGCCGGTCAGTGGTGTTGAGATTGATGTTATAGGCGATAAGAAAATCCCTCGCGCCGACGACGGCCGCGCCGGTACGTGCGTTGAATGTAGCCGGGCCGAAATCCGGTTGCCAATTGGGATCGGTTAAATTGGATGACAGCGCTTCATACTCGCCGCTGCGAATCGTCGCGAGGTTGCGACGCTCCGGGCGGCTTGCGGCATATTCGTAGAGATAAATTGGAATCTGCAATTCTTCGCCGATTCGTTTTCCCACAATCTTGGCAATCGCCACGCAATCATCCATCGTCACGCCGGAGACCGGAACAAATGGCAGCACATCGGTCGCGCCCATGCGCGGGTGCGAGCCGTGATGCTTCGACATGTCGATCAACTCCGCGGCGCGCTTCACGGCGCGAAACGCCGCCTCTTTCACGGCCTCCGGGCTGCCGATGAAAGTGACCACCGTGCGGTTGGTGTCGGCGCCCGGATCGACATCGAGTAGCTTCACACCTTTTACAGCTTCGATTTGATCGGTAATTTCTTTGATGATGGCTTGATCGCGCCCCTCGGAAAAATTCGGCACACATTCGACGATTTGCTTCACCTGCGTCTCCTCAAAAAGTTCATTTCATTGGGATGAATTTGACGAAATGAGCGGAGAAACTCAAGAGCAATTTGTATCACATGCGCTGATTGCGGCAACCAAAAATTTCTATTGGCTAATGATGACCAGCTTTATTATAATGATGCATCGCAGGGAAGCGATATTCTGAGACAATTTCGGCGGGAAAATGGAAAAGCGTCGCACGAGCTATCCAGAAAACCGAAAAGAAGTTTATAAATTTTGGCTTGGATTCTCTGAGAAAGTAACACTCGTTGTTCTTGCGGTCGTCATCATTCCGCGTGTTATCGGGCAATTGAAGTATTCTGTTGCTTTACTCATTTGGGCCTTTTTTCTTGTCCTTATTCTCATATCGATGATGACATTAATTAGTCTTAGACTTTGGTATTTGAAGAAAGGTGATACTCAACCTTAAGAGGAAAATATGGAAAACGAAATTACTTTTATGATGATGGTCACCATAATAGTTCTGGCTGGTCTTTACATGCTCTGGTGGACTCGCAAGCAAGAACGTGAGCAAGAGCGCAAACAATAAGCATTGCCATCGAGGATAGCCATGGCAATTGAAATTGCGTTTGCAGTCGTCATGGTTGCTTTGGTTTTTGTGGGCGTTTATATCCTGCTTTGGATGCGCAAACAAGAGCGTAAGCAATAAGTACAGCAAATGGAAAAAGCCGTGGCTAACGAAATTGCTTTCACGTTCATCATCTCATCATCTCTATGTTCGCGCTCGCCAGCCTTTACATGGTTTGGTGGATTCGTAAGCAGGACGCAATGAAGAGCACAAATAAAAAGAGCTATGTGGAGATCATTTGATGTTGCGCTTTATTCCTTCTGATTTATGCAAAACTGGAGGCTGCAAATGAAACGAGGTTGGGAGATCGTATTTGTAATGATACTTGCCATGGGATGTTCTTCGCCGGAAAAACTGCAAAAGGGTGCGCAAGCTTTCCTCGATGATTACTTGGATGATTACTCCGCCAAATACAAAGAACTTTCTTACGCTTCATCGCTGGCGCAATGGGACTTGAACACCAAAATCATCGAGGGTGATTCGACCAATGCAGTTGCAGCGCGAAAAACAAGCGAGGCGCTTGCCGAGTTTACCGGCAGCGCGAAGAACATCGAAAAGGCGAGAGCTTTTCTTGATCAAAAGCAAAATCTTTTGCCTCTGCAGGTAAAGCAGCTCGAAAAAATTCTTTACGAAGCTGCGAACAACCCTCAAACCGTCGCCGAAGTGGTGAAGGCGCGCATCAAAGCCGAAACCGAGCAGACCGAAAAACTCTTTGGCTTCGATTTCAAGATCGATGGCAAGTCGGTTACGACCAACGCTATTGATGAGATATTACGCGCGGAGAGTAAACTGCCTGCGCGCCAGAAGGCATGGGAGGCGAGCAAGGAAGTCGGCAAAGTTCTCAAAGACGGCTTGGAGAATTTGCAGAGATTGCGCAACCAAACTGTGCAAGCGCTCGGCTACACCGATTACTTTACCTACCAAGTCTCAGACTACGGTATGTCTACCGAAGAGATGATGGCGATGATGGAAAAGCTCAATCGCGAGCTGAGGCCGTTGTATCGCGAGCTGCACACTTATGCGCGCTATGAGCTAGCGAAAAAATATGGCGTGAGCGACGTTCCGGAAACGCTTCCCGCGCACTGGCTGCCGAATCGCTGGGCGCAGGATTGGAGCGCGATGGTTGCTGCCGAGGGGTTTGACTACGAAGCCGCATTGAAAAAAAAATCCGCCGAATGGTTGATCCAACAAGGCGAGAGTTTTTATGTCAGCCTGGGATTCTCGGCGCTGCCACCGGTTTTTTGGGAAAAATCCAGTCTCTATCCTTTGCCGCCTGATGCGCAGTACAAGAAAAACAATCACGCCTCGGCCTGGCATCTTGATCTTGAGAACGATTTGCGCAGCCTGATGAGTGTCGAGCCGAACGCCGAATGGTATGAGACGGTGAATCACGAGCTTGGCCACATTTATTATTTCATGAGCTATACGAATCCCGAAGTGCCGGTGCTTTTGCGCAATGGTGCGAATCGCGCTTATCATGAAGCCATTGGCAGCTTGATGGGACTTGCTGCTGTGCAAGAACCTTTTCTCAAACAACTGGCATTACTGCCTGCAAGCGCGAAGGCAGATCAACAAAAATTGCTTCTCAAAGAGGCGCTCAATTATGCCGTGTTCATCCCATTTTCTGCCGGTGTGATGAGCGGCTTCGAGCACGATTTGTATGTGAAGAATCTTCCCAAGGATCAATACAATCAGCGCTGGTGGGAGTTGGCGAAGAAGTATCAGGGAATCGCGCCGCCGTCCGATCGCGGCGAAGAATATTGCGATGCGGCTTCGAAGACTCACATCAATGACGACGCTGCACAATATTATGATTACGCCCTGTCTTTCGTTCTACTCTTCCAGTTGCACGATCATATTGCCACAAAGATTTTGCAGCAAGACGTGCATGCCGCGAATTATCATGGCAGCACGGCAGTCGGCGATTTTCTGCGCGACATCATGAAACCCGGGGCCAGCCGCGATTGGCGTGAAGTTTTGCGCGAAACAACCGGCGAAGATTTGAGCGCGCGAGCAATGCTGAAATACTTCGAGCCGCTGATGGCGTACTTGCAGGAAACAAATAAGGGCCGAACACACACGATCGGGGAGATTTAGCAATGCAATTTTGCAAGCGTCAGGTCAATGCAGCAAGTTATGTTTCAAAAAGGAGGTTGAGTGATGTTAAACAGAATGCAAGCTGAGGAAATCTTACGCGATCTGCTTGTGTTGCCTTCTGAACGAGTTGCCGAGGTTCAGGATTTTGTTTCTTTCCTCAAGGATCGCTATGGCGATAAAAAGCTAGTCGACGAAAGCACCTCATGGTCTGAAGAAGATCTGCGCGACCTGACAACCGCTGTTTTGAACCATGCAGATCAGGCTCTTTAAGACGGAAACGGAAAAATGCAATGGTCAGACCTGGTGACGTAGTGACCGTGGACTTTCCTGGAGCGTTGGGACTAAAGAGGCGGCCAGCAGTTGTGGTTTCGACGGATACATACCACACAACACGACCCGACGTTGTGCTTGGTTTATTAACCAGCAATACAACTACTGCAGTGGGCCCAACGGATTATATTTTACAGGATTGGTCAACTGCTGGTCTGCATAGTTCTTCAGCTTTTAGAGTTTTTCTGGCTACACTACCTGCTTCAAGTGTTGTTGTCATCGGGCATTTGTCCGATCATGATTGGCAAGAGGTGCGTGCTCGTCTCAAAGTCGCATTGGCCGTGGCTTGAGAATGAATCCTTTATGGTGGAGTAAGTGCGGTGATCGAACGTGACTACCTCATGCGCATGATGCAGCAACTTGCAAACGTCTTGGCGAGAATCATGCGGGCAAGAGAACAGGAAAAATATGACGAGGCGCAGGATGCCATCGATGGAGCTTACGGTGAGCTTTTTGGTTTGAATGCCACCTTGCTTGATGTGATGAGCGCCGAATCCCTCGCGCAATTACTCGGCGATAGGGAAAAAACAAAATCGTTGGCCAGGCTGTTCAAGGAAGAAGCCGAGTTGCGCGAGCTTCAAGATGATCCAACACAAGCCACTATCAAATACAAAAAATCTCTAGAGCTTTATCTCGAAGCGGGAAGCGCGCAAACTAAAATCGATCTTGAATCCGAGAGCATAATGAAGCATCTTCTGGATAAGATCGATTTTGAGCAGTTGCCTGAAAAGTATCACGCCATCTTAAAGAAAATGCGGACAGCTTCCACCTCTGCCTAATATTCACAATTGCGCAGGCGCGTGAGGATTGGTGTCCACTGCTGAAGGCAGCTCACCGCGCACAAGATAATCCGCGAGAGTTTGCAGCGCATTCTCCACGGCCTCGCGTTGTTGATCTTCATCTCCTGCCAGTCCCAGCGTAAGCTTTTTCTTGAGCTGCGTTTCTTTGCCAGCGATGCCTTCGGCCCAGGCCTTCCAAATAATCAAACCTTCTCCGGTCATCAGCATGGCATGAAAGTGTGGCAGTAAGTCTTTGCCGCCGAGAATGTATTTGCCCTGCTTCTCCGTTGCATAGGTCGAAAAATTTTCTCCGTACAAAACAGCGTCGGCCTTTAATTCTTTCGCCACCCGGCGCAGCGCCGCTATGTCGAATCCTTGCGGCGTTTCTTTCACTCCCATGTCGATAATCATTTGCCGCACTGAATCATCCGGGATGATGTAATAGCGCCGAAAATCCGAGAGGGTGGTTTGGAAAATCTGCCGCATGGAAATCCGGCTGGTACCGGATTTGATCTCGCCGACAAAACCCATCACGGCGAGACGTTTGACGGCTGAAATTTGCGGCCGATCGTACTTGAACACGCCATCTTTCTTCGTGCCGCCGCATCCGGCGATACTAAGGATCAACGCTCCGATTGCCAGAATTCTGAAAGTTTTCATTCATCGTCTCCTTCATCCTGATTTTGATGCACCAATATCGCAGATTGTGAGCACAAAATCAAAAACAAAATTGTTTCCACCGAAATATTTTCCGATTAGAATTGTGCGATGGAATGATCGCTACGGTTAGCTCGTGGCGAGGTTTGCTGCGCGGCGAATGATGACGAGGCTGATGTCATCGGCTTGTGAATTTTTGTTGCGATGGACGACGATCTCCGATAGGATGCAATCGCTAAACTCTTGGAGCGAGCTTGCGGGTATAGAATGCAGGAGAGATTCAAGCCGCGAGATGCCAAACTCCTCACCGGCTGCATTTTCGGCTTCTACCAGACCATCCGTGTAAAGCAACAACGTATCGCCTGGCGCCATCAAGGTATGCTGTGATTGAAATGATGTTTCGGCCTGCAGCCCGAGCGCGATGCCCGAGGTGCGAAGCTGTTTTACCTCTTGGTCGCCGTCTTTTATGAGCAAGAGCGGCTCATGCCCGGCAGTAACGTAAGCGATGTCGCCGGATCTTTTGTCGAGCATCATATAACAGGCAGTGACAAACATGTTGCGCGGCGCGAGACGATACACGGCGTGATTCAGCTCGGCCATCACTCTTTCTGGCGTCTTGTCTTCATCCGCAATCAATGCCAGTGCGCCCTTCAGCATGGCGGTCAATAAGCCCGCTGCAACACCATGACCCGCCGCATCGGCGATCAGAATACCATATTTGTTTTCCCCGAGATCGAGATAATCAAAATAGTCTCCAGCGACTTCGTTCGCAGGCTGCGTGACGCCAAGAATCTCGAAGCCGAGAATTTGCCTGCTACCGGCCGGCGTCAGGCTGGTTTGGATTCGCTTGGCGATTTGCATTTCGGCGTCTCGCGCGGCGCGTTTTTCCCATTCTTTGCCGATGACGCGCACGAAGAAAGCGTAGCCGAGGGCAATCATGAAAATTGCCAGCACGCCGTCCCGTTGCGCCGCCGACTTGGCGACACTTCGATAACGGTCAATTGCCTCTGCCGCCGCTTTTTCTTGCGGATTGGCTGCTGGCTTCATATAAGATGCCTCGGGATTCCATTGCCGCCGGGTGAACCCGAGACCGAGTATGCACATGGTGAAAACGACGATGGTGCATATCAAGAGCATGAACCGATGCATGGTCAAGACGATCATCGCTGCCATCGCCCCGGAGAACAACGCCTCGACCGCAACAAACCAAAAAGGCCAGGGTGGATTGGCAACATCCATCAGGCTGCTCAGCGGGCCAATAGGTGCGAAGATGAAAAACACCGCCAGCGCAAAGCCGCGGCGCTCACGCACCGGTCGGGTAAACCAAACATTTTTTCGGCGAATTTTGGCTTTTGCGGTCATTCGAGTATCGCTGCAAGAGTTTCGTTGCGACACATATTGGCGATTGATAGAAGATTCGGCTGGCGCGAAGAACTTCGAGGGCAAATCATGATTGTCGCGGTGGAGCTTGGCCGGCCGTGCCCTGTTGTGCTAGTTCTCCAGACCTCGGAGAAGCGGGTGGCGATGGTTGATTTCTTCTTAAGAGCAATAAAAGTCCGAAGCCGATGAGGATAAACGGGAGCAGTGGGACGATGAGCAACAAAGGGGCAAGCAAGATTCCAAGAACGCCGGCAAGAACGGCGAATGGAATGATCAAAATGATGCTGAGCACGACTGCGCCAAGCGCGGCGAGAATTTGAAACGGCAGCGCCAAGGCGGCAAATGTCAGGTGAAAGATTGCGCCAACGATTTTCAATACCAGCCATGCCACGCCGAGAACGCAGAATAGAATTAGTAACTCTCCCATAGAATTGCCCTCCCTATTTAGAAAATTAAATGCGTTTTGGAAAAGGCCGGTAATTGATACGCGCGTTGCAATATCTTGTTGCTGCGCTATGCGGATAAATAAAAAGGCCATCCTGTAATCGGGATAGCCTCTACAAAAATCCAACGACCCGTTCGATATGTTTTCCGATGCCGGAGTCGATTTTCACGAAGTTGCCTTCCTTACAGCATTTTCTATTTGGATGAGAAGGCGTGAGGTGCTTATATTTATAAGCATGAAAGCCTACTCGTTAGACCTGCGACAAAAGATCGTGGAAGCCATCGACAACGAAGTCGGTACCTATA
>Ga0247727_10009543_pt1 | contig 17531 bp, 9 predicted proteins | sample WisWelCaveWW1625_FD_202498 | JGI IMG/M metagenome (GOLD analysis project Ga0247727, IMG submission 202498) | Biofilm microbial communities from Wishing Well Cave, Virginia, United States - WW16-25 | ecosystem: Environmental > Aquatic > Deep subsurface > Groundwater > Cave microbial mat | place...
GGGAAGCCGCCGCGTTCGGCGTGCTGGCGGCAGCTATCGGCGTCGGGCGCGATATAAACACAGTAAACCTTGTCGTCGGTCACGTAGCTTTCGACCCATTGGACTTGCGGGCCCATGTCGCGCAGCACGCCGCACGACTTTTGCGAAATGCCTTGCAAATCGGCCGCCGACAACTTGCCTGCCCCCGGAATCGTGCGCTCGATGACGTACTTCGGCATGTTGGTTTTCCTCAGCTAAACTGGAACTCGTGGTTCGTTCGAGAACATCGTGCCTCAGAATGTAGTCGCCGCCGGGCGGAAATTCCAACTGAATGCGAAGAACTTTGTTGACGGACCCGACCGCTGCCGGGACAATCTGCGTCGTCGTGAGTGGCCGCCGGTTGGCGGACCGCTCGTCTGCCGCGTCCTGTCACTTGTCTGAGGAAGAGTCGCCATGTGGATTCCAAAATGGGACCGTGACCGCCAGAAGGGGGTCGATTCGCCGGTGCCGACGCAGGTCGTGTCGAACGAAGAATTCATTCCCCGTCCGCAGAACGAGCGGCAGAAGCAGGTCGAGACGCTCGTCGCGGAAATGGGCGACGCGCGGGCCGCGCGGCTCGGCATCGGCCGCCGCGAATTCATGGCCAGCTCGATGGGGCTCGCGACCGCATTTCTGGCGATGAACAAGGTCTACGGAAATCATTGGGACGTGGACGAAGTCGAAACGTTCGAGCCGGCGGCGACCGAGGAGAAGTGGCCGAAGGGCGAGTTCTTCATCATCGACGTGCAAACGCATTTCACGAACGGGCTGGCGATCGGTTTTCGCGGCGCCGAATTCGTTCGCAACATGGGCTTCAAGCTGGACAATTCCGCCGACGCGTACGCCTTCCCGAATTTCGTCAAGGAGATGTTCTTCGACAGCGAAACGAGCATGATCGTGATTTCCGGAATTCCCGGCAAGGAGACCAATCGCAACAAGGACGGCAAGCTGCTCGATGGCAAGGAGCGCTCGACCGGCAGCCCGTTCGGCAACATCCTGCCGAGCTGGCTGATGTCGCAACGCAAAAAGGAGATCAACGATTTGGCCGGCTGCCAGCGGGCGCTCTGTCAGGGCAACTGCGCCCCGAACCACTATTGGAACAAAGAGACCAACTCGCCCGATTGGCCGGCGTTGTTCGAGCAGATGGAACGCGAGGTCAAGGCGTACAAGATCGATTCGTGGAAGTGGTACTGCCACACCGACCCCGGCCTGTCCGGCGGCGGGTTCAAGCTCGACGACGAAAAGATGGCGTACAAGTTCTACGAGAAGTCGCGTGAGCTGGGCCTGAGAATCTTCAGCGTACACAAGGGTTTCGCGTCGCAGTCGCGCACGCTCGGGCACCTCGCGCATCCCGGCGACGTCGAAAAGGCCGCGCTCGACAACCCCGACCTCACGTTTGTCATCTATCATTCCGCGCTCAAGCACGGCACGAACGAGCCGCAGTTCAAAGAGCCGAACTTTTTCGACCCCACGACCGGCGACTTCCTCTGGCACGACGCGCTCATGAAGATCAAGGAGCGGCACCCGGAGATCAACAACGTCTACCCCGAAATCGGCACGTCGTTCGGCATGCTGGCCGTCGAGCACCCGGTCATGGCGCAGCACCTGATCGGCCGCAACGTGAAACTCTACGGCGCCGATCACGTGATCTGGGGCACCGATTGCCTGTGGTGGGGCTCGCCGCAGTGGATGATCGACGCCTTCAAACGATTCCAGATTACCGATGAGCTGTGCGACAAGTTCGGCTACGCGAAACTCACCAAGGACGACAAGGCGAAGATTTTCGGCCTGAACGCCGCTCGCGTCTACGGCGTGGACGCGGCCGCGAAACGCATGGCGCTGCCGGACGACACGCTGTCTCGCGTGAAGACCGCGTACCACGACCGCGGCGGCCAGCGCGACAACGCGGCGTACGGTTGGGTGCGGAAGGATGTGTGAGAGTGCTTGGCCCCCTCTCCCAGCGCGAGAGGGGACTTGAGGTGATTCATGTCGGTCTTTCGTGCAATTCTGCTGCTCGGATCCGCTTGCGGCATTGGCGATGATCGCGTTCACGCCGAGGTCTCCCGGCCGAACATCGTCTGGATCACCAGCGAAGACAACGGCCCGCACTTGGGCTGCTACGGCGATTCGTTCGCCACGACGCCGAACCTCGACCAGTTGGCGGCACGCGGCATGATCTATCGGGCGTGCTGGTCGAACGCACCGGTGTGCGCGCCGGCGCGAACGGCGATCATCTCCGGGTTGTATCCCACGAGCACCGGATCGGAGCACATGCGGAGCACGGTGCGGTTGCCGGCCGGGATGAAGATGGTTCCGCAGTTCTTGCGCGAGGCGGGCTACTACTGCACGAACAAATCGAAGGAGGACTACAACCTCGAAAAGCCGGGCCAAGTGTGGGACGAATCGTCGGGCAAGGCCCACTGGCGCAATCGCCAGCCGGGCCAGCCGTTCTTCGCGGTGTTCAACAGCACCGTCACGCACGAAAGTCAGATCCGTTCCCGGCCGCACAAGCCGGTACACGACCCGGCTCGCGTCCGCGTGCCAGCGTATCACCCGGACGCGGTTGAGGTGCGGCAGGACTGGGCGCAGTACTACGACAAGATGGCCGAGATGGACGCGATCGCAGGCCGGCACTTGCGGGAACTCGATGAGGCCGGCCTCGCCGACGACACGATCATCTTTTATTACGGCGACCACGGACCCGGCATGCCGCGCTCGAAACGCTGGCCGTACAATTCCGGCCTGCACGTGCCGCTGATCGTCCACGTCCCGGCAAAGTACCGGCACCTCGCGCCAATGCAGTATTCGCCCGGCGGCACGACCGAACGACTCGTCAGCTTCGTGGACCTCGCGCCGACGCTCTTGAGCCTGGCCGGCATCGAGCCGCCGGAGTACTTGCAAGGCCGCGCGTTCATGGGCCGCTTCGAGGCCGCGCCGAACGAATACTTGCACGGATTCCGCGGCCGCATGGACGAGCGCTACGACATGGTCCGCACCGTGCGCGACGGTCGATTCGTCTACGTGCGAAACTTCATGCCGCACCGCATCTACGGCCAACACGTCGCGTACATGTTCCAGACGCCGACGACGCGCGTTTGGAAAAACCTCTTCGATCAGGGCAAGCTGACGCCGGCGCAGGCTCGGTTCTGGCGGACCAAGCCGTCAGAGGAATTGTATGACCTCGCGAACGACCCGGATGAAGTGGACAACCTCGCCGAATCGCCGGAGCATCGTGAAATTCTGGCGCGGCTCCGCACGGCGATGCGCGACCACGCGCTCCGAGTGCGTGACGTCGGTTTCTTGCCCGAGGCGGAGATACACAGTCGGTCGCGGGGCAGAACGCCGTACGAAATGGGGCACGATGCGAACGCGTTCCCACTCGAACGTATTCTTGCGACCGCCGAGTTGGCGTCGTCGCCGCGGCCCGACACGATCAATCAACTTCGCGCCGCGTTCAATGACGGCGACAGCGCGGTCCGCTACTGGGCCGCGACGGGCATGCTCAACCGCGGACGCGACGCGGTGGAAGCCACGCGGCCCGAGTTGCACCGCGCGCTCACCGACGACTCGCCCAGCGTGCGCGTCGTCGCGGCCGAGGCGCTTGCGCGGCACGGCAGCGACGCCGACCGCCGCGCCGCACTGCCCGTGCTCGTCGATCTGGCGTCATTCGACCGGCACGGCCTGTACGTGGCGATTCACGCGTTGAATGCGATCGACCTGCTCGGCGACAAAGCGGCGGGAGTGACCGACTCGATTCGCGGATCGTTCCGCGGCGACGAACCGCTGCCGGCCCGGCTGAAAGAGTACATCCCGCGACTGATCGAGCACATCACCGCCCATTCGCCGTAAGTTCGCGATGGCAGAGCGTTGAAAAAGAAGACCGTCCCGTGAACAGGGACGCACAATGGACGCGAACGCTCCGGCCCTTGATTCCAGCGGAGTCTCCGTTCTAATAGTGCATGCGCGTGAGCACATTGCAGGGCGCGTTGTCCACGGTGATGGAGCGACCGGATGCCGCAAGAACGGTCAATCAGGCTTGCACTGCTGGGTGCCGCGGGCGGCGCCGGGGCTGGTCTCGTTGTCGTTTTCGTCATGTGGCTGCTTCTTCCGCGCGGAACCGAACCCAATCCGGTTTTGCTCGACGCCCGCGCGACGGAAACGGACACTACGGCGGATTCCACGCCGGCCGTGACACCGCCGACGGGTACGATGCCGCACGAAACTACCGCGGCGAGTCCGACCGCGGCTGCGACGAGTCCGCCGGCTGCAGCCAAGGTGCGCACTGACGATCAGGCCGAAATCTACGCGAAACTCAAGAAGATCGGCCTCGCGATGCACGTACACAACGATAACTTCCGCACGTTCGCGCCGCCGATGGCCGCGCCGGGCGATGAGAAGGCGACGCGCCTGTCGTGGCGCGTGCACATCCTGCCGTACCTCGATCAGAAGCCGCTCTACGAAGAATTCTATTTGGACGAGCCGTGGGACTCGAAGCACAACACGAAGTTGCTCGACAAGATGCCGGACGTGTTTCGCATCGGGTCGTCGGCCGAGCCGGTGACGCGGTTTCGGGTGTTCACCGGGCCGCGCGTCATGTTTGGCCCCGGCAAAAAGTTGGCGATCCGCGACGTGACGGACGGGATGCCAAATACGATTCACGCGGTCGTTGTCGGACCGGATCGAGCGGTGCCGTGGACGAAGCCGGATGAAATGGAGCTTGATGAAAAGGACCCCGTCGCGGCGCTTGGCACGTTGCCCGACGGCGTGTTCGATTGTTTGATGGGCGACGGCCAGTCGCTGACTCTGCCGGCGGACGTAGCGCCGGAAATCGTCGTCGCGCTCGCCACGCCGGCCGGCGGCGAGATCGTGGACGGCGGCAGCCTGCGGCGCGGAATCGGAGTCAAGACAAAGAAGGCCGCCGCTGGAGTTCCGCCCGCTAGCGACTCGACGCCAGCGAGCGCCGCGACTCCGACGGCCGCCGATCCGCGCCAGCCGAAACTCGTGCAACCGACCGAAACGCCCAAACTCCGAGAAACCGTATTTAAGCTGTATCAAATTAGTCTGGCGATCACGCAGTACGCGGAGAAGAACGGCAGCCGGCTGCCGATCGCCGGAGACCCGGACACGTTCGCTCCGCAAGACCGGCCAAAGTTGAGTTGGCGAGTGCACCTGCTGCCGTACCTCAAGCAGCAGCCACTCTACAACGCATTTCACCGCGACGAACCGTGGGACAGTCCGCACAACTTGCCGCTCGTCGATCAGATGCCGGACATTTACCGATCGGTTTCGAGTGAGGTAAACGTGACGCGGATGCAGGTGCTGTACGGCGACAAAATGCTGTTCGGCCCGGGCTTTCACAACCTGAGTCAAGCGAGACGAGGTGTGATATTCGTCGTACACGCCGGGTGGGACCGCGCGGTCCCGTGGACGAAGCCGGAGGACATCGCGTTCGATCCGGCCGCACCGCTCGCCGGGCTGGGCTCGATCGCGTCGGAACCGATCCCGTGTGCCGCGGCGATCGACAGGACGCTCGTATTGCCTCCGGACATCGATCCGCAAACATTCGCGGCGCTCGTCATGCCGGGGTCAACTGCCGTCGTTGATTGGCGACGCTACGCGAAGGAATGGCACGAAGTGCCGACGGCCCCGTCTTCCGTCACGCAAGATGTTCAAAAGCGAAATCGGCAGATGACGAAGCTGAAGGACATCAGCCACGCCATGCACAACTACCACGACGCGCACGGTCAGTTTCCGCCGATCGAAAAATCGGGCCGGTTCGATAGCAACGGCCGGCCGTTCCTGAGTTGGCGAGTTCAGATGCTGCCGTTTCTGGACCAAGGACCGCTGTACAACCGCTTCAAGTTGAACGAGTCGTGGGACAGTCCGAACAATCGGCCGCTCGCGGACATGATGCCCGACATGTTTCGCGACGAGGACGATCCGCCGACGAGCACGACGACGCGATTCGTCGTAATGACCGGGGCGGAGACGCCGTTTGCGAGTCGCAACGGTCCGCGGATTCGCGATTTTCGAGACGGCACCTCGACGACGATCCTGGTCGTTCGCGTCGGCAAGGACAAGGCCGTGCCGTGGACCAGTCCGGACGACGCCGCGTTCAATCCGGCGGCGCCGCTCGAAGCGCTCGGCTCGCTCGGGTCCGAGGAACTCATGTTTTTGACCGTGGATGGCGCGATCAAGCGCGTGAAGCCAACGGTGCCGGCCGAACTGTTCAGGGCGCTCGTCACGGTCCAGGGGCGCGAGGTGATCGACCTTGCCGCGCTGGACAAGAGCGATTTCGAGGCGGCACTCAAATCGGCGCCGAGCGCGACGTCGAACGGTGTGAAGGCCGGACAGACCGAACGGCCAGCGAATCCCACTCCCGCATCGCCCGCGCGGACGGCGAAAACCGCTTTACCGCCGCCGCCGAAGGCGTCCGCCGCGGCGATCACCGCGATCGCGGGTCGCGCACAGGCTGCCGGCCGACGCGGCGATTGGCAAGCAGCCGCCGCGGAATTCGCCCGACTCATCGAGGCCAAACCGATCGAGCAAATGACCGAGGCCGATCACCACCACCTGCTCGCGTACGCCCCGGTGCTCGTGCAACTCGGCCAGTGCGAGCAATATGAAACGTTGTGCCGCGCGGCGATTGCTCGGTTCGGAGCCACGACGACCGTGATGATCGCCGAGCGCACGGCCAAGATGTGCCTGCTCGCCGAGCCGCCCCAGGAAGTCATCGAGCTGGCCGACAAACTCGCGGCCCGCGCCATCGAACTGGGTCAAGGCCATCAATACCTCACGTACTTCGAGTTCGCGCGAGCACTGGCACATTATCGCGCGGGACGCTGGAAGCAGGCGCTGGAATGGAGCGTCAAGAGCCAGCAGCATAACCAGAATACGGCCGACTACATTTGGTTTCACGTCGCGCTCAACCACGTGCTTCAGGCGATGATTCATCACCAACTGAACGACGCCGAAAAGGCCGAGCAGGCGCTGAAAACGGCGGACGAAATCATCGCACAAAAGCTGCCGAAGCTCGACAGTGGCGATTTGAGCGTGTCGTGGCATGATTGGTTGACGTGCGACTTGTTGCGACGCGAGGCGGCGGCGCTGAACGCGAAATAGACACGACCGCGGAGCGTGAGCGGTGTGATTTCATTCGAGGGTTTGGGATGCCAGTTTCATTCAACTGTCCGAACGGTCATCCACTCAGCGTCAAGGACGAATTCGCGGGCAAGAAGGCGAAGTGCCCGAAGTGCGGGGCGATGATGGTCGTGCCCAAGCCGGCCGTGTCTGATACTGACGCGGGTTACGAGGTCATCGACGACGATGTGGGATACTCGGTCATCGAGGGCGTCGCGCCGCCAGCCGCGGCGAGTGCATCGTCGGCCAGCGTTGCGGGCGATGAGCCGCCACGACGCGCAGCCACTGCGGGCAAGCGATCAGTCGCGGGACGGTCGGCCGCCACCGATTCGTCTTCTTTGAGCAACCATCGCAACATTCTCGTGATCGCCGGCGGCGCGGGCGCGGGTTTTTGTGTTGTCGTGGCAGCGGGAATCCTGCTAATCCTGCAATTTCGAGCAGGCTCAAAGCTGAACGACGCGCCGCCCGCGGTCGCTCAGGCGCCGACCGTGCCACTCGCCGCAGCCAGCACTCAGCCCGCAAACGACCCGCAATCGCCCGCCGCCCAACCAGATCCTGAGACGCCGCCCGCGCAAGTGGAGCCGCAAAAGACCGACGCAAATGACTTGGCCGGCGATGCCCTTGCCACCGCTCCGCCACGCAACGACCCAGCGGCAAAGCCGGCTGACTACGTCCCGAACCGACGCGCCGTGACAAAAAAGTCAACTCGTCGGCCCTACACGACCGAGCGAAAGTTTTCGAGTGCCGACGGAGCGATTGAAGGGGTTTTGCGTTTCAGTCAAGCGGCCACGAACTCATTCGACGACGCCGGCACTCAAATCCGCGTGCTCGACGTGAAGAGATTGCAAACAGCCGAGCGAGACTTGCCGGGTTGGGTCCTGGACGTCCGCGCGACTCCGGAATTCGTCCTGGTCCTGTACGACGATTCGTTCGGATTCAAACGCGAGATTGGTTATCTCGGTTACGGTTCGACCGTGGACGTGCTGCGGACTTCGGATCTTTCTCTAATTCGGACGCTGGCGCTGACTCATACGACTAACAAGATGGAGGTTCACGACAATCGTCTCGCCGTCTTCTCCTCCGCGGATTGCGTCCGGTTACCAGAACTGACTCAATTCTGGTCCGGCCCTCCTCCCGATCCGCCCACTCTCGAAGGGGTTGCGTCGCGCGTGCGGCTTTCTCCGAACGGCTGGCTGATCGGGCCGGCGGCGTTTGATGCGACGAACTGGTCGTTCAAGTTTTTCCACTCTCTTTCGTATCCGCTTCTCGCGCCCGAGCTCAACTCGAACGCAGTCGGCCTCCCATTGTTTGGGCAGAAGAACACGGGCACGCAAATGCCCTCCACAACGCCGGGCTCTGCGATGCTCGATTCCGCTTTGGTGCTTTACCCCAAGTCCACGCCGGCGGTTCTTCCCGCGAAGGGCAAGCACACCGTGCAGTACGTCGCGGAAGGTGGGACGCCGCCGTACAAGTTTTCCTGTTCTGTTCCAGGAGTGGAAGCATTCGGAATCAACGCGCCCAAGGACATCGTTCAGGTGGACGAAAGCAAAGGCTCGGTCGTGATCGATTGCTCCAAGCTGTCAGAACTGCTGATGAATGACCACCACTCGTTTCAGCAAAAGCTCGGGCAATTGGCGGCAAATCGCGCCGGGGCGGCAGCGGGCGTGGTCAACGACTACATCAAAGACGCGAACGAATATCTCCAGCCGCTCCTGTCACGCACGTTCCGCGACTTTCCGCTGGCCGTGACGTTCGCCGTTCAAGTGAATGACAGCGCTAACAAGATCCGGCCACTTTCCCACCAGATGATTCTCGAACTCCCGCGATCGGAAGTTCTCAAGATTGTCGACAAGGCGATCGCGACCGATCGGTACGACAGTACCGTTGGAAGTCCGCACGAACTGCTGCGAAGAAGGCTGGAGAGAACGCCGCCACGCAGCTTCAAGCGACCGGTCTACTGGACCGACACGTCGCAGTTGGTCGAATTCTCGAATCTGATGCGCGAACTATGGCCGGACACTGCCGTGCCCGACAAGTACCTCGAACCGACCGCCATTCTGAGTATCCTCACGCACCGATTTCGCGACGATTGGAAGGCACATCCTGCCGCGAAGTCACGAGTTTGGAAAAGGAGCGACGGGAGTACCGAGAAGGGCAGCCTCGTAACCGTTTCTTCCAACGGGCCGATCGAAATAAACCCGCGCCCGCCGTCCCAAGCCCTCCTGCTTAGCCTGCTGGACGAGGCATCCACGAAGCAGATCTGGTCCGACGCGCAACCATCCGGTTCGAAACGAGGTATTGTCTGTCAGGCGATCATGGCGTTTCACACGCAATACGGCTGCTTCCCGCCGCACGCTCTGGTCGGTAAGCAAGGCCGCCCGCTACTGAGTTGGCGACTGCTTGTTCTGCCGCAAATGGGCTACACCAGTCTGTTCCGATTGTTCCATTTGGACGAACCGTGGAACAGTCCGCACAACCGCAAACTGATTCCGTACATGCCCGAGCATTTCAGCACCGCCGAGGAGCCGCTGCCGCCCGGCAGGAGCAATATCGCCGCGCTGGTGGGACCGAACACGGCCTTCCCGTCGGGCCGGATGCGCCGCATGGCAGACTTCGTTCGGCCGGGCCGCGACACGCTGTTCGCGGTTGACGTCGCCAAGGAGTTTGCCGTGGAGTGGACGAAGCCCGACGATCTCGAACTCACCGATGACGGCGCCGCGTTCGATCGTGTCTACCAGCACGTTCGCTCCGGTGATCCCCAAAAGTATTTTGTGGGTATGTTCGGTGAAGGCGATTCGGGCGTCTGGGAAGAGATCGCGCCCGATGATAATCGTCAACAATTGTCAAGCGCGGCCAATATCGAGAACGAAGAGCCGAGCGGACTGAGAAAGAAGAAAAGGCGATGAGCCTGACGCCGTCAACTTCGAGAATCACTTTGCCGCGGATTTGTTGGTAGTCCACGCTCGCGCGGGTTGCTTGCGAGAGGAAGTCCCAATGGCTGTCCCGCTCACCTGTCCCAATGGTCACCTGCTTCGAGTCAACGACGAGTTCGCCGGCATGAGGGTGAAGTGCATGAAGTGCGGCGCAATCATGGTCGTGCCCAAGCCGTCTGAGTCGAATGCGGGCGAGGAATTCGCGGGAGTTGCCGAGAGTGCCGACAAGCCGGTCGCCGAAGTCTGGCCGCGACGCAATGAAATCCTGTGGATGAGTGCCGGTGGCCTTGCAGGATTTGTCGCTGTTCTTGTACCCGCGATCATTCTCATGATTCATCATCGCGGTAGACCAGCGCCACAAGAAGCGCTGGCCGCGCCGACGACACAGGTTCAGACAACGGTGCAGTCCTCCGTGCCGCAGACCACTTCCGTCCAGGCCGTGGCCGACTCACCGAAAGATGACGCGCCGCCCGCGGACCTTGCCAAGCTGTCGGCGCCGATTTCGATCCCGTCGATTTTTCGGCCGGAAGTCGCCGTGTCGTTGCTGATCGGTGTCGCCGATCCGCGAGTGGACGTGCGACTGCTCGATGGACCGAAGGACGCAACGATCGAAAACGACGTTTTGGCGTGGACCCCGCGCCGCGCTGACGTCGGCAAGGGAAAGATCACGTTGCGCTACCACGCGGACGGCGAGCGAAAGGATCGCAGCTTCGAGTACGTCGTCTCCGAGGTCGCGCTCGCGCCGTCGTTCGAGCCGCAAGGGTTCAGTGCGTCGCCGGACGGGCGGCTCGCCGTGGTCTGGGGCTGGGCTGGCGGAACGTCGCAACACGACGCGCGATCGGGACTCTGCGTGGTGGACGTGCCGAAAAACCGCATCGTCGCCGAGTGCACCGTGCCGCAAGTCACAGGATCCGTGAGCCTGAGCGGCGATCGGGCGTTCGTGCTCTCGAAAGGCAACACCCTTCAAGTGCTTCAACTGTCCGACCTGGCCGTCGTTCGCATGGTGTCGTTGTTTCGCGAGTCGGACCACGTCGATGTCGTGGCCGATCGGTTCGTTCACGTGAAGGGCGGCACCGTTTCGCTTCCAGACCTGACCGAAGTGCCGTCGGTCGCGCTCGCACTTGCGGGCGATACGCGAATCGAGCCGCTCTACGACGGCTGGCTCGCCGGGGCCGCCGCAATGGACGACGACTTGCGCGAGGTGCGATTCTTCCACCGGTTTGTGTCGCCGGCGAATCGCCTGCTGGCCGTTTCTCCAACGGCGACCGGTGGACTTGGCCAGGCATTCCAGATTTCTCCGTCGAGCGTGCGATTGCGCGGTCACGAAAGAATCGACCCGAATGTCGGAGTCACCGTCGAGAACATGAAAGGGTTCAGCCGCGTTTGTGTGAAGTCGCGAACGAACGGACCGAGCAATAACGTTCCGGTTGTGGTCGTTGGCGAGCCGTTTCTGCGGCGCGACAGCCTCGCGGCTCTGTCGTCTGGCTCGACGATCGCGGTCTTGTTGTGGAAGCAATTTGTCGTGACGGATTTTCAGACGCTCGGATTAGCGGCGCCGCCCGTCGTCAAGCCCGATTTAGTGGTTCGCCCGGCACCGAAGCAATTCGTGCTGTCGAGCGAAGGCAAGACGCCGGTCCGCTTCACCGCGCGCGGCGGCAAGCCGCCGTACAAATTCAGTTGCGAGGTCGTGACCGACGAGTTCAAGTCGCCGGTCGGCGCAACGGCAAAACTTGTGTCCGACGGCGCCGCGGCCGGCGAATTTCTCATCGACGGCGAATCGCTCGCCGCGGCGCTGACCGAGTTTTCGAAATCAAGAATTGGCCGCGATCGCTGGAATCCGTGGTTCGCGAACTACTCCGGCACGTCCAGCGACATCGTCGAATCGTACATTGCCGACGCCACGGCGTCGCTCGAAGCTCATGTCGGCCGCAAATTCGACAACGCACCAGTTGGCGTGCCGATCGTAGTAACCGCGACGGACGCCGACGGCCAGCATGTCAGCTTGCTCCACTCGATGATCGTCGAAGTGCCGCGGAACCAGGTCGTCGAGGCGGTCGAACGCAGGCCCCGCGCGCGGCCGGAGTCACTGCTGGACGACGCGGCCAGTCGACTCAAGCGACGAATTGCCCGATCGCTGCCCACGCCCGTGCTGTGGTCGCCGCAAACGGTGGAGACCGACCTGTCGAATCGAATCCGCCAAGCGTGGCCGCGCGTCGAGTTGCCGGCCGAGTTGCCGATCGAGTCGATCGCCGCGATGTTGACGCGGGACCGAGGATTGGAAGTAATCCTTCACGGCGGATCGGTGCGGGCGTTTGAAGAGGCTCACGGCTGCTTGCCGCCCCGCGCCCTGATGGATTCCGGCGGCAAACCGCTGCTGAGTTGGCGCGTTCTGCTGCTTCCGCACATGGGGCACGCCGACTTGTTCAGCCTGTTCCGCCTCGACGAGCCGTGGGACAGCGAGCACAATCGCAAGTTGATCCCGTTTGTGCCGCGCGTGTTCGTGTCGTCGCGCGAGGCGCTGCCGGCAGGACATTCGAGCGTGCTCGCGCTAGTCGGACCGCGCACGGCGTTTCCGCCGAACGGGGTGCGACGCGTCGATTCGTTTGTGGATGATCCGCACGAAACGCTGATCATCGTCGAGGTGGCCAAGGAGGCGTCGGTGATCTGGACGAAGCCGGACGATCTCGAAATCGGCGACGACCCGGCCGTGTTCGACAAACTCGCGCGGCAGACGACGCCGGAGCGCCGTGTCACCGGCTTCCGCGGATTGTTTGCGCGCGACGGGATGCGCGAAATCCCGTTCAACACGAATCGTGACGTCCTGATGCGGGCCGCGCGCGTCGACGACGGCGTGCGCAGCGGGATTCGGAAAGATAACGACTGACAACCGGAGGTGTCTCATGCAGCCGACGCGATTTCGTTGGATGGATCTTGCAGTGGCCGTTTCGTTGGGCGGATTGGTCATCGCGTTGCTCACGCCGGCCGTCGCACAAACGCGCACGGCAGCGCGGGCGACAAGTTGCAGCAACAACTTCAAGCAGATCGGTCTCGCACTGCACAATTACCACGACACCAACAACCTGTTTCCGCCCGGCCGTATCTGGGGCGATCCGAAAAAGTTCTCGAAGGACCCGACGAACGACGGCATCGACCGAGGCGTTGGGCTGGCGGTGCTGCCGTATATGGAGCAGGGCGGGCTGTACAATTCGTTCAACTTTCAGCTCTCGTGGCACGCAGCCGCCAATAAGACAGCGTGCACGACGAAGGTCGCGGCGTACTTTTGTCCCGAAGACGCGGCGACGACGAGCACCGCCACGCTGGCCCCGCCGGGGCAGGCCACGAACATCGCGTTCCCGCTCGGCACCGCGGCGTGGATGACCCATCCCAGCGCCAATCGCGGGCCCAAGCCGGAAGGACTCTTCTTCGACAACTCGACGATTGGCATTCGGGACATCGTGGACGGCACCGCGAACACGGTGATGGCCTCCGAGCAACTCATCGATCAGGTGCGTCGCAGCGGACCGGGCGACGGCGGCGACTGCTCCGGAACCGAAGTCGAACCGAAGTCGTTTGCCGACCGCACCGGCACTCGCTGGATGACGGGGCATCCGTCCAGCAACTATTTCACCGCTCGCCGCGCGCCGAATGACGCCTCCGCCGATTGCTTCGAAGGCGTGTCGCCGACCGGAATCGGATCGCTCAACAAAGTCGCACGCAGCCGCCACGCAAATGGCGTTCACGTGCTCCGCGCCGACGGTGGGGTCTCGTTCGTCCTGAACAACATTGACCTCTCGGTCTGGCGAGCCGTCAACACCCGCGCAGGTGCTGAGCGGATCGACGGAGAAGTATTGAACATGCTGCCGTCGCCGTCGCGCAGGCCGCCGTCGAAACCACCCGGAGCGCCAGCGGCCAAGACGCGTCCGGCTCAAGCGCCCGAACGTGATCCCGCGGAGGCCGACGAAACGACTCCGCTCGGAAAATTGAAACGAATCGCCCTCGCGGCCAAGTTGTACCACGACGCGCACGGCGTCTTCCCGCACGCGTCCGTCGCGTTCACGGGCGACAAGGGCTTGAGCTGGCGCGTCTGGCTGCTGCCGTACTTCGGCAAACCGGAATTGACCAAGCTCTACAACCAGTTTCGGCTCAATCAACCGTGGGACAGTCCGCACAACATCAAGCTCGTGGCGCGAATGCCGGATATTTACACGACGCCCGACGCTGCCGAACCGGGCAAGTCGGCGTTCCATGTTTTTACCGGCGCCGACACGCCGTTCGGCGGTGACGAGCCGGTTCGGGATCGCGACATCATCGACGGCACGGCGCACACGATCATGGCCGTGCTGGGCCAGCCCTTGACGGCGACCGAATGGACGCGGCCCGGTGGCATCGAGTTCCGCCCGGACACGAATCCGGCAGGAGCACTCGGCAAGGTCGACGACAAGCATCTGATTGTCATGATCTCCGGCGACGTTCGCCGCATGCGCGCGGACCTGCCGCACGAAGCGTGGTCGCTCTTAATTCAGCACGACGACCGGAACACCGGACAACTCATGGCGATCATTGAGAGCATGAACAATCGGCCGGCGGGCGGCGGGGGAATCCTTTCGCGGCTCATGACGACGTTGTTCACGGGCGAGGCGCAGTCGCCCGGGGTGGTCGCGCCGAGATCGACGCCACTCGTCACCCGCCCAGTGGAAATCGAACCGTCGGGCCGCTACGTGGAGGCGATGGCGGAACTCGACGCCGCGATCCGCCGCAATCCGCAGGATGCCGCGGCCTTGATCCGCCGCGGCAACGCGTGGGCGAACCGCGGATCGAACGATAAGGCGATCGCCGATTTCACGGAAGCGATCCGGCTCAAGCCCAATTCGGCCGCGGCCCACACCAGCCGCGGCGCCTCGCTGGCCGAACAAGCCGATTACGAAAGAGCACTCGACGACTTCAGTCAGGCGATTCAACTCGATCCGCAACTATCCGAGCCGCTCAACGGCCAGGCATGGATCTGGGCGACCTGCCCGGACGCGCAATTTCGCCACGGCAAGAAGGCGATCGAGAGTGCCACGCGCGCGTGCGAGTTGGATCGGTGGCGACGCCCCGCGAGCCTCGGCACGCTGGCGGCCGCGTTCGCCGAAACCGGCGACTTCGCCAGCGCGGTCAAATGGCAAACCAAGGCCACGGACCTGACCATTGACCCAGCCGACAAGGCCGGCTTCCGCGTTCGCCTCGAGCTGTACCGCGCCGGCAAACCCTTTCGGCAAACTCCGAGACAGCGATGAGTCGCCCGGCGAGTCGTCAAGCGTTCGGAGTCGATCGAGTCGAAGGACCGCTCGAAGCGGCCCTAAAGAAAGTCGTTTGCCCTGGCGTGACGGCACGGATACGATGAGCCGCGCGAAAGAGGGGAACTGTGTCCGACCCGCTTCGCGACTGGCCCATCGTGACCATCAAAGGAGAACGCACCATGAAGAGCAGGCATGTTTCGATGTACGTCGTTGCCGCCATCCTCTCGCTGATCGCTTCGGGCGTGTCAGGCGTCGCGGCTGACGACAAGAAGGAACCACCGGTCGTCCCACCGCGACAGGGAACTTCCGAAACGATTCAGTTGTTCAACGGCAAGGATTTCAAGGGCTGGGTCGTCGATCCGGAATTGTGGACGGTCGTCGACGGCGTGATCGTGGCGAAGAGCACCGAGCCGATCAAAGTCAGCACCTACCTGCTCACGAAGCGGAAGTTCAGCGACTTCCGGCTCACCGCGACGGTGAAACTCGTTCAGTCCGAGATGCACTCCGGCATCTCCTTCTGGGGCCGCATGGCTCCCGAGAAGGGTGATCCGCACACGTATGCCGGGCATCTCGTGATGTTTCCATCGGGATGGGGCATGTACGACCTGTTCGGCCGCAATGGCCTGCCAGTCGATGCCGCGCCGGCCAAGAAGGTCGGCAAGCAGCACGATTGGAACGAGATCGAAATCCTCGCGCAGGGCAACCGCATCCGCGTCGCCGTAAACGGCTCACAGGTGATCGACTGGCGCGATCCGGAGCCTGACCGCATCCAAGAAGGGCCGATCGGGCTGCAACTCCACTCGAACACGGTGCCGCAAGAGATTCAATTCAAGGATCTGAAGCTGACAACTTTCCCGCCCGAGGACAAACTCCTCACGGTGAAATAACCTGTCGCCTGGAACTGGCGATCCGCAGGCACTGCTGGCCCACGTGATGTCCGTCCGGAGTGGTGAGCGTTGCTGCCGATTCATCTAAATCATTGCCACGATTAATGTTGTGAACTGTGAGTTACATGGAGTTGGCAGAATTCATATTTTGTTGACTTCCTAGTACTCGGAATGGCACAAAAATAGTTTTTTGTCGTGTCCAGAGTTTTCGGAAGTAGGCAAAAACTATTTTTTCCTTGGTTCCAAGTTTTCTGAAGTCGATAAAAAACATTTTTTTCTTCCTTACGGGTTCTTGGAATCAAGGAAAAACTATTTTTTGCCTAGCTCCATGTTTTCGGAAGTCGATAAAAAACAATTTCCCATGCACTCAAAGTTTCATGATGTCGCCAAAACAATTTTTGTCATTCATTCCTTGTTTCATGAAGTCGATCACACAAATTCAATGTTACCACTGCCAATCGGCTGGGCGGCCACCAGCCATTCGGAGTCTTCCCATGGCGTTTCGGGGTGCAACGGAGGCACCTTGGTGACGGCCTGGCGGATGTGTCATCGAGGAGGCCATCGGCCTTGGATGCGTCAGCGGACCGGGATAGCCACTTCGATGCCGTGGAACCGAGACCACGCGGACTTAAATCGTTCCATCTAATCAGTGTGGTGAGGGATTTTCATAGTGGTGGAAAGGCCCGCGTCCACGAACTTGGCTTCCAATTCAGCAAGGTGCTGCCCGGTGGCCGTGTGAATGATGACCGATTTGTTGCTACCGGCACTCTGAACTTTGCGAACGCCATGACCGAATCCTTTGAGACGCCGCCTGGCTTCGGACGCGCCCACGTTGACGAACAACTTGTCGCCTTTGAGTTCAGGCATAATGCACCGCCAACCAAATCGTCGGCTCATTCGGCGTCGTCCAATCCACGCGATGCCGCTTGTGCGCCGGTACGTTCACGAAATCGCCGGGCGTCATCTCGACCGGCTGTTCGTCTCCCTCGAACCGCAGCTTTGCCGCGCCCTTCAGCACGATGACCCATTCGTGCTGATCCTGGTCGAACCAGAACCCGTCGGGTGATGCGTGGCCGTCGGAGACGATCCGCTCAATGCGGACGTGGTCGGCTTCGAGCAGCGTCTCGACGAGTTCGTTGGGTAGTTCAGCCGGCGTGTTGGAGAAGATGTTGTTCATTGACAGCGTAGGCGGCGACTTGTCGCGTCAGGCCAGGATGTCGTTCACGACCTGTCCTTCGACGTCGGTCAGCCGGAAGTCTCGGCCTTGGAAGCGA
>Ga0247727_10009544_pt1 | contig 17531 bp, 18 predicted proteins | sample WisWelCaveWW1625_FD_202498 | JGI IMG/M metagenome (GOLD analysis project Ga0247727, IMG submission 202498) | Biofilm microbial communities from Wishing Well Cave, Virginia, United States - WW16-25 | ecosystem: Environmental > Aquatic > Deep subsurface > Groundwater > Cave microbial mat | place...
ATTGCCCGCAATAAGTGCGGGACCGATTTTCGTCCCCATCAGCGTAATCGGAAAATTCCAGGGGACGATGCCGACGCAAATTCCCACTGGCTGTTTCATAATGACGCCGTAGCAATTCGGATTCATCGCCGGCGGCAGCGGAACTTGTTGGCCGCGCACTTTGCTGGCCATTCCAATATAAAATTCCATACCATGCAGAAAGTGGTTCAACTCCCCCTGCGCTTCCATCAGCGGCTTCCCCTGTTCTTTGGTGAGGCTTGCCGCCAGATCGTTCACCTGCTCTTTTACTTTCATGACGCCTTTGTGCAAAATTTCCGCGCGAGCATCCGGAGCCAGCGCGGCCCAATTTTTAAACGCGGCCTGCGCGGCTTCCACTGCGGAGTTGGCATCGGCACCGTCGCCGGCCGGCACGGTGTCGATCAAGTCGCCGTTAGCCGGATTTTTGATTTCATAAGTTACACTTTTTTTCGCATCCACCCACTGCCCATTGATGAACATTTTTGCCATGAACTCTCTCCTTATAGCTTTAAAAATTATAATGTGAACGGTCAGCATCGGAGTGCCCCACAAGGGGGCAAAACTACTTTTTACTATTTGCCCTTAAAATTTGCTGCGCGTTTCTCAATGTAAGCCTTCAACCCTTCCTGAGAATCTTCGCTATCAAAAACCCGCTGCAACAGTTCGCGTTCAAGGGCCAGACCATCCAACAGGGACATCTCCGTGCCGGATTTGATGGCGCGTTTAATCAATCCTACCGACAGACTGGCTTTTTTCGGAGCGACAAATTGTTTGGCGTAGTCCATCACTTTGTCCCAGTAGCCCTCAGCGTCAAAAATGTGATTGATGAGGCCTAACTGCAGACCTTCTTCAAAAGAAATCGCGGCGCCGGATGCCATCAACTCCATGGCTTTGGTTCGGCCAATCAGTCGCGGCAGCCGCTGGGTTCCGCCCATGCCTGGCAGCACGCCGAGATTAACCTCCGGCAGGCCAATTTTGCTGGTGCCTTTTTTGGCCACCTGCAGGTCACACGACATGGCAATTTCGAGTCCTCCACCCATGGCATGTCCATTGAGCGCGGCGATCACCAGCTTCGGCGTATTTTCCAACCGGAGGAGCGTCTCGTTTCCGTGCAAACCAAAATTGTATAAATATTGCGGGGTGTTTTCCTGCAGCATTTTAATGTCCGCGCCGCCGGAGAAAAATTTATCCCCCTTGCCGGTGATGATGAGCACGTGAACGGATTCGTCAAATCGTGCCTTTAAAATACAGGCATCGAGCTGCGCCATCATCTGATGGTTGTAACTGTTGGCGGGCGGATTGTTCAACTCCATGATGGCGATTCCATTTTCCACCCGGTAGTCGACTAACGTTTCTGGCATGTTTTCTCCTTTTTCAACTTCAAAATTGAATTATTGGGATTCTGATTTTGGCATCAAAACGTGGTGATAAACCAACGCGGCAATTGCGCCGCCCAAAAGCGGTCCGATCCAATACACCAGGTGATTTTCAAAATAGCCTGCCGCGGCCGCGGGTCCAAACGTCCGCGCGGGATTCATCGACGCGCCGGTCAGAGGCCCTCCCATCAGGATGTCAAACACCAGCACCAGACCGATGGCAAAACCATAAACATTCTTGGGAGCGCGCGTGTCCACTGCGGTCGCGAACACCGTAAAAACCAAAAAGAACGTCAAAATCGCCTCAATAAAAATTCCATTTAAAAAGGGGACTCCGGGGTTCAGCGCCGGCGTTCCTAAATGAGTTGCCGACCAGACATTGGGGCTAAAAATAGCTCGCAAAGCTAAACCCGCTAACATGCCGCCCAGTAACTGCGAAACAATATAACCGATCCCCTTCCCAATCGCTATGCGCTTCGTGAGCATAAAACCGAAGGTCACGGCGGGATTGACGTGGCCGCCGGAAATGTGCCCGGTGGCGTTGACCATAATAGATAACACCAAACCGTGAGCCAGCGCGATACCCAACAGACCCACTCCGCCACTGGTAAACGAATCGGTTACAATTGCACCCGCGCCAATAAAGCAAAGCGCAAACGTGGAAATGAGCTCGGCCAGATAGGCCTTGAAATTATCTGACATTTTCCCCTCCCTCGGTTTGTTTTGAGCCAAATGTAAAAAATTCGATTTTAATACTCAAGAAATTTTCTTTGGAATGTTAAAACCAAAAAGGCTCTTTCCATTCAAAAGAGCCTCAATTAAAACACGCCGACTAAATCTTACATCATTCCTAGTTCGTAGCGCGCCACGTCGCTCATCATGTCTGGGTTCCAGGGGGGCTCCCAGACCACGTCGACGCGAACGTCTTTGGTACCGGGCAGCGTCCGAATTTTATCCTCCACTTCGCCGGGCAGCGTGCCGGCCGCCGGACAGGCTGGCGAGGTCAGAGTCATCTTTACGTAGGCGTTGTTCGCTTCATCTACGTTGACATCGTAAATTAAACCCAACTCATAGATATTCACCGGGATTTCCGGATCGTAGCATGTTTTCAAAACCCCGATGATTTGTTCTTTTAAATCTGCGCCTTGATTTTCCATAACCCGTTCATTCCGTTGAAACAGTTTTGCGTTCATCTTCAAAAGCGGCCAACAGAGTATGCCAGGCGAGGGCAGCACATTTAACCCGCACCGGGAATTGCCGCACGCCGGCAAAAACTACCAACTTTCCTAATTCGGCTGAGTGCGCATCGGCGTCGACTTCTCCGGTGATCACTTTCTGAAACTTTTTGAAAAGCTGCTTGGCTTCGTCTACCGTTTTTCCTTTAATTTCCGTGGTCATAACAGAGGCCGCGGCTTTGGAAATCGCGCAGCCTGAGCCTTTAAAACGCACATCCTGAATTTTATCGTTTTCTAATTTTAAGTAAAGATTGACGCGGTCGCCGCATAGGGGATTGTAGCCTTCAGCCTGATGATTGGCTTCTGGCAAGTCCCCAAAGTTCTTGGGGTTTTTGTTGTGATCTAAAATGATTTCTTGATAGAGTTCTCTGAGGTCGTCCATTAGCTTAACATTCGGATGGCGTGGTGAATGCCTTCTACCAGGCGATCGATTTCTTCTCTGGTATTATAAAACACAAAGGAAGCACGAGTCGTGGCGGGAACATTAAATCGCTGCATCACCGGCTGAGTACAGTGGTGCCCGGTGCGAACGGCGATGCCGTAGCGATCCAGCACCGTGCCGATATCGTGAGGGTGAAGCCCATCAATGACAAACGAGACCACCGACGCTTTTTCCTTCGCGGTGCCGATGATGCGCAGTCCGTCTATCGCGCTTAAGGCCTCAGTGGCGTACTGCAGCAATCCCAGCTCGTGGCGATGAATGGCGTCGTAGCCAATTCCTAGAACATAATCCAGCGCCGCGCCAAGCCCGACCACTCCGGCAATGTTCGGGGTGCCGGCTTCAAATTTGTGCGGCAAATCGTTGTAGGTGGTTTTCTCGAAGCTTACGGATTTAATCATGTCACCGCCGCCTTGATAAGGGGGCATCTTCTGCAACAATTCTTCTTTGGCATACAACACGCCCACGCCAGTCGGGCCAAATATTTTGTGGCCGGAAAAAGCAAAAAAATCGCAGTCCAGTTCCTGAATATCGACCCGCAGATGGGGAGCGGCTTGGGCGCCATCTAACAACACCGGCACCGAGTGTGCGTGCGCGAATTCGATCATCTTTTTAACCGGGTTGATAGTGCCCAGCGAGTTGGAAATGTGCACTACTGAAACGAACCTGGTTCGCGGGTTGAAAAGCTTTTGATATTCTTCGAAAATTATTTCGCCCTCGTCGCTGATTGGAATCACCCGCAATTTCGCGCCGGACATTTCACAGAAAAGCTGCCAGGGCACGATGTTGGAATGGTGCTCCATCGTCGAGATGATTATTTCATCATCCGCTTTGATGTACTTTCGCCCGTACGAGAACGCCACCAAGTTGACCGCCTCGGTGGTGCCGCGCACAAAAACGATCTCACGCTCGGAATGGGCATTCAGAAATGTTTCGACCTTCCGACGGGTCTCTTCATAAAGCTCGGTCGCCAGTCCACTCAAAAAGTGCACGCCGCGGTGAATGTTGGCATTTTGGCTCTGATAATATCGATTGGTGGCTTCTATCACCGCCCGGGGCTTCTGTGATGAAGCGGCGTTATCGAGATAAACCAGTTGGCAGCCGTTGACTTTTTGCTGCAAGATCGGAAAGTCGGCTCTTATTTTATTGACATCGAAAGCTGCCGAGCGACGGACTCGCGGCCTTTCGACGACCAGAGTATCTATTAGCTCTTCCATAGTTTAACTCTTTTTTAGGCGTTCAAAAATTGTGGCTGCGAGCACTTCGCGAAGCGCTGCAATTTTTATTTTTTCGAAAACGTCGATGGCAAAGGCATAGCGCAGCATCGCGGCGGCCACATCCTCGCGGATACCGCGGGCGCGGAGATAAAACAGCGCCTCATCGTCCAGTTGTCCAATGGTGGCGCCGTGGGTACACTTCACGTCGTCGGCGAAAATCTCCAGTTGTGGTTTGGCATAAATCGCCGCATCGTTGGTGAGCAGCAGGGTTTTGTTGGATTGCAGGGCGTTGGTTTTTTGCGCGTCCGGCCGCACCATGATTTTGCCGTTGAATACGCCTCTGGATTTGCCATCGAGAATGCCTTTGTAGAGCTCGTTGCTAAAACAATGCGGCATGGCGTGATCGATAAACGTGTGGTTGTCGATGTGCTGGACGCCATTCCCCATGAAAAAGCCGTACAGTTGCGAATTGCAGTTCTCCGCACTCAATCGCACGTTCAGGTTGTTGCGGACGATGGCCCCGCCCAGATCGATATTAACCGACGTGAACACGCTGCGCTGCTCCTGGTGAACCTGGGTATTGGCGATGTGATACGACTCGGTATTTTCTTCTTGCAGTTTAATATGATCGACGACGGCGTTTTCGCCCACAAAGATTTCGGTCACCACATTGTTGAAGTACGTGCCCGCGGAAACCGCGTAGTAGCACTCAACAAACCGCACCTGACTTCCCTTCCCAGCCACGATGAGATTGCGCGGGTAAGCGAGCACGGCGTCACTGCGGGAGTCGGACAGGTGCATCACCACGATGGGCTCCTCGACGATCACCCCGTCTGGCACGAACACACATAATCCGTCATGGGTGAAGGCGGTGTTCAGAGCCGTGAACGCTTCTTTTTCGAAAGCCGCTAATTTTCCGAGATATTTTTCCGACAGCGCGGGACGGCCTTGCAGGACCTGTTTCAAACGCTCGACGCCCAACCCTTTCGGTTTTGCCGAATAGTTCGAGAGCTCGCGATCATAAAGTCCGTTGACAAACACCGCGAGATTCTTTTCCAATCCTTTTAAAACCAGCTTGTTCAGAGTTTTCTTCGAAAGTTTAGCTGGCTCGGTCGCCTGTTTGAATTTGCGCTCTAAAATCGGCGCAACGTTGGTGTATTTCCACTCCTCGTTTCTCGGCGTCGGAAATCCCAGATCCGCAAATGCGGAAATCGCTTTTTTGCGAACTTCATGAAAAGCCGACTCGCGACTGCCATCCAGGTTCGTTTCAAACAACTCGAAATTGGCAAGATACCACTGTCTGGCGTCGAATTTATTTTTATCTAAAGTAGCACCCATGTTCTGTTTCTTCCCTCGTATTAATTATAAGCCCCATTTCAGGCAGCTTCTTTTACCCAGTCGTAGCCCTGCTCTTCGAGTTTTAACGCCAGGTTTTTATCGCCAGATTTGGCAATCACGCCATCCACCAGCACATGAACAAAATCAGGGACGATGTGATTCAACAGCCGCTGGTAGTGAGTGACGACGATGATGGCGTTGTCTTTACTCCGCAGCGTGTTCACGCCGTGCGCGACAATTTTCAGCGCATCAATATCAAGACCGGAATCGGTTTCATCTAAAACCGCCAGCTTGGGTTCCAACACCGCCATCTGGAAAATCTCGTTGCGCTTTTTTTCGCCGCCGGAAAAACCTTCGTTGATGGAGCGGCTCAAAAACTTTTCGTCCATATTCACCAGCTTTAATCTGCCTTTGACCAGCGAAAAGAACTCCATCGCGTCCAGCTTTTCCTGGCCGCGGTACTCACGAATTTGATTGAGGGCCGTTTTGAGAAAATTGGACATGCTCACGCCGGGGATTTCTACGGGGTACTGAAATGCCATAAACAGGCCATCGCAGGCGCGATCTTCGGGCGACATATCCAGCAAGTTTTTGCCATTGTAATTTACCTCACCGGCGAGCACTGCGTATTCTTCGCGCCCCGCCAAAACATTGGCCAACGTGCTTTTACCAGAACCATTCGGACCCATAATCGCGTGCACTTCCCCGCGATTCACTTCCAGATCGATACCTTTGAGAATTTCGTTACCTTCGACCGCGACTCTTAATCCTTTTATTTTTAACATCTCTATTTTTGTCTCCCTCGTTTTAATGTTATGCTATATCGATCTTCAAACACTTCTTTCCATGACAAGGCTGTCACCGGCGATAGTTGGTTCATGTCTCCTTCAGCCTCCCGTTTGGCTGCCTGAAAACATTTGTCCCACATCTCTCGAAAAATAGCATCTGTCAAGCTCGGGGTTTCGGCCTGGATGTCTTTAATCTCCTCTCGGGCATTGTAGATCGTGGCTACCCAACCGTGTGACCGTCTTTCTGGCTGTGTTTGCCACTTGACGATGTGTGCCATCAGGCGAACAAGCTGGCTTTTTAATGCTCGCTTTTCAGATCGTCCCAAAGCTTCAATTAGCTCCTTAATGCCCGTGGCAGCTTCCTGAAGATTGCCTTTCTGTAATTCCTGCTCGATTGCGACGGCAGTTTGATAGTGTGATGTGGTTGATAGGTCTTGCCAGTCCATACTTCCTCACTTCATTACTGTTATTATCCAATATTATCCAACACTCCCTTCCAAACTAATCGCCAGTAATTTTTGCGCCTCGACGGCAAACTCCATCGGCAATTCTTTAAAAACCTCTTTGCAATAACCATTCACGATGAGCGCCACCGCGTTTTCCGTGTCGATGCCGCGTTGATTGCAATAGAAAATCTGGTCCTCGCCGACTTTCGTAGTGGTGGCTTCGTGTTCGATGCGGGCGGTTTTGTTGTACACTTCGAGGTACGGGAAGGTGTGCGCGCCGCATTTATCGCCAATCAGCAGCGAATCGCACTGCGAAAAATTACGGGCGCTGTCGGCCTTCTTCGCAACCCGGATCATGCCGCGATAGGAATTATTGCTCCGTCCTGCTGAAATGCCTTTGGAAACCACGGTGCTGCGGGTATTCTTTCCGAGGTGAATCATTTTGGTGCCGGTATCCGCCTGCTGAAAGTTGTTGGTCAACGCTACCGAGTAAAATTCGCCAATCGAGTTATCGCCCTTTAAAATTACGCTGGGGTATTTCCAGGTGATGGCGGAACCGGTTTCGACCTGCGTCCAGGAAATTTTGGCGTTCTCCTCGAGACAGATGCCGCGCTTGGTTACGAAGTTATAAATTCCGCCTCTCCCCTTTTCATCGCCGGGGTACCAATTCTGAACCGTCGAATATTTAATTTGCGCATTTTTATGAGCGATCAATTCGACTACCGCCGCATGCAACTGGTTTTCATCGCGCATGGGCGCCGTGCATCCCTCGAGGTAGCTGACGTACGCCCCCTCTTCGGCAATGATCAGGGTGCGTTCGAACTGTCCGGTATTCGCCGCGTTGATTCTAAAATACGTCGACAGTTCCATCGGACAGCGCACCCCTTTAGGAATATAACAGAACGAACCGTCGCTGAACACCGCTGCGTTGAGCGCGGCAAAGAAATTGTCCGTATAGGGCACCACTGAGCCGAGATATTTCTTTATTAACTCGGGATGATTTTGCACCGCCTCGGTAAAAGAACAGAAAATGATGCCTATCTTCGCCAATTCAGCTTTGAATGTTGTAGCCACGGAGACGCTATCCATCACCGCATCCACCGCGACACCGGTAAGCCGCTTCTGCTCGCCCAGCGAGATGCCCAGTTTTTCAAAGGTCGCGCGCAGCTTGGGATCGACTTCGTCCAAACTTTTCGCTCGCGACTGCTGTTTCGGCGCGGCATAATAATAAGCATCCTGATAGTCGATGGGATTATATTTAACGTTGGCCCATGTTGGCTCTTCCATGGTAAGCCAGTGGCGGAAGGCCTTCAGACGCCACTCCAGCATAAATTCTGGTTCATTTTTCCTGGCCGAGATAAAGCGAACTATCTCCTCATTCAGGCCTTTGGGGGCGGTATCGCTTTCAATATCGGTGGTGAACCCCCATTTATATTCCCGTTTGGTGTATTGTTCTATAGTGGATTGTTCGGTATACATTTACCTCTCCTTACTGTGTCATGAAATTCTCTATACTCCAAAACTGCTGCCGCACCCGCAGGTTCGCTGGGCATTGGGATTGGTGAACGTAAATCCCTTCCCATTTAATCCATCAGAAAAATCCAACTGGGTACCGCTGAGATAAATGGCGCTTTTCGGATCCAGAAAAATTTTCACGCCATCAAAGTCCAGAATGTTGTCATCCAGGCGAGGCTCCTTTTCAAAATTTAGAATATATGATAAACCTGAGCAGCCGCCGCCCTTTACCCCCACACGTACTCCAGCCGTCGCCCCGGAGGTTTCCTGGCTCATCAGTTTTTTTACTTCCGAAATGGCCTTTTCAGTTAAGGTTATCATTCGAATCTCCTCTTTTGCAATCTTTAAAAAGCGTGTTTAATGCCAAACTACTCGTTGGATTTCAATTTCATTATTTATGTCCGCCAAAGAAATTCCAGACAAAAAGGTTTTAAACTGTTTTTGAATAAGACGAAACGGATCGCGGATATTGCAATGATCCAATTGTCGACAGCCGCACTCTGCATCCGACATGCATTCTACAATTCCGACCGGGCCGTCAATGGTCTCGATGATTTCCGAAAGGGAAATGCCCGCTCCATCTTTTGTCAGAAGGTAGCCGCCCTTAGCGCCCTGGTATGACTGCACGATTCCTTTGCGTGCTAACTTTTGAAGAATCTTCGCCATGATTTCGGACGAGATTCGATACGTTTCCGCAATTTCTTTAGCCCGAATTACTGTGCCTTTGGGTTGATTTAACATGTATTTCAGCGCGATGATGCCGTATTCGGACTTTTTAGAAATGCGCAACATGACTTACTCCTAATATACGACCAATTTGGTCTGGTTTAATATAGCGAAAAAGTTTACGTATGTCAAGAAAAAATCTTGATAATAAAATAAAAAACCCCAACCATTACGGTTAGGGCTAACTTCTCAGAATCTATGAAGATTCCGTTACGCATATTCCCGGGCAACTTGAGTTTCCGCTGCGGGTGAAGTTTCTTTAGATTTTTCCTTGCGGTCTGGCAGCAAAATAATGATCGTTCCAATTGTCACAATCAAACCGGCGCCCCAGACCAAATTAACCAGCGGGTTAATAAACACTTTGAAAATAGCGCTGCGGTCCTCGTTGGGCTGGGCTAAAACCACATACAGATCTTCCTTCAATGTCGAACGCAGAACTACTTCGGTGGTAGGCTGCTCCTGGACTTTATAATAATGCTTGTTGGGATGGATGGTTTTCACTTTCCTGCCATTTTGGTAAACGTCCATCGTGGCTTGCCAGACAATTTTATTGGCATCCTCGAGAGTTTTGGAATCGACGTAGGTCAAGGTGTAATTTCGAATTTGCATAGACTCGCCGATTTTGAGATGGCTTTCTTTTTCGGTATCAAATGCTTTGCCGGTAAACCCGAGGAACAGCACGACGATCCCGAAGTGCACGATATAGCCGCCATAGCGGCGCTTGTTTTTTTGCAAAAGCCGATACCAGGCGGTGAAATAATTTTCACTATTGGTATGCATGCGCGCGCGGGCGCCACGATGGAATTCCGCCGCGATGGTTGCGGTGACAAAAATGCACAAGGTTAACGAGATTAAAGCGAAGAAATGTCGAACACCCAACAGGAACATAATACCTAAGCCAAGCAACGAAACTATCGTGGGTTTTAAAAATATTTTTTTGAGCAATTTTCCAGAAGTTTTGCGCCAAGCCACGAGTGGGCCGACACCGGCCAAAAATAATAAGAACAAACCAATTGGAATAACCTTATCAAAAAAGCGCGGTTTTAGCCCGCCTTGTACCCCGTAGAGTGCCTCATAAATAATAGGGAAAACCGTACCGTAGAGCACTGCTAAAAATGCCGCCAGAAACACCAGATTGTTTATCAAAAACGCGGACTCTCTCGATACGACGGAGTCAAAATGGTTTTTATTTCTCAATAAAGGCAAGCGCCAGATTATAAGAATAACTGATGTGGCGATAATCAAAATCAAATACCCGACAAACCACGAAGCGATGTCGGAGCGTGCAAACGAATGGACGGAAGAAATGACGCCGCTGCGCGTCAAAAAGGTTCCGAAGATGCAGAGGGTGTACGTTCCAAGAATCAATGCCATGTTCCACACGCGCAGCATATTCTTTTTTTCCTGGATCATCACGGAGTGGATAAAAGCGGTACCCACTAGCCAGGGCATCAGCGCGGCATTTTCCACTGGATCCCAGGCCCAGTAGCCGCCCCAACCCAGTTCCATATAAGCCCATTTGCCGCCGAGCAACATACCAATTCCTAAAAAAAACCACGGCACCAGCGTCCAACGGCGTATGCTGGTCAGCCATTGATTGTCGAGACGGCCAGTGATAAGCGAGGCGAGAGCAAACGCAAATGGCACGCTGAACCCCACAAACCCCAGGTACAGAATGGGCGGATGAATCACCATGGCGGGATGCTGCAGCAGCGGATTCAAGCCGCGGCCATCTGGAGGAACAACCGGTGTTGCGTTGGGTGGTTGGAACACGCTGCGGATAACCTGTCCGTCCACGAGCCAGAGTTTTTCAAACGGCGGCGAAACAAACACGGTCAGAATAATAAAAAAAGCCGCGCCGGCCATTAATGTGGCCATCAAGTACGGCATCAACTCGCGGTTTTTGTATCGATTCAGATACACCGTCAACACGGAAAAGACGGTAAGCAGCCACCCCCAAAACAGCAGCGACCCTTTTTGCCCGCCCCAAAGTGCAGCAAAGATATAAAAAGTAGGCATGGCACGATTGGTATAACTGGCGACGTACTCGTTTTGAAAATCGTGGGCTAAAATATCTTTCCAAAGCAGAATAATGGCGAGGCTAAGCAGCAAGGTTACACCATACAGCGCATGCTCGGCGGAACGCAGAATATCCTCTCGTTTGGTACGGGCGCCGATAATGGAAGAGCAAATCGAATAGAGTGCGCAGCCCAACGATAGTATCAAAACACTGTGACCCAAGTTAATTGTCATGTTTTACCTTCGTTTAGTTTGTTCCACTTTCTTTTACGCTCTGATCTATATTTTCGTAGCCCTCGGTACTTTCGTATTTTGATGGGCACTTGGCCATGAGGGTTTGCGCCACGAAGTAGCCTGCGGGCATGAACGTACCCTCAACCACTACTTCGGCGCCATCTTTAAAGGTGTCCGGCGGCAACCCGTTGTAACGGACGTCCAATTCGTAGCCCTCTTCGCTGATTTTGAAGGTTCTCTCCAAACTGGTGGCACTGGGCTCATGCGAACCGGCAACTAATTTCCCCTTGACCCTCAGTCCTCGGTCATAATAGTTGGTTTGATGCTCTTGCAATTCCTTGATGCTAATGTAATACTGCATTTCCTCCGCATCGAATCCGCCAACCAGAAGCCAAATCAAGACTAACGAGACCGCGCTAAATGCGAGTACAATTTTAGTTCTGTTTCCCATAACCACTTCTCCCAATTTTTTTCATAAAAGTTATGCATAACTTACTGCCCGACTCTCGCGAATTACCGTTACCTTAATCTGCCCCGGGTATTCCAAATCGGTTTGGATTTTTTTTGCAATATCGCGCGCCAGAAGATCGGCCTGGGAGTCGGTGACTTTTTCCGGCTGGACCATCACCCGCACTTCCCGGCCAGCGGAAATGGCATACGCCTTTGAGACCAGGTCAAAAGAATCGGCGAGCTTTTCCAGACTATCGATGCGGCGGACGTAACCGTCGATCGTATCGCGGCGGGCGCCCGGACGCGCGCCGGAAATCGCATCCGCCGCGCTGACCAGAACCGAAATCAGCGACGTCGCCGCTTCGTCTTCGTGATGCGAGGCGATAGCGTTGATGACCACCGAGTCTTCGTTGTACTTCTTGGCGATTTCGATGCCAATCTGCGTGTGGGTGCCCTCCATGTTCTGGCTCATGGCCTTGCCAATGTCGTGCAGCAAACCCGCACGTTTGGCTAATTTGGCATTCAGTTTAAGTTCCGCCGCCATAGCGCCGGTCAGCATCGCGACTTCCTCGCAATGATACAGCACATTTTGGCCATAACTGGTGCGATATCTCAATCTTCCCAGAATTTTAATCAGCTCAGGGTGCATTCTCCCAACCCCGAGGCGAGCGATGACCTCGTTGCCGGCGCGCCAGATCAATTTATCTACTTCAGCCTCAGCGCCGCTGACGATGTCTTCAATTTTCTGCGGATTAACTTTGCTTTTGATGATCTTTTCCAGGGCGATGCGCGCGACTTCCCGCCGTACGGGATCATATCCGGAGAGCACTACCGCCTCCGGAGTATCGTCCACGATCACCTTCACGCCGGTCGCCGCCTCAAACGCACGAATGTTGCGACCGTCCCGGCCAATGATCCGCCCCTTCAACTCCTCCGACGGCAGCGAGACCACTGACACCGTCGATTCCACGCACTGATCGGCGGCGTGTTTTTCGATGGCCATGGTGATGATTTTGCGCGCCTCTTTCACGGCGTTTTCTTTGGCTTTGTCAACTAGTTCTTTGTAAATTTCTGCGGCTTCGGTTTTATACTCGCGCCGCAGGTTCTCCAGCAGCAGCTCTTTTGCCTCTTCCAAATTCATTTGCGCCACCCGCGACAAGGCCAGATTTTGCTGCTGGATGATGCGCGTTAATTCCTGCTCCTTGGTCTTCAACGCATCTTTTTGCTCTTTCAAGCTGCTTTCCGCCAGAACGATTTTGCTTTCTTTCTGGCTGACTTCACTTTCTTTTTTGTTGATGCGTTTTTCTTTTTCAAGAATTTCACGTTCCATCTGCTCAAACTTTTTTTGTCGCGCAATTAATTGCTTTTCCTGGTTATCGCGACTCGCAAACCATTCTTCTTTGGCCTGCAAAATCACTTTGTGTTTCGCGCGCTCGGCTTCTCGACGCGCTTCCCCCAAAATTTCCTGCGCCTGCGAGCGGGCGTTTTCGATGTTGGCTTTGGTCAAGAAAAACGACACGCCTACACCCACTCCAATCAAAGCGCACGCTGACACGATATAAATCAGTATGGTGATTATTGATGTTTCCATAATGAAAGCGGCCGTGCTTCGTTTCGTTCGAACTATGCTCTGAACGCTCTTACGGCCGTACATTCACCTCCTCATGAGTTTTTAATTTAAGTTTAATATTGTGATTATTGGAAGTAACGGATTCTAAATAACCTCGGATAACTTTGGCCATGACCTCCATGTTGTTTTTAACCTTGTTGCCCGCGCAGACCGGATTCGACCAGATGCACTCCACTCCCTTGCAGTAATCCAAACGCAGGTCACACCCTTGCTGGTGTTGATAAGCCGCCGATGGCGTCATGTGTTTGGTCACGTCTTCTCGGACGAACTCGCCCTTTTGGGTCAGATAGTAAAATTCCACCAATTTTTGCCAGAGAAACTCATGCGCCTCAACTAACTCCGCATCGCTCAGCCGGTCCAGAATCGGCCGCAGCGGTTTCCTATTAAAGAGGACGATCATCAAATCCAATTTCTGGCTGGTCTTTAAAACATTGTTTACTATCTGGCTCATCTAAAACGTGCTCTGCTGCATTATTTGCACAAATATATACATCTTAGACAGGAAAATCAAGATAATAAATCGAAAAACTCTGTCAGGGTTCGAAACCATGACAGGGTTATTCTAAAACGGCATGCCGCTGATTTGAAAAAGAACGCGCGCGAAAGTTTCGCCGATCAGAACCAGGACGACGGTCGCGTAAAGAATGCCCGTGGCCGATTGAGTGGAACGAATCTTGACTGAATTCCAGATCATGATGCCGAAAATAAGCGGCAGCATCAGTCCTATTCCCACTCTCCCCCAAAAAAGATAATTTTGAAAATTCCCCACCGTGAAAATCGGACTGGTCGTTAAAACTTCCCAATTGCGCAAAACCGTGCCAAGCAAAAACAGGCTTCGCAACAAAGTCGCCGTCAGAAAAAGTATCGCGCTTCTCCGCAGGGGCGTAAGACTCAACTTGTGTTGTACCAGATACCAATGGCCGGTTATCATCGCGCCCAGAACCGACCCCAAAATAAATGCAGCGGCAACACCGCTGATGATCGCCGCAATAGATTCAATATGATTAAAACTTCCCACAGCAAATCTCGCTGGCGCATAACTGCAAATTCCGATTAGACCAAATAAAAACGCAGTCAGTAACAGCGCCTTATGAAACCGCGGGATCAGCAGATTATAAATCAATAATACCGCAGCGCAGCCAACGAGCGAAAGAAAAGTGATTTTCTGATTAAAACTAATTCCGTCGGAATAAAAAAAAACAATAAATGGAATCGGCCCAAAAGGGCGTGAAAGCAGCGCCAAAACTAACAGAACGAACGACACGCCCGTGGTTACCCGAAAATAAAGTTTGCCAATTTCATCGCGGGAGATAAACAGGGTGAGAAAGGTGAGACCAACGGCGAGGTGGGTGAACAGCGAAAAAAAGAGATCAGTTAACATCAATCAGTTCACTGAGTCCTCAAAGCCCAGTAGTTTTCGATTTCGAATGGGGACGCGCTCCTTGAAGCTCTCGTTAATTTTGTGGGTGTGGCTAATTTCCTTTTCACCGTAGGTCCAGCACAGCAGCGTGTCGGGAAGAAGCGACTTAAAATCCACTGTGAAGTAGCCTTTGGGGTACACGCCGAGCTCTACCATCTGTTCCGACCAATTCTGCAAAACGCCCAGCGCTTCCTGTTCAAATTGTTCCCCGGCAAAATTGGGATTAAAGGCTTTTTCGGTTTGCACTTGCTGTTTTAGCGCCTCCAATGCGGCGGCTGCTTCTTCGGTTGCGGCGATAATTTCCGGCAGTTGCGCATTAGCTTCATCGATAGTGAAGCGCTTAAATCCGTCGTCGTTGTCGTATAAATTCATGTCAGCTAGCCATTTTACGAAAACGCGGCATGTCCGGTGATGTGCTGCCCGATGATCAGCGTGTGAATATCATGGGTGCCTTCATAGGTGATCACCGTTTCCAAATTGCAAAGATGCCGCATGGCATGATAATCATCAAGAATCCCATTGGCGCCGAGAATTTGACGGGCCAGCCGGGCGATTTCCAAAGCGTGAAAAACATTGTTGCGTTTGGCCAACGAAATTTGCACCGTCGATACCTTGTGCTGATCTTTCAACCGTCCCAATTGCAAAACCAGCAATTGCGCTTTAGTGATTTCCGTTACCATGTAGACTAACTTTTCCTGCACTAATTGATGCGACGCAATGGGCTTGTTTTCAAACTGGATGCGGCCTTTGGCGTAATTGAGCGCTTCGTCGTAGCACGCCATCGCCGCGCCCAGGGCGCCCCAGGCGATGCCATAGCGCGCCTGCGATAAACACATCAGGGCGTTTTTCAGGCCGCTGGTTTTCGGCAAAATATTTTTTTCTGGAATGCTGCAATTTTCAAACAACATTTCGGCGGTGTCCGAAGCGCGCAACGACAATTTACCGTGAATGGGTTTGGCAGTGAACCCCGGTGTTCCTTTCTCCACCAAAAAGCCGCGAATGTCTTCATCGGTCCTAGCCCAGATCACCGCGACATCGGCCAGGGTACCGTTGGTGATCCACATCTTGCCGCCGTTCAAAATCCAGCCGTTTTTAGTACGTTCGGCACGTGTTCGCATCCCTGACGGATTGGATCCAAAGTCCGGCTCGGTGAGGCCAAAACAACCCACCGCTTCCCCTGCCGCCAGTTTCGGCAGCCAGGTTTGCTTTTGTTCTTCGGAGCCGAAGGCATGAATGGGGTACATCACCAGACTCCCCTGCACCGACACAAAGCTGCGCAGTCCGCTATCCCCGCGTTCCAATTCCTGGTTGGCCAGTCCGTAGGCCACATTGTTTAAGCCGGCGCAGCCATAGCCGGTGAGATTAGCGCCCAGCAATCCCATTTTGCCGAGTTGGGGAATCAGTTGTTTCGGGAATTCACCTTTGCGATAACAATCGCGGATGAGGGGCATGAACTCCTCTTCCACAAATTCCCGCACGGTGTTGCGCACCATCCGCTCTTCGTCGGAGAGCAGGTCGTCAATTTGGTATAAATCGGTTCCTTGGAATTTGGCCATAGTTATTTCATCTCTGCGAAAGCAAAATTGTTGATAATTGGTAAGAAAGATAAAACGGGCTTGCCAAGCAACGTGGTGGCGGTGGCGTCGAGGATTTCTACCGCAATCAGGTCGCCCGCTTTAAAGTTGCCCTGCGGAAATACCACGATTTTATTGCCGTCGGTGCGCCCCATCCAGCGGCTGGGATTTTTTTTGCTGGCGCCTTCCACCAGAACCTTTACCCTCTTCCCTATCTCCGCCTGATTCTTTTTTAGCGAAATGGTTTTCTGTAATTCATTCAAACGCACGATGCGTTCGGTCTTCTTGAAATCGGGCACGTCGTCTTGATATTTGCGGCTGGCGATGGTGTTTTGGCGCTGCGAATATTTGAACATAAACGCCGAATCAAATTCCACCTGCTGCATGACCTCCAGCGTGTCCGCGAACTCTGCGTCGGTTTCGCTGCAAAAGCCGACGATGACATCGGTGCTCAATTTCACTTCGGGAATAATGCCGCGGATTTTTTTAACGAGATTCAGAAATTGTTGTTTGGTGTAGGTGCGGGCCATCGAATCCAAAATGCGGTCGCTGCCGGCTTGCAGCGGCAGATGAATATGCTTACAGATTTTGGGATTCTCGGCCATCACTTCGAGAAATTTATCGGGGAAATCTTTGGGATGCGGCGAGGTGAAGCGAATGCGTTCGATGCCGTCCACTTCGGAAACCGTCTGCATCAAATCTCCAAAGTCTTTTCCTTCGTAGCGATAGGAGTTAACATTTTGTCCCAACAGCGTAACTTGCTTGAATCCCTCGGCAGCCAGACGCTGGATTTCCCAGACGACGCTTTCCGGACTGCGGCTGCGCTCGCGGCCACGGGTGTACGGCACGACGCAAAAAGTACAAAAATTATCGCAGCCGCGCATCACCGCGATCCAGGCGTTGACGCCCGGCGCCCGCTGCGGATAGACGTCGCTATAGTCTTCAAATTCGGAGAGCGAAAAATCGTACTGCTTGTCAATGCCATCGCGCACCGCTTGGATCATGTTAGGAAGACGTTTGTAGCTGTCGGGTCCGGCAAAAATATCTACCAATTTTTCCTGCGACTTCAAATTGCCGCGCAGATTTTGGGACATGCAACCCAGCAA
>Ga0247727_10009545_pt1 | contig 17530 bp, 11 predicted proteins | sample WisWelCaveWW1625_FD_202498 | JGI IMG/M metagenome (GOLD analysis project Ga0247727, IMG submission 202498) | Biofilm microbial communities from Wishing Well Cave, Virginia, United States - WW16-25 | ecosystem: Environmental > Aquatic > Deep subsurface > Groundwater > Cave microbial mat | place...
CGGCACACGCGCGCGAGCTCGGAGGCGACCCGCTCGTGGTCGGGCGCGAAGATGACGCCGACCGAGGACGAGACGACGTCGAAGCTCGCGTCCGCGTAGTGCAGGGCCTGGCAGTCCGCGACCTCGAGCGTGAGATCGAGGCCGTGCTCCGCGGCCCGCCGCCGCGCCGCCTCGACCAGGGCAGGGGCGAGGTCCGACCCCGTGACCGTGGCGCCCGCACGAGCCGCGCGGAAGGCGACGTCGCCCGCACCGCAGGCGAGGTCGAGCCAGCGCTCGCCTTCCCGCGGCGCAAGGTGCTCCACGAGCGCGTCGTGCATGTCGGCGATCAGCTCGGCGATGTTCTCGAACGGCGCGGAGCCCCACACCGCGGCATGCCGTCTCGTCAGCTCCTCGAACGCCACGGCTGGACCTTAGCGCTCGCTCAGGTACAGATGCCAGAGCAGCCTGGCGGCGGTGGCGCGGTGCGGTCGCCAGCGCTCTCCGATCTCCTCGAGCTCGGCCGGCGAAGGTCGCATGTCCAGGCCGAGCGCCCGCCGCGTCGCCTCCTGCAAGGCGATGTCGCCGATCGGCCACGTGTCGGGCCGCCGTAGCGCCGAGAGGAGGTAGACCTCGGCCGTCCACGGCCCGATCCCGGGGAGCGCACCGAGCGCCAGCCGCGCGCTGTCGTCGTCCAGCCGGGCCACCAGCTCGAGGTCGAGCTCGCCTGCGATCAGAGCAGCGGCCAGGGCGCGCGCGTAGCGGGTCTTCTGCCGACTGAACCCGTCTTCGCGCAACTCGGTGTCCGACAGCCTCAGCAACGCATCCGGGGTGACGCCTCCGAGCCGCGCGTCGACCCGGTCGTACGCCGCCCTGGCGGACGCAAGCGAGACCTGCTGCTCGAGGATCAGGAGCAACAATGTGGCAAAGCCGGGCGGCCTCGCCCAGAAGTCGGGCATGTCGTGCCGCTCGACGATGGCGCCGAGCGCGGCGTCGCGCCCGGCCAGCTCGCGAGCGGCGCTGCGAAATCCGTCAGCCGTCAACACCGTGCGCATTGTCGCCGCAGGCGCTCTCGGCTATGGTGGGTTGCGATGCAGAGCGAGCGCGCACGGATCACACTGGCCGGCCACGGCCTGCTCGCGCTTGCCCTCCTCCTTCCCCGCTAGGGGAACGGAGCGACTCACATACCGCCGCCGCGCTCCCGCACAACGGGAGGAGTACGCCCTCGAGGAGGAGCCCTGCCATGACCATGCCTCACTGGAAATACCGCCCCTACGACACCGTCGAGCTGTCCGACCGCACGTGGCCGGACACCGTCATCGCGAGTGCGCCGATCTGGTGCTCGACCGACCTGCGCGACGGCAACCAGGCGCTCGTCAACCCGATGGACGCGCACCGCAAGGAGCGGTTCTTCGAGCTCCTGGTGCGCCTCGGCGTGAAGGAGATCGAGGTTGGCTTCCCGTCGGCTTCGAAGACCGACTTCGACTTCGTGCGACTCCTCGTGGAGGACGACCGCATCCCGGAGGACACCACCATCGCCGTGCTGACGCAGGCGCGGCCCGAGCTGATCGGCCGCTCGTTCGAGGCGATCGAGGGCGCGCGGCGCGCGATCGTGCACCTCTATAACTCCACCTCGGTGACGCAGCGGCGCGTCGTCTTCCGCCTGGACAGAGACGGCATCACAGGGCTCGCCGTCCGCGGCGCGGCGCTCTGTAGAGAGCTTGCAGGCGAAACCGACACGGAGGTCGTGTTCCAGTACTCGCCTGAGAGCTTCCACCACACCGAGCTCGACTACGCGCTGGAGATCTGCGAGGCGGTGGCCGCGGAGTGGGGCCCGACGTCCACCGAGAAGATGATCGTGAACCTGCCGACGACGGTGGAGCAGTTCCCGCCGAACGTGTATGCCGATCGCATCGAGTGGTTCAACCGCCACTTCTCGAGGCGCGACAGCGCGATCGTCTCCGTCCACCCGCACAACGACCGCGGCACCGCGGTCGCGACGGCGGAGCTGGGCTTGATGGCGGGCGCCGAGCGCGTAGAGGGGACGTTGTTCGGCAACGGCGAGCGCACAGGCAACGTCGACATCGTCACGCTCGCGCTCAACCTCCTCACGCAGGGTGTCGACCCTGGCCTCGACCTGTCGCACATCGACGAGGCGCGGGCGATCGTGGAGGAGTGCAACGAGCTGCCCGTCCATCCGCGGCACCCGTACGTGGGCGAGCTCGTCTACACGGCATTCTCCGGCTCCCACCAGGACGCGATCAAGAAGGGGATGTACGCGCAGGAGCGCTCCGGCTCCGAGCTGTGGGACGTGCCGTACCTGTCGATCGACCCGAAGGACGTAGGGCGCACGTACGAAGCGATCATCCGCGTCAACTCGCAGTCGGGGAAGGGCGGCGTCGCGTATCTGATGGAGTCGGAGCACCACCTCGACCTGCCGCGCGGGCTCCAGGTCGACTTCGCGCAAAAGGTGCAAGCGATCACGGACGCGCGGGGTGGCGAGCTGACCGCCGACGAGCTGATGGACGCGTTCCGCGCCAACTACCTCGACATCACGCGCCCCTACGAGCTCGTCTCGTACACGCACTCGAGCGGGGAGATGGAGGATCACCTGGTGGCGCGCATGCGTGTGAACGGGGAGGAGGTCGAGCTGGAGGGCCTCGGCAACGGCCCGATCGCCGCGCTCGTGCGGGGCTTCGGCGAGCGGTTCGACGTCGACGTGCACGTGCGCGACTACCACGAGCACGCGATGTCGAAGGGCGAGGACGCGACCGCCGCCGCCTACGTCGAGGCGGACGTCGACGACGAGCCGGTGTGGGGCGTCGGCATCCACCCGTCGATCGTGACCGCCTCGTTGAGGGCGGTGGTCAACACCGTCAATCGGGCGGTGGCGCTGCGCGAGGCGCAGGCGGCTGCGGCGGCTGCATTCGACTCGGCCTGAACCGACATGTCCTTTCGGGACGTCTAGACGTTCGTTGTCTCCATAGGCATCATATCTGTGTTGGAGGGTGACATCGCATGGCGCGATGCTCGACTGACACTCGATGCGTCCGGTAGCCACCGGATCCGGTTCGATTCCGGCGCCCTCCGACCGCCCAGCTCGGGACGAGGTCGCGTGGAGTGGCGACCCTGCCGTGTCGGCGGCCTCGTCCCGGAGTTGATGAGCTACGATGGAGATAGTGTCAGTCGAGCGCTGGGGCAAACCCCCAGCTTGCGATGTCACCGGCGGCCCGCCTCGGCGGGCCGCCGCTATACTTCGGCCCGCCCGCGGATGTAGCTCAGTTGGTAGAGCGTCTGCTTGCCATGCAGAAGGTCGAGGGTTCGAGTCCCTTCATCCGCTTCTAAGAAAGACCCACTCAGGCGGGTTTTGGCGCTATCCCGAGGCGGGCCGTGCAGTCTCTACGGGCTTCGACGTCAGGAAGAGGGCCCCTCGAGCCTTCGCCCGGTCGATCCGGGACGGCCGATGCTCCATGATGAGCCTCTGATGCTCGTCCCCGATCTTGCAGCCCCCTCTTGAGCGGCTGGCTCGCCCCTGTGGGGGTGACGGCGGCGGCGTTGCTTGGCTGCTTCGCGCTCCGGCGGGTGGTCTTCGTGGTCGCAGCCCTCTTGCCCGCGCGGGCCGCGAGCACCGACGAGCACGCGCCTTCGGTCACGCTGCTCGTGCCGGCGAAGAACGAGGAGACGGCCGCGACGGCGCTGCTCGACGCGATCGCGACGCTCGAGTACCCACCTGAGCAGCTCTTCGTCGTCCTCGTGAGCGACGGCTCGACCGATGCGACCGCCGACGTCTTCGACCGCTGGGCGGCCGACCGTCCGCGCGCGCTCGCGCTGCACCTCCCGCCCGTCGGCAAGTTCGAGGCGCTCAACCGCGCGTTAGCCGTCGCTCCACGCTCCGACGTCGTCGCGGTGTGCGACGCAGATCTCCTCCCGCATCGCGAGTGGCTGCGCCGGCTTGTTGGCCCGCTCGCCGACCCGCAGGTCGGTGCGACCGCTGGTCTCGTCTGGCCTGCGAACGCGGCGAGCGGTGTCGTGGCTCGATACGCCGCCGTCGAGGCGTGGGTGCACCAGCTCGTCACCTCTGCGGCCAAGGACCGGCTTGGACTTAACCCGCCGCCGCTCGCTGCGGCCGCGTACCGGCGCAGCGCACTCGAGGAGATCGGCATGTTCGAGAGCGGCCGCTCGGGCGGCGACGCACACGCGGCGGTGGCGCTCACCCGGGCGGGGTGGCGAACGCGTATCGTCCCCGACGCGGTGGCCGCGAACGCGGTCGTTGATCGCTGGAGCGACTACTGGCACCAGCACCTGCGCTGGGCCCGCAACTCGTTCGCGACACTCAGAGTGCGGAGCTCGGAACCGCGGCAGCGGCGCGTGTCCTCCTGGCGTGGGCTCGGCCTGCGAATCGAGAGCTGGCTGGCCGCAACAGGCTATGCCGATCGCGTCGTGCTTCTGCTCGTATGCGTGTTCGCGGTCATCGGAACGCTGCCGCTGTGGCTGCCGCTCGGGTACCTCGCGCTCGGGCTGGTCGAGGTGGGCGTCGCCCTCGCCAAGGCACGGGTGGGGCGTGCCTTCCCCTCGTTCCTGCTCGTCGCCGCGGCCGTCTTCGTCCTCGACGTGCTCGCCTCGTTCGTTGCGACCGCCGATCACCTGCTTCGTAGAGCACCGGCCTGGCGGCAGGGTCAGCGAGGCGGTCCCGACCGGCGGACGCCGCGATCCGGGCTAGACGGCTTCGAGCAAGGGCTCGCCGGCGAGGCCCGTGGTGTCCGCGCCGACCAGGGCGCAGGCGGTCGCGGCGATGTCGGTGATCCTCGGCGGTCGTGAGAGCTGTGCGGGCCTGGAGCGGCCGGGCACGACGACGGCCCACGCGTGGGGCGTGTGGTTGCCGGGCCGGGAGGTCCCGGCTCCTCGCCGCGCGACGTCGCCGAAGCGCGGCGACGAGACGCCGGTCACTCCGAAGCTGGGCCGGTCGCTCCACTCGACGACGAGGTCGGGCAGGCGATCGCGCTTTGCTCCCGGCGCGAGGTGCTGCGCGATGCGATGCACGCTCGCGACGGCTGGAGCGCCATCGGGATCCGTGAACGTCGCCAGGCCGTCCGCGATCTCGTCCATGAGCGCGTCGGCCTCGCCCGGGTGGACGACGCCCTCCCGCTCGCGTCCGCGAAGGTTGAGCCTGATGTAGCCACTGTGGTCGCCCGGCAGGGCGAACGCCCGCGTGCGACTCCAGTCGACGCCGCGCAGATGCATGCGCGAGGTGATCGCGCGCACGACCTTTGGGGGCAGAGGTCGAGTCGCCGCCGCGCGCCACTCGGCAGGCAGCTTCCCGCGCAGGTGCCAGATCCAGCTTCCCGGGCCGGCGCTCCCGTCGCTCGCCGAGAGCGGCTTGCCGGCGAGCACGGCCGCGAGCATGCCGGGGAGGAGATCGGTTCTGCTCCTGTTCGCGGCCATGCCGAGAGGCGAGCACACGATCAGATCGGTGCCATCGGGGAGAGCCGCGACGATGCGGCCGAGGGCTTCGTCCACCCCCGTGTAGATGTCTTCGAGTCTCTGCTGGGACTCGGAGCGGCCGACCGGGTCGAGGCCCGATGGGTCCGCGCTCTGCCAGAGGTGGTGGCCGGCGTAGTGTGCGCCGCTGAACGTCAGCCAGATGAGATCGAAGCGCTCGGCCGCGAGCTCCGTCACTGCGTCGACGAGTCGCCCCGAGGAGGTCTCGAAGGCGCGGGTCAGCCGCTCGAGCGTCGCCGGCGACGGCCGGCCGTACGGGAACTCGATCATCGGCGAGCGTCCGAGGCGACGCTCCAGAGCGCGATTCTCCCGGCGCGGGGCGGAGAAGCCCGCCGTCAGCTTGTGCCGGGATTGCCACCCGTTCAGCATCCGGAGGCCGTCGGTCTCGGTCGGCACCCAGCTCTCGTACTGGTCGATCACGAGCGAACGCCGACCTGCTCGGCTTAGCCGCTCCCAGGCGCCCGCCGGCCCCGGAAACTCGTCGAAGAACCGAATCCGCTGCTCCTCGGCGGACCACTGGAAGGCCGAGTAGATGCCGTGCTCCTCGATCTCGACGCCGCTGTACGTCGTGACGTAGCCCCCGGCTTCGACGAAGAGCGGCGTCGAGCGCCCTAGCGAGTGCCACTGTCCCCCGGAGCGCAGCTCGGCGAGCCGCGGGAGCCTGCCTTCGGCCATGAGGCGCTCGATCGCGGGGGTGCTGGTCGCGTCGAGCTGGAGGATGGCGAGCACGGTCCTAGCTTAGGCACGCTCCGAGCCGGCCGCGTCGATGGCGCACCAGCTCCCTCCGAGCTGTGCCGATCGCCTGACGCCGTCGATCGCAACCATCACAGCCAGCCCGTCGGCGGCCGTGGCGAGGAGCGGCTGCGCCTGCCCGCGAGCCACCGCGGCGAAGGCCTCGAGCTCGTCGACGAGGAGCCGGACGAGCGAGCTTCCGCCCCGGAGTCTCATCTGCACACGGCGCACCAGCCCGATGCGCTCCTGACGCGCAAGGAGCGTTCCAGTCTCGTCCCGGATCTCGATCGCCTCTCGGCGTGGCCGGTCGGTCGCACACGAGATGCGCGCCCGCCCGCGCTCGAGCTCGAGCTCGATGACTGCCGAAGCGGGAGCGAGGCTGTCGGCGCGGACACGTTCGATCTCGCTCCTTGTCACCCAGCGAACGAGATCGAGGAGATGCGTTCCGTGCGCCAGCAGCACGTCGTCCCTGACCACGTACGAGCCCCATGCGTTGCGCTCGTAGTGAAGATCGAGCATCAGGTCGAGCCGGCTTGAACTCGGCACCGCCTCGCGGAGCCGCTGTATGGCGGGATCGAAACGCCGGTTGAAGCCCACCAAGGGTGAGGGCTCGAGCGCCGCAAGCGCGGCAGCATCGGCACGGTCGACGGCTGGGGGCTTCTCGACCAGCACCGCCAATCCGGCCGACGCGGCAAGTCGTGCATCCTCGAGGTGAGCCGCTGCGGGCGTTGCGAGGACGAGTCCGTCCACAGCCTGCTCTCCGATCAGCATCCGCGCACTCTCATAGCGGGGAACGTGTGGCGCTACCTGCTCGCAGCGATCCCGTGCAGGGTCCGCGACCGCTACGAGTCGGACACCTCGAGCGCGCGCGAGCGCCGGAACGTATCCGAGTTCGGCGACCCTGCCGCAGCCGACGAGGCCAACACGGAAAGTCTCGCTCACACGGGGAGCCTCTCACAGTGCAGCGTCACGTCGATAGCCTTCCGCTGGCCTCGGTCGTCCGAGGCACAAGCGGTGAGCTTCGTTGCCCGCTCAGGCGGGACTCGCCAGGATCGTGCTCACAGGACGTCAGACCGAGTCGTGTGGGCTGGTGACGCGCGTCACCGCTACTGCCTCGGCCCGGCTGCGGACGCCGAGCTTGCGGTAGACGTTGTCGAGGTGCTTGCGCACCGTCCCCGGCGCGACAACGAGTGCGATCGCGGAATAGCCCCGAAGGACGGGCATGTTCGAGGAGCGCCTGCGATCGGAGCTATTGGCAGGTCGCGCCGTAATCCTCGCCGGCGGGGCCGAACTCCTCCCACTCGGCCCGGGTCATGTTACGACCGGCCGCGCGGCAGGCGATTGCAGCCCAATGGTCGGTCTCGATGCCCCAGAGCAGCATGTGCTCGCCGACCATCGTGATGACGAACCGCCCATCCGGCGAGCCGGTGCCGCCTTCGCCTCCCGGCCACGGGTCGCCAATCTGAGCTCGACTCTCGACATCCCAGAGAAGCGTTTGCCCGTCGACGCCAGCCGTGACCAGCCTCGTGCTGTCAGCGTTGAAGAATGCGCCGACGGGGACCACGGCGCCCCGGTGCCCGACCAGAGGCTCACCAACGGGTTCGTGCGTATCGGGATCACGTAGGAGGATGGTCCCGTCCGCAGCCGAGGTCAGGAGGTAGCGCCCGTCAGGGCTGTAGTACGCCAACCGGACCGCGCCGGCGCCGGTCGCGAGCGGTTTCCCGATCGGCTCCCACGTGCTCGTGTCCCAGACGATCGCGTGCCCCTGGCCGGTCGACCCGACGAGGCGTTTCCCGTCAGGGCTGAAGTCCACAAACCAAACGAATCGGTCGCCCTCCTTGTCGAGCCGAGCAAGGTCATCGAGCTCTACGATGGAGCGGCCGCTGTCGAGGTCGTAGACCTTGACCACGGGTCCCGGCTGGCCGGCGGCGAACAGGCCGGTCTTGTTATCCGCATCTTCCCCGCTGCCGTTCCCCGGCGACGGGATCGAGACGCCGAGAGAAGCGAGCGTGACGGGATCCCAGAACCGGAACGGCTCCGCACGTGTCGTATCGCCGAACACCTGCTTCGTGAAGAGGACCTTGCCGTCCTCCGCAAAGAAGGCGTACGAGGGTCGAGTGACGAAGGACATTCGCGCTGGCGGGTCGACTGCGATGTTCCACGCGGTCGGCGGGCTGCCGAAGCTCGCATTGGCGATAACCCTGCTGCTGTCGGCATTGGCCACGGCGAAGGAGGCACCGCCCCGGGGAAGCGCCCGAGCGATGAGCTGCCGGCCATCCAGTGACCAGAGGGCGACGCCCTCCTCACCCCAGACGGCGAGTGTGGATCCGTCACGGGAGAGCGCAAGGTTCCGGACGCTCGGGTCGAAGGTGTTGACACTGAGTTGGCTGTCGAGAGGCTCGCCGAGCGCCTCTCCAGTCGCGAGGTCCACGATCGTGACCTTTGCTCCCGTACTGAGCGCTGCCGTTGAGTCCGTCACGAGAGCAACGTCGATGATGGCCCGCTCCTGAGAGGGATCGACCCTCTCCGACAGGTCGGGATGAACGACATCGGCTAGCTGCCGGCCGCTGCGGGCGTCCCAGCGGCGGACGGCCCGCAGCCCGCCGGCGAGGAGCGTGGAATCGGAGCCGAACTCGATCGCGGACACGCCCCATCGCTCCTGACCTGGGTTCGTGGGAAGGGCGAGATCGTGTCCAACTTTGGCCCCTGTCTGCGCGTCCCAGAGACGGATAACCATGGCATCTGCGCGGGCGTCGGGTGCATCGTCCGGCGTCGTGGCGAGGAGGGATCCATCACGGCTGAACGCGAGCTCCCTGATCGGGCTGGCGTGAGCCCTGATCTCGACTCCGGCAACTCCGGAGCTCAGGTTCCAGAGGACGACTGTCCCATCGGCACTGCCGGAGGCAAGGCTGTCGCGATCGGGGCTGAACGTGAGCGTGGTTACCGTCGCCGAGTGCTCCAACGGCGGGCGCCGCTCGCGTCTCGAGCTGAGGTCGTAGAGGCGAACGACACTTCCCGCTGCGACCGCGACGAGGTCGCCTCCCGCACCCACAGCGCTCGCGCTCGGCGGCTGGGCGAGCTCGATCCTGCTCAGGAGGCGGGAATCGGCCAGGTCGTACACCTCGATCCCGTTCCGGCTCACCCCTACCAGACGCGTGCCGTCGGACGAGAAGGCGGCGGTCTCGTAGCTTCTTCCCTGGCCGAGGTAGCCGAGGAAGCCCATCGTCCGTGTCAATGCTCGCTGGAGAGCGCCTAGGCTCTCGACCGAGGGGTCGCGGCGGTGCGCCTCCGCCGCGAGGAGAAGGGCGAGCCGACGGTTTTTCGGCATGATGCTGGCGGACTCTGCGACGAGGCGGCCAGTCTCCGCTGCAAAGCGTGCCTCGGCCTCGTGGTTTCGCGCTCGGAAGGCGAGCATGCCTGCGACGAGGGCGCCGACAAGGCCGACTGCGACAACGGCGAGCGCGATGCGGAGACGCCGGTTCTGACGGATCCTCTGCACGGTCCGCTCTCGCTCGGCTCGCTCCTCCTCGTCGTGGAGGACTTCCCCTCTGTCGAGGAACTCGCGCTCCAGGGGGTTGAGATCCTCGGGATGGGTCTTGACCCACGCAAGGGCGGCCTCGAGGCGGGCACCCCGATACAGCTCGCCCGGATCCTGGTCGAGGTTGCTCCAGGCTACCGCTGCCTCGGAGAGGTGCCGGAGGAGGCGGAGGCCGTCACGGTCCTCGGCGATCCACGCCCTCAGCCGCGGCCACTCACGCAGCAGGGCCTCGTGGGCGATCTCGACCGTAGGGCTGTGCGTGATCGGATCGCGATCGAACGAGAGGAGCCGCTGACGGCCGAAAACGTCGATGACCTCCTCGATTGCCGACGCGGAGCCCTCGAGCGCGCCCACCTCCTCACGCCGGACGCGCCGCCGCGTATCCTCGTCCCCCTCGCCAAGCGCGACGAGGCGGGTGAAGAGCTTCCTCGCCGCCTCTTTCCCCCCGTCGTCGAGCTCGGCGTAAAGCTCCTCCGCCCTGCGGGCAAGCGCGCCCGAGAAGCCTCCGATCCGCACGTACGCATCGGCGGTGAGCGTCGCGGACTCGCGGTGCTCGAAGAGCTCGGTAAGGGCGTACTGGAGAAGAGGCAGCGCTCCCCGGTGTGCCGCCGCGTCGGCGACGATGCCCGCGACGAGGCCCGGCTCGAGCGCCACGCCCACCGCGTGCGCTGGCCGGGTGATCGCCTGTTCGAGCTCCGTGGGGGAGAGCGGGTGGACGTTCGCCTGGCCCGCCTCGAGGAGCGCGCCAAACTCGCGGTAGCGCAGGGGCCAATCGTAGAAGTCGGCCCGGAGCGCGATGACGAGGCGAAGGCGAGGCTCGCCGACGGCGTGCCGGAGGCTCGCGAGGAAACGCTCACGCTCCTCCTCTCCTGCCATCGTGAAGAGCTCTTCGAACTGGTCGATGACAAGAAGCAGCTCACTCCCACCGTCCGGCAGGAGGCGCTCGACGCTACCGGAGAGGGCAGCGGGGTCCGTCGTCAGCTCGTCCAGTCCCGCCGTCGTCCGCGGGCCGGCGCGAAGGAGTGCTGCTCGGAGCTCCCCAAAGGGATCCGGTCCCGGGACGAGGTCCGCGATCAGCCACCGCTCGGAGCCGGGAAGGGCGCCTCGCCGTACGCGGGGGATGAGCCCTGCCTTGAGGACGCTCGATTTCCCTGAGCCGGAGGGGCCGACGACGGCAAGGAAGCGCCCACCGGCCGGATCAGAAAGCCGATCGAGCAGGGCATCAGTCAGGGCTTCACGCCCGAAGAAGTCGTCCGCGTCGACCTCCTCGAACGGACGAAGCCCCTTGTAGGGATTGCGGGCCGCCGTGATCGGCATGTGCGCCGTCCCGGCACTGCGCCCGAGCGCCAGCCGGGCCGCGTCGATGAGTTCCCCGCAGCTCGCGTACCGGCTTTGCGGCTGCTTCGCGAGCGCCCTCCCGATAACGGCGTCGAGACGCTCGGGCAGCTCGGGCCTGCTCGCGCTCGGCCTCGGCGGCTCGTCCTCAAGGTGGGCCCAGAGGAGCTCCATCCGCGAGTCTCGGCGATAGGGCACCTCGCCGGTCAGGCACTGGTAGAGGACGCAGCCGAACGAGTAGACGTCGGTCTGCGGGGAGGTCGGCCCGCCTTCTACCTGCTCTGGCGCGAGGTAGTCGAGCGTGCCGACAAGCCAGCTCGCTTCGATCGCGCTCTCGTCCTCGACTCGGCTCGTCAGGCCGAAGTCCGAGAGGTAGACGCGGGGAGGGCGGTTGCCACCGGGCTCAAGACCAAGGAGAATGTTGCCTGGTTTGACATCACGATGGACTAGCCCCTTGGCGTGGGCGGCGTCGAGGGCGAACGCCACCGGTTCGAGGATCGCGAGCGTGCGGGCGGGGTCGAGACGCCCCTTCTCGTCGAGCAGGGTCTTGAGGTCGCTGCCCTCGACATAGCGCATGGCGAGGTACAGGTGTCCCTCCGCCTCACCGGCTTCGTAGATCGGGACGACCTCCGCCTGCTCGAGCGAGGCGGCAAGCCGTGACTCTCTCAGAAAGCGGTCGCGGAAGCGCTCGTCTCGTGACAGTTCGGGCGCGACGAGCTTGAGCGCCACGTCCCGCTCGAGCCATGGATCCTGGGCAAGGTAGACGACACCCATGCCGCCGCGCCCGAGCAGCGCCTCGAGCCGGTAGCCGGCGAGTTCGCTGCCGATGCGCGGATCCGCTTCGAGCACTGGATCACCAATCAAGCCGAGGGCTCGAGCCGTCGTTGTCGAGGCGAGACGTCATTGTGCCAAGAGCAGAATCCACGGTTGCGCTAACAAGCGACTAACGATCCGCTGCGGTGTCCGACCGGCTCGCTAGCAAACGGCGTCACGCCCAGCTCCGCCCAGCCGCGTCAGCGACCATGTAAACCGTGTCAGCGTCTCGGACGGCGCGAGCCCTCCCGGCCGTAACCCCTTGCGAACGAGGAGGACCGGCGGGCGAGCGCGCCGTACGAGCCCCAGCCGCACCTCCCCGAGACCGCTCTGGCGTCTCCTCGGCGAGAGGCCGACGACGAGCAGCCCACCGCTCTCCGCAGCCCTCAGGATCCCGTCCGCTCCCGCGGGTACGAGGACAGGCTCCGCAGCAACGTTGGCGGCGCGCTGAACGACAAGTGACGCCCGGGCGAGAAGCCGGCTCGCGTCCCTCGTGCCCGCTCGAGGATCCGCTTCGGTGCCGAGCAGCCTGAGTGGGGCGTTCTGCGCCGCAGCGACCCAGGCTGCGAGCTCGATCGCAGCCCAGTCGTGCTCCGCCCCGCCGAAGGGCGCGAGGATCGGATGAGCGGCGCTGATCGCTGGGGAGCCGCTTTCCCTGGCGACGAGGACGCCGACGTCGCACGGCGCCTGCTCGAGGATCGTTTGCAGATCGGCCGAAAGCAGGTCCGCCTCGACGAGCTCTGGTTGCGCGCGGATGAGGAGGAGGTCGACGGCTTCATCGACAGCCAGTTTGACCACATCCTCGCCCGGTTTCGCGGACGTGAACGCAGCCGCACGCGCAACAACTCCCCTGGCCATCAGACCGGACCGCTGATCCGAGACGAGTGCGCTGGCTGCGGCAAGCTCACTGCCGTCGTCGACGAGGCGGATGAGGATCAACTCCCGTGGAGGGCGCCTGGCCAGAGGCTCCGCGACGAAGAGGAGGGGTTCGACGTCCGCGGCCGCGAGAGTGACGACGAGGATCGCGCGCTCCGGCGACTCGATGTCTGCTCGGGGCGCCCCGAGGGTCTCCGTGCGATCGAGCTCCGGATCCTGGCGCAGGATGGCGTGTTCGAGCTTCCGAAGCGCCGGCCCGGGCTCGATCCCCACGTGCTCGACGAGCGCCTGCCGGGCGTCACGGTAGGCCTCCAGCGCGTCTGCCTGCCGCCCGGAGCGGTAGAGGGCAAGCATCAGCTGACGCCGCAGGCGTTCACGCAGCGGGTGCTCGCTGACGAGACCCTCGAGCTCGCCGACGAGGTGGGCATGCTCGCCGAGCGCGAGATCGGCCTCGATCCTTTGCTCCAGCGCCGCAAAGCGAAGCTCCTCGAGACGGACGATCGCAGGCTGCGCGAACGTTTCGTACGGGAAGTCCGAAAGCGCCGGTCCGCGCCAGAGAGCCAGGGCCTGCCGGAGCCTTTCGGCGCCTTTCGACGTGTCTCCCTTCTCGAGCGCGTTCCGCGCCTGAGCGGTGAGCCGCTCGAAGCGCAGTAAGTCGAGCTGGTCCGACTCGACCTGGATCAGGTAGCCGGGCGCCCGGGTGACGATCGGGTTCCCGGCGCCGGAGACGTCGAGAGATTTGCGGAGCTGCGAGACGCGAACTTGGAGGGCGGTAAGGCCGCTCTCGGGCGGCTCGTCGGGCCAGAGCTCGTCAACCAGTCGCTCGCTGGAGACGACCTGGTTCGCATTGAGCAGGAGGATGACAAGTAGGGCCCTCTGCTTCTGACCGCGAACGGGAAGCAGCCGACTGCCCCGGCGCGCCTCAAGGGGTCCAAGGATACGGAACTCCATGTGCCTCGATCGAGTGAGCGGGAGCTTAGACAGCCGGCCGGGCGTCTGGCCGGCTGTGTGGGAAAGACCGGGCTCGATCCGTTAGAGCGTCGTCAGCTCCCCGTTAGGACCGGGTGGGATCCTCAGGTAAACGGGAACAGGTGACACGACGTCTCGCTCGAGGCGTCGAGCGACTATCCGAGAGGAGGGGAAGAAGATGACGAAGTGGCTTCAGGCGACGGTGGCGGCAGCGGTCGTGACCGCGGCGGCGCTCGTCCTCTTGGTGTCCCCGGCAAGCGCGGGAACGATGCAGATCTCGGGGATCGGCACCCCCGTCGGCGTGTGTGATGGTCAGACGAGCGACTTCACCATCGAGATGACGGGGAGCCTGGTCGGCTGCTGGTACACGACGATCACGGACTCGACGTTCAACCCGAGCGGGACCTACCAGGAGCGTGGCACAGAGACCTTCGTCGGCTGCTTGAACGCGACGTGCGGCACGTTCACCACCGCGTACACCTTCACCGCGAAGTTCGTGGATGACACCTTCGCGGAGGAGATCCACGGTCGCTGCCACCACACGATCGTGAGCGGCACTGGCGGCTTCACGGGTGCCACCGGCATGATCAACTTCAAGGACGATGTCGGGGCCGGAATCTTCCGGTACGCGGGTCACATCGATTGATCCCCCACGCACACTGAGGAGCGGGAGCTCCTCGCTCATCCGCTCTCGGAAGGCCCCGCGCGGCGGGGCCTTCCTTCTGCGCGAAAGCGGCGTACGGTGAGGTGGACGGCCCAGATCGCGCCGACCGCGGCCGCCTCGCCGAGCGTCGCCGCAAGCCGCGACGCCAACGCGATGCCTGTGGCCGCGCCCGCGCCGTACCGGGGGGCGAGCGTCGCGACGAGGGTTCCCTCCCGGGCGCCCAGGCCACCGGGGAGGAACGGCACCACGAATCCGACGAGGTAGCCGACCGAATACGAGGCGATCGCCCAGGCCAGGCCAGGAGACGGCTCGTCGGAGAGACCGTTCGCAAGCAGGAGGAACGCAAGGCCGGTGCACGGCCAGGCGGCGAGGTTGACGAGCACCACGAGAACGACGTGACGGCCTCGCAGGATTGGCGTATCGACGCCGATCCTGCGCAATGCCTTCTGCGCCCAGACGCCGAGAAACCGGGGCCGCATTGCGAACGCGACCACGAGCACGGGCAGGGCGACAACGAGGCCCAGCCACGGGGGAGGCGTCGCGATGACGAGGAAGCCCACCAGAAAGGCGCAGGCCCCGGCGGTCATCGAGCAGAGGTTCTCGTACGCCTCGGACACAAAGATCTGATCGCGCGTGGCGCCGACCCGCTCGCGCTGGCGCACCCGGTACACGACCGCCAGCGCTCCGCTCGGCGCGTAGCGCAGAACGTAGGCGTGCGCCCAGATCGCCATCGACTCGCCGAACGGCGCCGAGGCTCCGAGCAGGCGCAGGATGATCCACGACGTCGTGGCCTGGGCGATCGGGGCGACGCCGAACAGCACGGCGGCCACGAGCACGACGCGCCATGCGTGCTCCCAGTCGAGGGTGGTGATCGCATCCCATTGCCCGCGCACCGCGAGGACGATTCCGATCGTCACTCCCACGAGCGCGATCCAGGGAAACCAGCGTCCGAACAGGTGCCAGATCCGGCGGAGCGCCGGCTTCACTCCCACACCTCGGGTGCCCAGCGGTTGCGAGCCAGGCGCGCCGTGTCAGACTCGGCGTACTCGTCGAGCGGGATGCCCGCGCGCTCGAGGGTCAACGCGAACAGGTCCAGCGTGCGCAGACGTCGCTCGGGCAGCGGAAAGCTCGCGAGCACCGGGACGACCGTGTGCGCCCGGTGGAGGCCGCCGTGCGACGCATGGTGCTCGGGCCACTCCGACCCGGTGCGCAGGTCGAAGCCGGGGGCAGCCGAGACCAACAGGTCGCCCGTACGCACCGACGCGAAGAGGGACGTGAGCGCGAACGCTGTGTCGGGATTCTGGTCGGCGTGTGAGCGCTCGAGCGCCTCCGTCGGCGTCGCACCCTGGAACGTCGAGTCGAACACAGGCCCACGCTGGTAGAGGCTCGACCTGTCGAAGCCGACCTCACCGACACCGTGCCGCGTCCAGAGCTCTGCGGCGTGGGGTCGGCCGGCACGAAGCGCGACGCTGTCGATGCCCTCGAGCTCGAGCAGCCGCGCCGCCAGCTCGCGGCAGCGCTCCGGCGACGGGAGGCTCGCCCAGCCCGTTTCGCCTTCCAGGTACACGTTCCCCATCGCGTTCCCCGACTCGCAGACCACGGCCCGCGGGAACCGCTTGTGGATGAGCGGGAACGCGATCGTGGTGCCGACCGCGGACTCGACGACCGAGCGGAGGTCGATGTGCGTGTGCGTGTCCGTGAGCCCGTGATCGGCCGAGAGGAGGACGTCCCCCTCGAAGCCGTGGAGCTTCTCGGCGAGATGCCGATCGATCTCCTCGAGGGCCGAATGCGGCTTGCCGCCTGCGATGCCGAACGTGTGGCCGAGCTCGTCGACGGATGGGTAGACGGCGAAGACGATCTCCCGCCCCTTCTTCATCGCGCGACCGAGCTTCCACGACGTCCGCCGATCGGCTCGGTCCCAGCGATGGGTGAAGTGGGCCGCCGCCCACACGAGGTCGCGGCTGAGCTCGCCGTGCTTCGGGAGGTCCTTGCCGATCGGGCTGGACACCGGCCAGGCATGGCGGGCGAACAACAGCACCGCCTTCGTGTCGGTGGCGAGCCGGCGCGCGTCGGGGCCGACGTAGCTGCGAAGCCCACGGTGTGGAAAGGCAGAGGGCGTCGGCCGGGTGCGGTCGAACCACCGGATGCCGGGAACGTTGGCTCGCCCCGGTGTGCAGCCGGCGAGGAACGGAAAGTATGCGGGCCCGGTTGTCGAGGGGAAGCAGGAGACAGCGGTGGAGCTGTGGGCGACACGGGTGCCGAGGAACGGGAGGTCCGGGACGACGGTCTCGGCGAGCTCGAGCGGGAGACCGTCGATGATCACCACCACGATCCGCGGGGGATTCTCCTCCGATCGTGTCACTACTGGTCCCGTTACCCGGCGGCCGCCGGCGCGCCGTGGGCGTCGAGTGCCGCCCTGACGGCGCCGACGAGCTCGTGCGGGGTGAACGGCTTCTGCAGCACCAGCACGTCCGGATCCGGCCACGCCGCCGGCCGGTCGGCGCCCATGTGGCCCGACACGAACAGCACCGGGAGGGAAGGATCGACGTCTCGCAGGCGGTGCGCCAGCTCGACACCGGTCATCTGCGGCATCACGACGTCGGTGAGCAGGATGTCGAGCGAGTCTCCGAATCGCTCCGCGATCTCGAGCGCTTCCAATCCGTCCCGTGCCTCGAGCACGGTGTAGCCGCGCTCCGTGAGCACCGTCGAGATGAGCATCCGGACGGCGTCCTCGTCCTCCGCGAGGAGCACTCGCTCATTCCCATGACTTTGCAGCTGCAACGTCGGCGCAGGGGGTGCGACTGCGGCCTCGCGCAGCGCAGGCAGGTGGATCGTGAAGGTCGCGCCCTTCCCGGGGCTCGTATCAAGGGTCACGTTGCCGCCGGCCTGGGTCACGATCCCGTAGACGGTCGCCAGCCCGAGACCGGTTCCCATGCCGGTCGGTTTCGTCGTGAAGAACGGCTCGAACACTCTGGCGCGCGTCTCCTCATCCATGCCGTGGCCGGTGTCGCTCACCCGAAGCACCCCTACAGGCGCGTCCGCGTCGAGGCCAGGCCCACCGGACGGCTCGATCCGGGTCTCCACGATCAGGCTCCCACCCTCCGGCATCGCGTCGCGCGCGTTGACGG
>Ga0247727_10009546_pt1 | contig 17528 bp, 14 predicted proteins | sample WisWelCaveWW1625_FD_202498 | JGI IMG/M metagenome (GOLD analysis project Ga0247727, IMG submission 202498) | Biofilm microbial communities from Wishing Well Cave, Virginia, United States - WW16-25 | ecosystem: Environmental > Aquatic > Deep subsurface > Groundwater > Cave microbial mat | place...
GCGGCGGAGTTCCTTGACCCAATCGTCCTGCATCTTGATGCGTTGGTCGGCGAGAAGGGTCTTCTCGATTTCGTCGCGCACTTCCGCCAGGGGCCGGTCGTGTGCGGGTTTCACGTCGTCCACCTGCAACAGGTAATAGCCTTGCTCGGTCTCGATGACCTGGCTGTGCTCTCCGGCCTTAAGGGTGAACGCGACCTCGTTGATCTCTTTCCGCAAGCTGTCCCGGCTCACCCAACCCCAATCGCCGCCTTGCTTGCTCTCCTTGCCTTGGGAGAATTCCTTCGCGAGGTCGCCAAATTTTGCGCCGGCCTCGAGCTTGGCCACAATCTCATCGGCCAATAACCGATGCGGATCCACCGGCGGGCTGACCGGCGGCGTCTCCACGACATTGGTGCTGCCGGCAGTGACGGTGTCATTTGTACCGGTCACGTCGGTGACCGGCGTGTTCGTCGGCCCGGATCGACTGAGGAAGATCATGCGGAGCTTGATCTGGTCGTCGAGCCGGAAGTCGGCCAGGTGCGCTTTGTAGTACGTCTCGATTCGGAAGGGTGAGACGACGACGTTCTGTTGCGTCTTGTGCGACAGCATCGCCTGGACGATAAATCTCTCTTCGATTTGCTCGCGATAGCGGATCAGCGTCAGATTCTGCGCCTGCAACGTCCGCACAAACGCCGCGCGGTCGCCGCCGAACTCCTGGCTGATGATGTCGTTGATCTCGCTGTCGATCGCCGTCTCCGGCATCTTGTAGTCCTTCGACCGGAATTCCTGAATGATCAGGGCGCGCTGGATGAGATTGTTGAGCGCGTCCATCTGCGCGGCGCGCACTTTTTGGATCAATTCATCGCCATTGAATTGCTGACGCAATTGCTGGACGACCGGCTGCACGTAGTCGCGCACTTCGCTGTAGGTGATGACCTTGTCGTTGACGATGGCCGCCACGCCATCCACGATGTCAGCCGCGCGGACCGGCAAGGCAAGAGTCAGCGCCAGGAAAATGAACTTACACATGGCCGGAGAGAATACTGGAAATCCGCGCGCGGGGCAAGCTACACGCGCGGCCCGGCCGCCTTGATCTCCGCCGACGCGCCGGTGTATTGCTCGAAGTTCTTCACGAACTTCGTCGCCAGATCCTTCGCGCGTCGATCATAGTCGGCGGGATCCTTCGCGCCATACCGGGGTGCGAGCAACTCCGGCGGCACACCCGGCAAGGCTTTCGGCACTTCGAAGCCAAAAACCGGATCTGTGTTGAATTGAGCCTTGTCCAGCGTGCCGTCAATGATTTGGGTGACGTTGTCGCGGTTGATCTTCAGCGAAATGCGCGGGCCCTGGCCGTAGGCGTGGCCGACCCAGCCGGAGTTGAGCAGGTAACACGGCGTGCCGTGCTTGCGCATCTTCTCGGCGAGCATCTGCGCGTACACTTGCGGCGGCAACGGCAGGAACGGCGCACCAAAACACGTCGAGAATGTCGGCGTCGGATCCTTGCCCATGTTGGCTTCCGTGCCGCCGAGCGCGGCGGTGTAGCCGGCCATGAAATGATACATCGCCTGCGCGGGGGTCAGGCGCGCGACCGGCGGCATCACGCCGAACGCGTCGCACGCGAGGAACACGATCGCCTTTGGATGTCCGCCCATGCCGGACGGGACGGTGTTGGGAATGTAATCGAGCGGATAGGCGCACCGGGTGTTTTCGGTGATGGAATCGTCGTTGTAGTCCGGCACGCGCGTGACCGGGTCCACGACCACATTCTCAATGACCGAGCCGAATTTGATCGCGTCCCAAATCAATGGTTCGCGTTCCTTCGACATCTTGATGCACTTGGCGTAGCAACCGCCTTCAAAGTTGAAAACACCCTCGTCGCTCCAACCGTGTTCGTCGTCACCGATCAAACCGCGTTGCGGGTCGGCGGAAAGCGTCGTCTTGCCGGTGCCGCTGAGGCCGAAGAAAATCGCCACGTCGCCCTTGCTGCCGACGTTAGCCGAGCAATGCATCGGGAACACGCCTTTTTGCGGCAACATATAATTGAGCACGCTGAAGATGCTCTTCTTCATTTCGCCGGCGTACTGCGTGCCGCCGATGAGCACCGTCTTGCGCTGGAAATCCACGACGATGAAGCATTCACTGTTGAGTTTGTGCTTCTTCGCGTCGGCGAGATACCGGCAGGCGTTGATGACTGTCCACTCCGGCACGTGCGACGCGAGTTGCTCGGGCGTGGCGCGGCGGAACAATTGTTTCACGAACAGATTGTGCCACGCGTATTCGGTCACGATCCGAATCGGCAGCGTGTACCGCGGATCCGCGCCGGCAAACCCATCCATCACGAACAATTCCCGGCCCTGCAGATACGCCAACACTTCCTGCCGGAGCGTGAGGTAAGCTTCTTCGGCCATCGGCTGGTTGATTTTGCCCCACCAAATCTTGTCTTTGATCGCGGCCTGTTCCACGACCCACTTGTCGCGCGGGGACCGGCCTGTGCGGCTACCGGTCATCGCGTTGAGCGCGCCGCTGGCCGTGAGAAGTCCCTCGCCGCGTCGGACCGCTTCCTCGACCAGCACCGGCACCGGCAGATTCCAATGAACCTCCCCGGGGCTGACAATACCGTGATTTTCCAAACCGAATTGATTCATCCGCGTATCGTTTACCCGTAGAAGCTTTCCGAGGCAAGCCCGGTCTCGCGTCGCACGCGGTCTGCAATGGCGTCCACCTCGGCGTCGGCCAGCGCCGTCAGACCTTCGACGCCGGCCATTGGTGCTCGCGCAAGTGTGTACACTTGCACGAGCTTGATGTTGCCGATGTCGCGGAGACGTCGGCAATACTCGCCGATCTCTTCCGCAGTCGGGCCGGCCCCTCGAACCTTCAGGAACAGGCTTTGGATCACGACCGGGCGCGCCTTCGCCGTCAACTTGATGTTCCGCAGAATCTTCGCGAACGGAATCTTCGTGCGGTTGATAAGCCGGTAATACTCTTCGGTGCCCGCATCGAGTTTTGCCCACACTTCGCCGTCGTGGGCATCCATGATTTCCAAACCGCGTTTCACATCCGGTCGGTCCAGCCCGCCGGCATCTGTGATGAGCACGATCTTCACGCCGGCAGGCTTCACGCGCGCAATCATCTCGATGGTGGACGAGAAATTCTTTAGCGTCGTCGGCTCCGCGTCGCCGCTCAGCGCGATGTCGTTGATCCGGAGTTTGTCTTTGGACACAGCATCGAATGGCGGATGCTCCGAGAAATCTGTCGCCAACATCGCCCGCAACTCTTCCTCCGCCACGGCAAGATCGAACTTCATCACCGTTGCCGGAGTCGTGCGATCCACCTGACAATAGATGCAATCGAAGTTGCAGATTTTGTCCGGGTTCACATTGATGCCGATGGAAATGCCGTGGCTGCGACGGGAGAGTACCGGGTACACGTACTTGAAGTTCTCCCAGTGGCGCGGATGCTGCCGATGTGCCTTGAGAATCACGGGCGTCGCACGACAAACGTCAGTCGGCCGCGGGGGTCACCGGGTTTCTGGGTGACCTTGCCGCCGGTCGCCTCCGCGATTTCGGCCGCGCTCGGCGTCAAGAGCCGGTCGTTCGAGAACACCTCGAACATACCGGCATCGAGTGGCTCGGCCAACAATTTCGCCGCCTGTTGCGCGGCTTCGACGGTCTTGTGCAGCGTCGCCGGCTGTTTGCGAATGTAAGCCAGACCAAGCCGGCCTTCCGCTTCGTCAATGCTCAGGTTCGCTTCGTGCGCGACGAGCAGGATACCGGGGCCATGATGGACGTGCGAGTAGTCGTGCACGTCGATCAGCAAATGTCCCGGCAACGCCTGACGCTGAATCCAACCGTGGAAGACCGGGATAAACTCGGTCAGGTCGCGATCCTGCGAGTTGGCGAAGAAGAGTTTGACGCCGAACTTGTAGAGATTCATTTCGCGGGTAACTTGGCGATTTTCTGTGCGCGCAGCGTGTCGGCGCAAGCGTGAGCCGACTCGATGAACAGTTGCGCTTCTTCGATCAGCTTGTGGGCGCGCTCGCCGGTAAACTCTTTCGGGGGATGCTCGTGCCGGATGAATAAGTATTGACCCGACCGGCCACCGGCGAACTTGTCCCAAAACAGTTTCGTGTCGTACAACCGCGTCCGAAACTCCTTCACGACCACGGCGGGCGTTTCCGGCACGTCGAGCCATTGCTCTTTCACAAGACCGCGCGCGGCTTGCAGCATCGACCGGTACGCGAGGTCGTCGGCCTTCGCAAAGTCACCGGCTTCGTGGGCGAGTTGCGCTTCGAAGCAGATGCGCTCCGCGGCCTGCAGATCGAAATCGAGTTGCGACACCACCTCGCCGGCGCATTCGCCCATGCCGATGTCGCCCATCGTGAATTCGCGCGGATCACCCCAGTCGCTGTAGTACGACGGGTCCTTCTCGTACGCCGGCACGACCATCAGGTCCTCGATCATCTTCCGCGATTCCGCCTTGCCGATGCGCGCGTAGAAATCCTGGAACGTCTCGTTGCCGTTCCGGTCGCGCACGAATCGCTCCGTGATGCGCTCAACAACATCCGGCACGCGTTTCGACGGCACGCTGCCAATCGCGAGGCCGTAGCTGCCGCCGTTGTCGCGCCACTTGCCGCCGAGCAACACCTGAAAATGTGGCACCTTGCGATTCGCGATGGTGCGGCTGTTGCCGTAAAATCCGATGTCGGCGACGTGATGCTGGCCGCAGGAGTTGAAGCAACCGCTCATCTTCACGCGCAATCCTTTCACCGCCGCGTCCATCGTGAAAAACTTACCGGCCAATCGTTCGCGCAATTCCCGGGCAAGCCCGCGCGAACTGGCGATGCCGAGTTTGCACGTATCGGTACCGGGGCAAGCCGTCACGTCGAGAATCGTGCCGGCACCGTGTGCGCCGAGGCCGATCTTCTTCAACTCCACATACAACGCCGGCAGGTCCCCCTCGCTCACCCACCGAAACACGAGATTCTGCTCGACGGTCGTCCGCACATTATCGCCGCTGAATTCTCTCACGAGATCGGCAAGTTGCCGGGCTTGGGTGGACGTGATGTCGCCGAGCGGGCAAGCTACCGTGATCGTGGCGTAGCCGGGCTGGCGTTGCCGGTAAACATTGGTTTCGAGCCACGCGTCGAAACCTTCGGGCCGGTCGCCGTTGAGTGAACTGGCCGGCTTGATCGGCTTTTCGTCAACCGCCGAGAATTGTGTCCAGCGCGGATCGTGCGGCAACGTCTTGCGTTCTTCCGCGACGAGGCGCTTAAATTCTTCGATGCCGAGCTTGTCCACGAGGAATTTGATGCGTGCTCGTGCGCGATTTTGTTTCTCGCCGAGCCGGGCAAACACGCGTCCGATGGCTTGCGCCGTCGGCAACAGTTCCTCGACCGGCAGGAATTCCGCCAACACTTTCGCTTGATACGGCACGGCACCGAGGCCACCGCCCACGAAAACTTTGAAGCCGCGTTTGCCGTCCTGAATTTTCGCAACCGCGCCGAGATCATGCATGTAGACAAGGCCGCAGGCTTCCTGTTCGCAGCCGGAGAAGGCCGGTTTGAATTTGCGACCGAAATCCTGCACGTCCGGGTGGCCGAGCAGAAAGAACGCAAGCGCTTTGGCGTAGGGCGTCACATCGAACGCTTCGGTATGGCAGATGCCGGACAGCGGACACGCGGTGACGTTGCGGACGCTGTTGCCGCAGGCTTCCCGGGTCGTGATGCCGACCGCCGCGAGCCGACGCATGATGGCCGGCGTGTCTTCGATGTGAACGAAATGAAGTTGGAAGTCTTGCCGGGTGGTGATGTGCAGAATGCCGTCTGAATGTTCTTCCGCCACGTCGGCGAGTGCTTCGAGTTGCACCGGCGTCAGACCGCCAAACGGAATCTTGATGCGCTGCATTCCCGGCGCGTCCCACATCGTCTCGGGGCCCTTGGTCAGATTGGCTTGCGGATACTTCAATTGCTGCGTCTGAAAACCGTCGAAGCGCTGGCCGTTGTCGTAGCGTTGCCCGTACGCGCCGCGCCGCAGTCGCGTCTCGGCAAACAGCTTCTCGTCGATCTTGCCGAGTTTGCGCAATTCCATCTGCGTGTCGTAAATGTCGATCTCCCGACCCCAGTCGGCCGGTATCTTGTCGGCGAGTTTTTCCTTCCACGTCATCGCGGCTCAATTTGTAGCAACTCTACGGAAGCGCAACAAGAAAATCGGCGGATAGGTGAGTGCCCGACCCATGATTGTGGTAGGATTGCGCCGCATGGAATTGAAATCTGGCTTCGCCGTCCTCGTCGGCCGCACCAATGTCGGCAAGTCCACGTTGCTCAACGCGCTCGTCGGCACCAAGATCGCCATCGTCACGCCCAAGCCGCAGACCACGCGCGACACCTACCACGGCATCGTCAATCGTCCCGAAGGCCAGATCGTTTTTGTGGACACGCCCGGCATCTTCAAGACGCAACCGAGCCGGCTCGTCGCCAACCTCCACCACAAAATCCGCGACGCCATCGAAGGCATCGACGTCATCGTCCACGTCGCCGACCCGACGCGCTCGCTCGGCACGGAAGACCAACGCGTCAGCGAACTCGTCGCCCAAGTCCAGCGCCCGAAAGCCGAGTCCGACGAGACGCCGCGGTCGCCCGCGGCAATTCTTGTCCTGAACAAATTCGATTTGCCGAATCGGCCATTCTATGACACGTGGATCGAGCGCGGCCCGAAATACTCCAGCGTCATCGAAGTCTCGGCGTTGACCGGCCGGAACGTTGAGTTGGTCATTCAAGCCATCTTCCAACACTTGCCGGTGGGCCCGGCGCAGTACCCCGCCGGTCAAGTCACCAACGTCACCAACGAATTCTGGATCAGCGAACTCATCCGCGAAAAACTATATCTCAAAACCAACCAGGAAGTCCCGTACACGGCCACAATCCAAGTCGAGCAGGTCGAAGACCGCAAAGACAAGTCCGGCAAACCCCTCGTCTACATTAAAGCTGTCATCCTCACCACCGACGAACGTCACCAACGCATGCTCATCGGCCAAGGCGCACGCAAGATCAAAGACATCGGCAGCTTCGCGCGCAAAGAACTCGAAGTCGCCATGAACAAGAAAGTCTTCCTCGACCTCGACGTGCTGGTGGATGAAAAGTGGATGGACCGGCTTTCGTAATGCAGTTGTCCAAGGAATTAGCCTTTGATGCTTGGCAAACAAGTGCGCTGAGATTCTACCTAGCCGCAAAGCATCTTCGTAGTGCAGGCCAGAATTCGTTCCTATCGCCTTCCGGTTTTTGCGCCTTCCAAGCCATAGAGAACATGCTCAAAGCCATCGGCTTCTTTCACGATGCCAACTTCCATCCCGAGAAGTTTGGCCACGATGTTTTGAAACTGATCGGTCATTTGGAGACGCTTGGCGTGAAGATGCGCGGCATCAAGATTCCCGCTCATTGGTTTCGGTGGCAAGAGTTCACCCGGTATCCCGAGCAGGGTGTTGGATTCGGCAGCGCCGACGTGCACTACCTAGACGAGATATTTACCGATCTTGTGTGCATGATTTTGTCGCAGCACAAGAATAGCTTGCTGCTTCATATTGTTTTCGACGGGCGGCACGCGGAAGAAAGGCAAATTCTGATTCGCGATAACAGGCACTTCAAGCGACTTGAGGCGCATCTGACATCGGTGTTGCAGCGACCCGGTTGAGAATCGGCCGGGTTCCGCAACAGTAGCGCCGCAAATGTGGCGAGTAATCCCCTGTATTCATTCTTATCGAAAGGTGGCAACCGGCAATAGACAGGTAAGAATCGCGCATTCGCCTTGCCAATTGATTTACAAGATGACAGGCTCGTGACCGAGGTAGTTTTGAGGTTGTATGGCGCTGCTAACAAAACAACACATCCTCATCTCGCTGACAGGCGCCGCTGCTCTGCTTTCTGGCTGCGTTAGTAAGACGCGCTGGGATATCGCTTCAACCCAAGAGAAAATGCTCCAGGTACAGTTGGGCATGTCGAAGCAGGAGGTTGTCAGCATCCTTGGAACGCCAATGTCACGCGAGGTTCTTCCTGACAAAAATGGTGTGCCCGTTGAGTTTCTCCAGTATCAGACTCGATTCGCTGGTGACGCTATGTTCACAGCGACCGATGCTCACATGACTCCATTTGCGTTCGTAAATGACAAGTTGATAGGATGGGGCAGAAATTTCTACGATAGAACTGCACGCCATGAGATTTCTGTTCATGAAAACTTCGAGGATAAAACGGCGAGACCGGCGGTATCGCAGGGCAGTGACAAATACGATGACCTTCTGAAGTTGAAGAAACTACTTGATGAGGGTGTGATTACCAAAGAGGAATTTGAACGAAAGAAGGCTGAGATTCTGCAGTAAGATTTGCCCTGCCACTCCTCTTGCCAAGCACCCGCAATGCGCTACAGTAGCGCGGCGAGGATGGCGGATTCATCACATCACGGCGATTTCATCGTCGTTGAAGGCGCGCGACAGAACAACCTCAAGGGCATCAACCTCAAGTTGCCATTGGGCGAACTGATCGTCGTCACCGGCGTCAGTGGCTCCGGCAAGTCTTCGCTCGCGTTCGACACCATCTACGCTGAAGGCCAACGCCGGTACGTCGAGACGTTCTCGCCGTACGCCCGGCAATTCCTCGACCGCATGGACAAACCGAAGGCCGACCGGATCGACGGTATCCCGCCGTCCATCGCGATTGACCAGACCAACACCGTCCGCACCTCCCGCTCGACCGTCGGGACAATGACGGAATTGAACGATCATCTCAAGCTGCTCTTCGCCCGCGCCGCGCAGTTATTCTGCCGGCAATGCAGCAAGCCTGTGAGACGAGATACACCGGAGACGATCAGCTCTCAGCTTTCGGTGGTCAGCGGTCAACTTCTCATTACGTTCCCGGTACGAGTTCCGAAAAACTTCACGAAACGTGAAGTCGTCGAGCTCCTGGCCAAGCAAGGCTACGCGAAGTTTCACACTGAGACCGAAGATATGTTGGAAGTCATTCAAGACCGCGTCGAGAATACGCTGCGCAAACGCGCCCGCATCGTCGAAGCGCTCGAAGCGGCGCTCAAACACGGCAACGGTCGCGTGAACGTGTTCATCCCTCATCCTTCATCCCTCATCCTTCGCTTCAGCAGCGACCTCCACTGCGCCGAGTGCGACATCCACTACCGCGATCCGGTGCCGAGCATGTTCTCGTTCAACTCGCCCATCGGGGCGTGCGAGACTTGCCGGGGATTTGGACGCACCATCGGCATTGATTACGACCTCGTCATTCCCGACGACACGAAGACACTGGCCGGCGGCGCGGTCAAACCGTGGCAGACCGAGAGCTACAGCGAATGTCAGGACGACATGATGTCGTTCGCCCGCAAACGCGGGATGCCGACCGCCATTCCGTGGCGCGACTTGACCGGCGACCAACGCCGGTGGGTTATTGACGGTGAAGGTGCGTGGGAAGACAAGAAGTGGTACGGCGTCAAACGCTTCTTCGATTGGCTCACCACCAAGAGCTACAAAATGCACGTCCGCGTGTTGTTGTCGCGATACCGGACGTACGCTCCGTGCAAAGCCTGCGGCGGCGCGCGTCTCAAACCGGACGCGCTGCTATGGCGATTGTCTTCTCCGCATTCTGTCACCCTGAGCGAAGCGAAGGGTCTCACGAACGGTCGAGAGATTCTTCGCTCCGCTCAGAATGACAACAAAGAGAAAGCCGGTTTCACAATTCACGACGTGATGTTGCTGCCGATTTCAGATTGCCAAACCTTCTTCAACGACCTGAAGCTCCCGGCCCCGCTGGATGAGGCAACCGATCTGTTGCTTGGCGAAATTCGCACACGACTCCGGTATCTCGTGGATGTCGGACTCGGCTATCTCACGCTCGACCGGCAGTCGCGCACCCTCAGCGGCGGTGAAGTCCAGCGTGTCAATCTTACGACCGCACTCGGCACATCGCTGGTCAACACCCTCTACGTCCTCGACGAACCCAGCATCGGCCTCCACCCGCGCGACATCAATCGGCTCATCGGCATCCTCCATAGGCTGCGCGATGCCGGCAACACCTTGCTCGTGGTCGAACACGACCCCGACGTCATCCGCGCCGCCGACCGCATATTGGATATGGGTCCCGGCCCCGGCGAACGTGGCGGCGAAATCGTCTTCTTCGGGACGCTGCCGGATTTGAAGAAGTGCAAGCGTTCGTTGACCGCAAAGTATTTGGTAGGGACGGACCGCCGGGCCGTCCGCGGCGCGCCCGGCGGTCGCGCCCTACCTAAACATTCGCTCCGCATCGTCGGTGCCGCCGAGCACAATCTGAAATCGGTCGACGTTGAGATTCCCCTCAACCGGCTCGTCTGCATCACCGGCGTCAGCGGCTCGGGTAAATCCACGTTGATCCAGGATGTGCTCTACAACGCACTGCGCAAGCTGAAGCACCGGCCTGCCGAGCATGCCGGCAAACACAAACGCATCACCGGCCACGAGAAGATTGAGGACGTGGTGATGGTTGACCAATCGCCCATCGGCAAGACGACGCGCTCAAATCCGGCGAGCTACGTCGGCGCGTTCGATGAAATACGAAAGCTCTTCGCCCGGCAGCCGGTCGCCAAGGAGCGGCACTACAGCGCCGGCACTTTCAGCTTCAACTCCGGCGAAGGCCGGTGTCCGACGTGCCACGGCAACGGTTTCGAGCACGTCGAGATGCAGTTTCTCAGCGACGTGTATCTCCGCTGCCCTGATTGCGGCGGGCGTCGGTATCGCGAGATTGTGTTGGAGGTAAAGTTCGCCGGCAAGCCGAGTCTGCGAGACGCCCAGGGGCGAGGGGGGCAATCCATCGCCGACGTGCTCGACATGACCGTCAACGAAGCGTGCGCCTTGTTCGCCGGTCACGCCGAGATTCTGCGCGGACTCGAACCACTCCGCGCTGTCGGCCTCGGCTACATGAAACTCGGCCAGCCGGTCCCGACGCTTTCCGGTGGCGAAGCGCAACGGTTGAAGTTGGCCGGCCATCTCGCGCAAACGACCAGTCGTCGAACCCTCTTTCTCTTCGATGAACCGACTACCGGCTTGCACTTCGCCGACATTGCCACATTGTTACAAGCGTTTGATCAACTCATTGAGCGCGGGCATTCCGTTGTCGTCATCGAGCATAATCTCGATGTGATTCGTGCGGCGGATTGGATTATTGACCTCGGCCCGGAGGGCGGTGATGCCGGCGGTGAGGTAGTTTGTGTTGGTACGCCAGAGCAAGTCGCGAAGTGCAAGCGTAGTTATACCGGCAAAGCGTTGCGGGGACAACCGACTCACCACCAAGACACCAAGACGCCAAGTCTGCAACGAAATGATGCCATCCGCGTCCACAATGCGCGCGAACACAACCTCAAATCCATCGACGTGCGCATTCCTCGCGACAAGTTCACCGTCATCACCGGCATCAGCGGTTCCGGCAAGAGCACGCTCGCGTTCGACATTCTGTTCGCCGAAGGGCAACGCCGGTATCTCGAATCGCTGAACGCGTATGCCCGGCAATTCGTGCAGCCGTCATCGCGACCGGACGTGGACGCAGTGTTCGGCATCCCGCCGACGGTGGCCATCGAGCAACGCACGAGCCGCGGCGGACGCAAGAGCACGGTCGCCACCGTGACGGAAGTTTATCACTTTCTCCGGCTTCTTTTCGTGAAGCTCGGCACGCAATTCTGCCCGGACTGTAATGTCGCGATTCAACCGCAATCCGCCGAATCCATCGCCGCGAAAGTCGCCGGCCGGAAACTGTTCGCGCCACTGATCGTCGCGCGCAAGGGTGTATACACCGACCTTGCCGAGTGGGCGCGCAAGAAGGGGTTTAGGCATTTGCGCGTGGATGGCGAGTTGTTGCCGACGGCGAAGTGGCCGCGGCTCGACCGGTTCAAGGAGCACAACATCGATCTGCCGGTCCGCACCGTGGAAGAGGCGTTGGAATTTGGCAAAGGCGTCGTCATGGCCGGTGACATAATCTTTTCGACGCGCCGGGCGTGCCCGAAATGTTCGCGGAGTTTCCCGGAACTTGATCCGCGATTGTTCTCTTACAACTCGAAGCACGGCTGGTGTCCGAGTTGTTACGGCACCGGGCTGCAACTGGCCGGGTTCGACGAGGAACAAACGGGTGAAGAGATTTGGTGGAATGAATGGTTTACCGGCCGCGAGCGCGCGTGTCCCGCCTGCGCCGGCCGGCGGCTCCGACCGGAAGCACTGGCGGTGAAGTTTCATGGGCAGAGCATCGCGGAGTTTGCGAAGTTGTCGGTCGAAGCGGCTGCGGAAACATTCGCGCGGATGAAGTTGCACGGACGCGAAGCGGAAATCGCCCGTGACATGATCGCTGAACTGCAATCGCGGTTGGAGTTCTTGAAGGAGGTCGGGTTGCCGTATTTGTCGCTGGACCGGGCGGCGCCGACGTTGAGCGGCGGCGAGGCGCAACGGATCCGGCTGGCCTCGCAACTTGGCTCGAACTTGCGCGGCGTGTGCTACATCCTCGACGAACCGACCATCGGACTGCATCCGCGCGACAACCGGATGTTGCTCGATACACTTCACAAGCTGGAGGCGAAGGGCAATACGGTCGTCGTCGTCGAGCACGACGAAGACACGATTCGCCGAGCGGAACATATCGTTGACCTCGGACCGGGCGCCGGTGTGAACGGCGGCCGGCTTGTCGCCGAAGGCAACATCAAAGACATCGTCCGCTGCAAGGAGTCTTTGACCGGCCAGATGTTGCGAGAGCCGCTGCGACATCCGCTGCACGCACCGCGCGCCGGTAAGACTGCGTTTGTCGAGATCGTCGGCGCGACGCTGCACAATTTGAAAAACTTGAGCGTGAAGATTCCGCTGGGCCGGTTGGTGTGCGTGACCGGGGTGAGCGGCAGCGGCAAGAGCACACTCGTGCGGGACGTCTTGTATCGCGAGCAGAAGAAACGCGAGGCGCGCGTCCTGGAAGTGGACCAGACGCCGATTGGCAAGACGCCGCGGTCGTGCCCGGCCACGTACATCGGGTTTTGGGACGATATCCGCAAATTGTTTGCCGGCACGACGGAGGCGAAGATGCGCGGATACACCAACAGCCGGTTCTCGTTCAACACGGCGGAAGGCCGGTGTCCGGATTGCGAGGGGCAAGGCGTGAAGAAGATCGCGATGAGCTTTCTGCCGGATGTGACGGTGCATTGTGAGACGTGCGCCGGCAAGCGGTTCACACCGGAGACGCTCGCGGTGACGTGGAAGGAAAAGAATATCGGCGAGGTGTTGGCGATGAACGTGGATGAGGCGGTCGAGTTCTTCGCGGCGCACCGGCTGATTCATCGCGGGCTGAAGTTATTGCAGGAAGTCGGACTCGGGTATCTCACGCTAGGTCAGCAAAGTCCGACTCTGTCCGGCGGCGAGGCGCAACGGATCAAGCTCGTCACCGAGTTGTCGAAGGCCAATCCCGCTCCGAGCGGGACCGGCACGCTGTATCTGCTCGACGAGCCGACGATCGGGTTGCACATGGCGGACGTGGAGAAATTGATTCGCGTTTTGCATCGGCTCGTGGATGCCGGCAACACCGTGATCGTCATCGAGCACAATCTCGACATCATTGCCGAAGCGGACTGGATCATTGATCTCGGGCCGGAAGGCGGCGATGCCGGCGGGCGCATCGTGGCGGAAGGCACGCCGGCAGAAGTGGCGCGGGCGCGCACGCATACCGGTAGATTTCTGAAGGAATTCCTGAGCGACCGGCGACGTTAGTCCATCGAGCTGTGGCCGCCGGTGATGTAGCGCTCGAGTTCGCGGATGGTGAACTCGCGGTCGGAGATGACGGCCTTGACGACGTCACCGATCGAAACGAGGCCGGCCAGCTTGGCATTCTCCAACACCGGCAAGTGGCGGGTGCGCTTCTGCGTCATCAGCGCCATGCATTCTTCCATCGTGGCGTCGGGGTTGACGTACAGGATCTCGGTCGTCATGAGTTCGCCTACCGCAGTTGTTTTGGAGGTGCGACCTTGAAGAACGACTTTCCGGGAATAATCGCGTTCGGTAAAGATGCCGGCCACGTGCGCGCCCTCGGCCACGACGAGCGCGCCGCAGTTTTTCGCGGCCATCAATTCCAACGCTTCATACACCGTCGTCTGCGGCGTGACGGTCCACACTTGGCTGCCCTTGACCTCGAGGAGATGTCGGACGGTGTACATACGATCTCGCGCGCCGGCAGTGTACGCAGCCATCTTCGAAGGAGCAAGCGTAGAGTTGCCGGAGGCTAGAGCAACAAGCGGCGCACCTCGGCGTAGTCGTGGGCAATGAAATCAGCTTGCGCCAATCTTTCCGCCGGCAAGCTCGTGGTCAAGCCGATGCAAGTCATGCCGGCCATCTTGGCGGCCTGCACGCCGAGCGCGGCGTCTTCGATGACGCAACAGTGCGACGGCCGGAGACCAAGACGTTTGGCAGCGGTGAAATAGATTTCGGGATCGGGCTTCGTGAACCGGATGTCCTCGTAGCCGACGATCACGTTGAAGTGTGACCGGAGCCCGCTGATGTCCATGACGACGTCGATGACGTTGCGGAAGTTGCTGGAAGCGACGCCGAGTTTGTAGTGCTTGGCCAACTCCGGCACGAGCGCGTGCAATTCCTTGAAGACCGGTCGGTGCTCGCGGAGGTAATGCAGAAAGTACTTCAGCTTTCGGGCGGTCAGGTCTTCGAGTTCGAACGGCACCCGGTGTTTCTCGATGAAATCCTTCAGCAGCACCTTGTCCGAGCGGCCATAGTATTCGTGAAAGACGATGCCGTGATCGTGTTTCTTGCCAAGCTCCTCGAAGAGCGTCTCGAACGCCTTTTGATGCAGCGGCTCGCTGTCCACGATGACGCCGTCCATGTCGAAGATGATCGCCGCGAATCTCTTCATCGGCGCTCGACGCGCACCTTGACGGAACCCGGCCGGAGAAACCAATTCAGCAATACGCTGACGACGCTGATGACGAGCGCGCCGCCAAACGCCGTCCAGAATCCTTCGACGTGCGCGTGGGGCCGCATCACCCACGCGACGACTTGTAGCATCAGGGCGTTGATGACGAGCGTGAACAGTCCGAGGGTGAGAATGTTGAGCGGCAAGGTGAACAGGACGATGATCGGCCGCAGGTACGTGTTCACGATCGCGAGAAGCACCGCCGCGCCCACCGTCGCCTGCGTGCTGTCAAACCCGATGCCGTCGAACAGGAGGTCCGCCACGATTAACGCGAGCGCGTTGATGGCCAGCTTGGTAACGAGAATCAGAAGTCGGTACATCATGGCGGAATCACAGCTTCCACTTGATGGTGCAACCGATGGCGTGCGTGACCGGGTTGTCCAGTTTCTTGTGGGCCAGCACGGCGTTGAGCGCGTCGCGCAGGTCGTGCAGCTTGACCTTGTCGGGATTCTGCCAATTGTCGTCGATGCGGCCGATGTAGCGCACTTCGAGCTTGGAGTTGAGCACGAACGCCTCGGGCGTGTACTCGGCGCCAAACGCCCGCGCGATGCGCTGATTCTCGTCGCGCAGATACGGGAAGGTGAAAAGTTTTTTCTGCGCGCGGCGCACCATGTTGTCGAAATCGTCCTCGGGGTAGCCGGCGGAGTCGTTGGAATTGATCGCGATGAACTGCACGCCCTTGTCGGCGTAGTCGCGCTGGAGGCTGAGCAACCGGTCCTCATACGCCTGCGCGTACGGACAATGATTGCAAGTGAACACGACCACCAGGACCTTCTTGTCCTTGTACTGCCCCAGCGAATAATCCTTGCCGTCCACCCCGGGCAACGAGAAGTCCGGTGTCCGCTGACCGATTTCGAGTTTCTTCATGATGCCGCGTCGCTGTTGCTATCTTACCCTGAATTGTGGAGCGCGTCTCGCTGACCACCTCTAGCCTATCAGTCCGCCCGGAAACGTCAAGAACTCGACCAACGTTTCGCCACATGGAAAATGGGTTGAGCGCACCGGCGAATCTTGTTAGAAACACCGGCATGTCCACCGAACGTCTGACGCAACGCGCCGCCGCACTCCTCACTGCCAACGCCAATACTCTCCGCGACCGTCACGTCACCATCGGCCTCGATGGATTCGTCGATGCCATCGTCAGTGTCGTGGACAAGCGCGACGCGTTCGACAAGTTCACGCCCTTTCCCACGCTCGCCGCGTTCGGTCAACGCATCGCCGCCGCCGCCGGCAAAAGCACCAACGCCGAACTCGTCGTCACCCGCGTCAAACTCGGCGGCAACGGCCCGATCATGGCCAACGCCCTCGCGGCGTTCGGCACGCACGTCAGCTACGTCGGCAACCTCGGCTACCCGGCGTTGCACCCGGCCTTCGAGGAATTTGCGAAATGCGCCGCCATCCACAGCATCGCCGAACCCGGCCACACCGACGCCCTCGAGTTCGAAGACGGCAAGCTGATGCTCGGCAAGATCACCTCGCTCAACGACATCACCTGGGACAACCTTCTCGCCCGCGTCGGCCGCGACAAACTCTTTGACCTGTTCGCGCACGCCGACCTCATCGGCCTGCAGAACTGGACGATGATCCCGTTCATGAGCGACATCTGGCAGCACGTGCTCGACGAATTCTGCCCGAAATTGCCGGCCGGCAGGAAACGCACGTTCTTCTTCGATCTCGCCGATCCCGAGCGACGCGCGCCCGACGACATCCGGCGCGCGATCCAGTTGATCAGCAAGTTCCAGAAATATTTCGACACCTATCTCGGTCTAAACGAAAAGGAGTCGTTCGAGATCGGCGAAGTGTTCGGGTACCGGGGGGCGCACGAAGGCGAAGCGGCCGTGAAAGCCGTCGCCCAATACATCCACGCGCAGATCAACATTGCCGGCGTCGTCGTCCATCCGCGCGCCTACGCCGTCGCCGCCAGCGCGGCCGGCGTCGCCAAGGCCGAAGGCCCGTTCGTCGGCAAACCGCTCATCAGCACCGGTGCCGGCGACCATTTCAATGCCGGGTTCTGCCTCGGCAAACTCAGCGGCGCTGACAACGAAGCGGCATTGCAGATTGGCGTCGGCACGTCCGGTTACTATGTGCGCACCGCCAAAAGTCCCAGCGTACACGATTTGGCCGAGTTCCTGCGGTCGTTATAATTGATGCACGAAGACCGAGAGCTGCTGGCGCTGGTGATTATGCTGGCGCTCAGCGTGGGTGCGAGCATGGTCTTGCACTGGTTTGTCGTCTGCCGGGAATTGTACCGCAACGGCGCACATTTTCCGACCGGCTTCCTATTCTGGCGACAATGGCGTGAGCTACGCGCGTTCAAAGACGCGCTGGCCGCCGATTGCCGGCCGCTGACGCTGTACTACCTCGGCTGCATTCTCATCACGTTCAATCTGCTGTTGCTGGTCGTCGTTTTGTACTGGGCGCTGTGGTCGCAGACCGGGCCGCGTAGGTAGTCGTCCTCCCCGAATCATCGCGGCCGGCGAAACAAGCGCACCGGCAAAATCACGATCGGCACACCGGCAAACCGCAGGCGTCGCTGGATTGCAAACGCCGTCTCATTGTGCAGCATCCGGTCGTACCATCGCGG
>Ga0247727_10009547_pt1 | contig 17524 bp, 15 predicted proteins | sample WisWelCaveWW1625_FD_202498 | JGI IMG/M metagenome (GOLD analysis project Ga0247727, IMG submission 202498) | Biofilm microbial communities from Wishing Well Cave, Virginia, United States - WW16-25 | ecosystem: Environmental > Aquatic > Deep subsurface > Groundwater > Cave microbial mat | place...
CGATGACGCCGGCCCGCAGTTGCTCGACCGCCTCGCGCACGCCGCCCGAGCTGCGGCTCTGCGTGCCGTGCTGCACGACGCGACCGTATTTCTTCGCCGCCTCGACGAGCTTGCGCCCTTCAAACACATTGTGCGACAGCGGCTTTTCGACATATACGTCCTTGCCCGCCTGCACCGCGAGAATTGCCGCCAACGAATGCCAGTGGTTCGGCGTCGCGATCGAAACCGCGTCGATCGACTTGTCATCGAGCATCTTGCGAATGTCGGTGAATCCCGCGGGGACGCTCCCCTGATTTTTCTCTACACTCGATGCACCGCGAGCCAAAACGTTTTCGTCCACATCCACGAGTGCTGCGACCTCGGTCCCCTTTCCGCTACTGGCCAAAAACGCCTCAATGTGGCTCCCGCCTCGGCCGTTAAAGCCGACGACGCCGATGCGGATCACCTCGTTGGGCGACGTGGCCTGGCTCTTGGTCGTTCCAAAAACAGCCGCACCGGTTGCCAGCGAAAGGACTGTCCCAGAAGATTTTTTCAGAAAGCTGCGACGATGGATCGTATTCATGGCAGGTCCTCGCAAAGTTTCGAGTGGGTCAAGCAGATAAGGGTCGCGGCCGTTTCATCGCAGGCCGTTGACACGCAGAACAGAATCGGCCCAGGCTACGTCATCTCCGGTCAGTGGCGGTTCGGGCTCTTTGCGGTAATCGATCGACGAATAGCGGCCGCGCCGATAGCACTGATGGATGAGTTCCTGGAGGTCCAAGACTACATCGCGGTCGGTTCGCCGCAGCGGGACGGCGACGGCCGGAAGCCGTTCGCGCAATGGCAGGGGAACGACTTCGGCCAAACCCAGCCGGCGGGCCCGACGCACGCACACGAAATATAGCGACGATCGAGAAGATCGAGAAGGGATAACGCTGTCGCGCGGCATCGCCAGAATGTGCTCGCCGGTCCGCAACAGGTCGATCTCCACTAGATTCACCCCGCCAGCCAAGTACTCACGCTGCTTGCGGCGGTAGGCCAAGCGACCTTCGATGTCACATTTGTTCGTGGGACTGATGACTTCGATGGCCGTTACCACCCGGTTTCCCGACTTGGGATCGATGATCTCCACGTGCCTTTCCGGTACCGGCTCGTCCACGACGACCAGGAGCGGCTCCGCGACGGCGACGGCCGACGTGGCAACATTCCCGCCAGTAGTCCTCTCCCACTCGGTCGGCTCCTCCACCACGCGAACGTCCGGGGCCACGACACGAGTCGAGTCGCCTATGTCGATCGCGACATTTTCCTCCACCCGTGCAATCAGATCGCCAGGCAATTGCTCCTGCAACTGATCGCGTATGTATACCATGAGGCTGGTGTGAACATCTCGCCAATGGGCTTCCAGATATGGGTTCATGCCGGGAAAGGGATTGTCCATCGCGCACGCTCCGGACAAGGTCTGTACGAGTTTTACCAGGGCACAGGAAACATCGAGAAGTTCAACAACGGACAGTATACGACCATGCAAAGGTCATTCGCAATCCGCTAGAATGAATACCCTACGTTTGGACCACGCCCCTGTGCGGAGGACGCCGATGAGGTTTGACCGAATCCCATTGCATTCGAAGTGGTTGCCAACGGGACTCGCAATCGCCGGCACGCTGATGGCCGCGGTGCTCGGCATTCGGCTGCTCGCCGAAGAGCCGGCGGCGACTGGGGCCACGAAACAGTTGTCCGCGAAGTCAAGTCACTGGGCGTTCCGGCCGCCGGCCCGTCCGCCGCTGCCCGATGTGAAGCAATCCGGGCGAGTTCGGAATCCCATCGATCAGTTTGTGCTGGCCCGGCTCGACAAGGAGAGGCTGCGGCCTGCGCCGGAGACGGACCGCGTGACGCTCATTCGGCGGCTATCGCTCGACCTCATCGGCCTGCCGCCGACGATCGAAGAGGTCGATGCTTTTCTGGCAGACGCGAGAGAGCGAGCCTACGAGATTCTAGTCGAGCGGCTGCTGGCGTCGCCGCACTACGGCGAGCGCTGGGGGCGAATCTGGCTCGACGCGGCGCGGTACGCCGACTCGGACGGATTCGAAAAGGATAAGCCGCGATTCGTCTGGGCGTTCCGCGATTGGGTAACCAATGCCCTCAATCGCGACCTGCCGTATGACCAGTTCATCATCGCGCAACTGGCCGGCGACTTGCTGCCCGACGCGACGCAAGACCACATCGTCGCCACCGGTTTTCTCCGCAACTCGATGATCAACGAAGAGGGCGGCGTCGACCCCGAACAGTTCCGCATGGAAGCGATGTTCGACCGCATGGACGCGATCGGCAAGAGTATTTTGGGCCTGACGATCCAGTGTGCCCAATGCCACAGCCACAAGTATGACCCGCTCACGCAGGCCGAGTACTACCGCATGTTCGCATTTCTGAATAACGACCACGAGGCGAACGTCGCCGTCTACGCGCCGGAGGAAAAAATGCGGCGGGCCGAAATCTTCCGAAAGATCCGCGAAATCGAGGACGAACTGAAGCACCGCAACTCCGACTGGCCCGGAAAACTGGCGGCATGGGAGGCTCAGGTCCGCGGCGACCAGCCAACGTGGACGGTCGTGAAGCCCGATCACGATTCCAGTGGCGGACAGAAGCACTACGTGCTCGATGACGGCTCGATTCTGGCCCAGGGTTACGCGCCGACCAAGCACGAAACGCCGTTCACGGTAAAGACCGATGTCGAGAACATCACGGCAGTGCGATTGGAGCTGCTTAATGATCCGAACCTGCCGCGCGGCGGGCCGGGCCGGTCGATCGCGGGGTTGTGTGCGTTGACGGAATTCAAACTTTCCGCCGCGCCGGCCGACGAACCGAGCAAAACGCAGGAACTGAAAATCGCGAGTGCCACGGCCGACGCGAATCCACCGGAACGTGACCTGGAGCAAATCTACTTCGACAAAACGACCCGGCGGCGAATCACCGGGCCAATCGCGTTTGCCCTCGATCGCAAGGACGAAACGGCTTGGGGCATCGACGTCGGGCCGGGGCGCAGCAACGTCCCGCGAAATGCCGTTTTCGTGCTCGAAAAGCCGGTGTCGTTCCCCGCCGGCACGCTGCTCACCTTCAAGCTCACCCAAAACCACGGCGGCTGGAACAGCGACGATAACCAGAACAACAACCTTGGCCGCTTCCGACTTTCCGTGACTAGCCAGCCAGGGACCGTTGCCGATCCGCTGCCGGCCCGCGTTCGTGAGATTCTCGCCATCCCGAGCGATCAGCGCTCGGCGGCGCAACAAGACTCTGTCTTCAGTTTCTGGCGTACGACCGTTGCCGAATGGAAGGAGGTGAACGACGCGATCGAGTCGTGCTGGCGCGAGCACCCCATCGGCAGCACACAACTCGTGCTCGTGCCTCGTGACTCGCCACGCGAAACGCGCATGCTCCAGCGCGGCGACTTCCTGAAACCCGGCGAACCAGTTTCAGTCGGCGTGCCCGCGTTTTTGCACCCATTACCGCCGGGTGCTCCGGCGAACCGTCTCACGTTCGCGCGGTGGCTGGCCGATCGGGGATCGCCGACTACCGCACGGGCAATCGTCAATCGCGTGTGGCAGAGCTATTTCGGCACTGGGCTGGTCAGCACGAGCGAGGACCTCGGCACCCAGTCGGAACCGCCGTCGCACCCGGAACTGCTCGACTGGCTCGCGGTCGATTTCATGGACCGCGGCTGGAGCTTGAAGCACCTGCATCGGCTCATCGTGACATCCGCCACATATCGCCAGTCGTCGCGCGTGACCCCCGAACTTTTTGCTCGCGATCCGTACAACCGGCTGCTCGCGCGCGGCCCTCGTCTTCGCGTCGATGCAGAAATCGTTCGCGACATCGCGTTGGCCGCGAGCGGTTTGCTGAACGACAAAATTGGTGGACCGAGCGTCCATCCGCCGCTGCCCGAGTTCATGACACAGCCGCCCGTAAGCTACGGCCCGAAATCCTGGCCGGAGGACAAAGGACCGAACCGTTATCGCCGGGCACTCTACACGTTTCGGTTCCGTTCCATTCCGTATCCAGTGCTGCAAGCTTTCGACGCCCCGAACGGCGATTTCGCCTGCGTTCGCCGCACGCGATCGAACACGCCGCTGCAGGCCCTCATGACGCTGAACGAATCAATTTTCGTCGAATGCTCCCAATCGCTTGCACTGCAAACGCTGCGTAACGGCGGTCGATGCGACGCCGACCGTCTCACCTTTGCCTTCCGCCGCTGCGTCGCCCGCAAGCCGACGCGAGAGGAGTCTGCTGAGCTGCTCTCGCTCTTTCGCAAACAGAAGCAGCGGGTCGCCGACGGCTGGCTCAACGTGCGGGACTTGACCGCGGCGGATTCCGAGAAGTTCGGCGATTTGCCGGACGGGTGCACGCCGACCGAATGGGCCGCGTGGACGACGGTCGCACGCGTGCTGCTCAACCTCGATGAAACCATCACCAAGGAATAACGCATGACACCGCGTTCATCAGCGCACGAAACAATTCGCTCACTGCTCACGCGCCGTTGGTTCTTCCGCGATTGTGCGGTCGGACTCGGCACGATGGCACTGGCCGATCTGCTCGGCCGCGATGCCGGCTTTGCCGGGGCATCGAACTCACGGGCAGCCACCGTGTCTTCTAAAACCGACCCGCTCGCCCCCCAGCGGCCGCACTACGTGGGGCGGGCCAAGAGCGTGATTTTTCTGTTCATGGCCGGGGCACCAAGCCATCTGGAACTGTTCGATTTCAAGCCGAAACTGGCCGAATTCGACGGCAAGCTGCCGCCGGCCGAATTGATCAAGGACTATCGCGCCGCGTTCATCAATCCAAACTCGAAGCTGTTGGGGCCGCGATTCAAGTTTGCCAAACACGGCCAGTGCGGGGCAGAACTCTCGGAACTGCTGCCACACACGGCCTCGATCGTAGACGACATCGCGATCGCCAAGTCGATGGTCACGGACGCATTCAATCATGCGCCGGGCCAGATTTTGATGAGCACCGGGTCGCAGCAGTTTGGCCGGCCGAGCATCGGGTCGTGGGTCACGTACGGGCTGGGCAGCGAGTCGCGCGATCTGCCCGCGTTCGTTGTGTTCAGCTCCGGCAAGAAAGGCCCGAGCGGGGGAAACTCAAATTGGGGCAGCGGCTTCTTGCCGACCGTCTACCAAGGCGTTCAATTCCGCGGGGCCGGCGAACCGGTGCTCTATCTGTCGAACCCGCGCGGCATCGACCCACAGCTCCAACGCGACACGCTCGATTCCATTCGGCGACTCAACGAAATGCGGCTAGGCACAATCGGCGACCCCGAAATTGCCACGCGCATCAACTCGTTCGAGATGGCCTATCGCATGCAAACCAGCGCCCCGGAGCTGATGGACATCGCGCAGGAGCCGAAACACATCCTGGAGATGTACGGGGCCGAGGTGTCGGGAGGTAAACCGTCGTTTGCGAACAACTGCCTGCTCGCCCGCCGACTGGTCGAGCGCGGCGTCCGTTTCGTCGAACTGTTCCACGAAGCATGGGACCAGCATGGCAACCTGAAGGCAGATCTTAAAGTCAACTGCAAGGAAACGGACCAGGCGTGTGCCGCGTTGATCAAAGACCTGAAACAGCGCGGCCTGCTCGATGAGACGCTCGTCATCTGGGGCGGCGAGTTTGGCCGCACTCCGATGGTCCAAGGCGGCGGCGACGACGGTCGTGACCATCATCCGAACGCCTTCACCATGTGGCTGGCCGGCGGCGGCATCAAACCCGGCACGACGCTCGGCGAATCGGACGACTTCGGCTTCAACGCCGTCACCGACCGTGTCCACGTCAACGACCTGCACGCCACACTGCTGCACCTGCTCGGCTTCGACCACACCAAACTCACCTACCGCTTCCAAGGCCGCGATTTCCGGCTCACCGACGTGAGCGGCGAGATCGTGCAGAAATTACTGGCCTAGAAAAAGAGGCCACCCGTGCCTCGTTGCCTCAGCGCGTGCTTGTCATCCTGACGGCGTATTGGAGATTGTGGACTTGCCCTTGGTTGTCAGCCTCGAGCACCGATCCAATGGCACCACACGCCGCGGCCGTACTCGATCGTAAGCAACCATACTCATAGAGGCTCAGTCATGGTGGTCTCACACATCCGTCATCAAATCCTCATTCGTGGGCATTTCCCTCGTGAATGCTAGCCAGCAATTCATCCGTCGAGATCGGCGGTGTGGAATAGCATCGGAGCAAGCCCAGAGCTTCCTCCTCCTCCCGCTCCGCCAGGCGTCCATGGCCGGTCATCTACCACCAAGCTCATCTGCCGCTTCCAGGGCCGCGATTACCGGCTCACCGACGTAAATGGCAAGGTCGTGCAGAAGATCTTGGCATAACCGGCAGAATTTATGAAAGTCCGTAAGGTAGCGCGCTCATAAGCAGGCCGCCTATCCAGGCAAATTGCACGCCGCTGTAAAGTTTCGATTTGGAGTATTTGCTCAGGAGCACGTCACCGAATCTTCTATCTTCAACATAGAAAAGGGTGCCCAAAGCGATAGCAATTCCGCGACCGGCTCCATAAAGCCCCAGCGTCACTAGTGGTGAAATGCCTCCCACCCACGTCAACGACGCGGCCAAGACAAAGAAAAAGGTTTTGTGTGGTATATAGGTGAGCATGGGCACGCCGAGGTAGGTTCCATACAACAAGGCCAACTTTGGCGGAGAAAACTTCAAAACCCAATGGCGCGGCACCTGCCACGGATGCTCGGGTAAGCGAAACTGAAGGATGCCTAAATCGATCGCGGCAAGCCAAAGAGCAATTATGCCAAGCGCAAAATAGACCTTTTGTTCGGCGAATGTCTGGAACAGGCACCCTAGCGGAAAAGTTGCGATCGAGAGCAACAAACCGATGAGGAGCGCACAAACTGTTAGTGCCGCACAGAAGATTGCCGCAAGTTTCCAAGCGCCGATCTTGGAATACCCACTCCGTCCGTAGCCTACGGGTCCGATGGTTTGAACCATCGACAATCCTCAGGGAGACCACAATGACAGAAATCCCGAGAGGAATGCGCCAAAAACCACACAGAACCCAAGCACGGCAGTTAAGTTGGAGTAATCACTTTGAAGCGTAATCCACCACGCGGTGATGTGACCGGCAAACCCTGCTAATCCCAAAACAACGAGCCGAACAAGCCGAGATTGTTGGCGATTCATAAACCACCTGCGCCCAGACTTTTTTTCTTCTCGTCTTGGAACAATCCTGGAACCGCGGCGAATGATCCAAACGTCCCCTTGCAGCGGTGCTCGAAGGTATTTACAAGTCGCAGGGAGCTAGCGTCGAACACTTGAATTACCTTTGGACCCACCGCGTAAAGACGCTTGCCATCCCAACTCGTGTCCAAAACGGAAAACTCCGTCTTAACATCGATTCCACTTCGCTCGGCGAGTGTCTCGGTGTCGAAAACACGGATGCGATTGGGCCCTATCGCGATGTTTGAGGAATCACCTGCAAGATCCGCCACGAAAATCGAGCGGGCATCCTCGGAAACTGCGCGGGCAATCGGCCTTGTCAACATGATTTCCTGGCCAGATTTACGATCCAGGCGACGCTCAGGCAGATTGAGTTTTGCAATTCGGCCAGAGTTGCCCATTCCAGGGAGGCTGTACACCCACAGTTTTGCCCTATCCGAAACGAGAATCCTCTTGCTCCTCGATTGCAATGTTGCCCCACAGGGCAGTGCCTGTTCTTGCACTGCACCGTCTACGCGGAAACGACTTTCGATTTGACCAGTTCTGAAATCAAATGTGACGACTTCTTCTTCCCAATGGACGTAGATGTCCATGAGTGGCCATCCGCTTGTAGTGAGGATAGGTAGCGGTGCCGTAATGATGCCTACACAATCTTTCCACCGACCAGAAACTGGATAAACACCCGCCTCTTCTGCACCCAGCGCCCTCCAATCCAGCGCTGTCCATTGAAGCAGATTGTAATCTGGCCCTCCTGGTGTCCATCGTTGCACAATGACCAGTCGGTTCTGATCGGCAAAAGCGATGTGGTCGCCTGCGCAATTCCATTGAGAGCCTAAATAGCGATTCGAGAACGGCAGCCGACCATCGCTAACCAGTTTCAGCCCGGTTGTTCGGTAAACCTGCAAATGGTTTTCGATAGGCGGTCCCCCGGCTTCCTTGGGAAATTGGGAAACGACACCGATTAGCGAACCGTTGCTAGAGACCGCAAAATGCGGATCTCTGCCGATTGTTGCTTCGGCGATGATGTCACCTGCCTCCAAATCCCACAGAGTCATGCGGCCCGGATAGTAGTTCCACACTGGATACGGGGAGAAGTTCTGATCGATCATTATGCCCCATCGACCAAGGGGCGGATCGGCGGCCACAATCGCACTTGTCGTGAAACTGACCCAGAGCGACACGCCAAGGAATCCGGAGAGCAAAGTTTTTCTCATGTCAATAAACTCCTTCCACGAGTTAGAAAACACCTTCGGAACACGACGAGGTCGTGGAGCCATCGATCACGAAAACGGCCGTACAGAAGTATTTTGTGTAAGGACAACTCGGATGGTTGGCCTGACAGTACGCTCGGCCTTCACCTGTATCTGGTGCTTGAGGATCATTGCAGGTTGTTGGTTTTTGATTCCTACAAAAGATATTGCCGCAGACTACGTACGGCGGCGTTGAAGGGTCGCTACAACAATCGGTGTACAAAACGCTTTGCATATCGCCATTATCGTCCATACATGACGCTGTCCAAGCGCCACAACAATCCGAATTTGCCGGACAGGTTGCGTAAGGTACAGGAAGTGTTGGAACTCCCAGTATCCAAAGATAACAAGCCGTGCATGGTGTGCCGGACATGCCACAGAGTTCCCAGTCCAAACATGCCGGCAGCAAGGATGTAGCGTTTTCGAGCGGTTTCGTTTCGCCGAATGTCCGTCGGTCTACCGGGAGCAGAGGAACCAACTCGGCTCCGACGGCGGCCATCAACAACTTCGACAACTTGCCCAGAATCGAACGACGACTGGTTGAATCCGCCACGGATTCTGTCATTTGTGAAAACAACACATCGATCGCATTCTCATTGGTGTTCATGAGCGGCCATCACTCCTTCTTGATCAATACCTTGTCGCATCGCTTCCAAAAGGCTCTCCAGGTGTTCCAGGTGGTTAATGACGCCCTTACTCTGAACCACTCCTTCCGCATCTAACAACAGAGCGAAAGGCACTGTGTGTATGCGAAGCTCCGCTCGGATCTTGGAGTCTGCCCAAAAGAAAGGCACTTTCTCAAGTTTGTGGTCGATTCGGAAACGATCACTTTCAGTTGAGGTTCCAAAACAAAACACTGCCCATTCAACAAGCTCCTTTGTTTCGGCTTGAAGTGTGCGTATACCTGGCATGACGCGCCGGCATGCTCCACAGTTTGGTGAGACGAAAACTAACATTGAATTCCTAATTGTGCTTGGGCTCGGAAACTCTTTTCCGTTTGAAGAATGGCTGTGAGTTCTCAATTCAAGCAACGAGACTTTCTCTCCAAGAGCGGGTCCGTCGTCATTGATACGAGCACCCTTGGGACCAATACGAAGAGACACCAAGCCAACCTGGCGAAGCAACCCGACCAAGATCACCCCCTGTAGGACTACTACCAGCCACAACAACGATTGACTTAAAACAAGCCAGCTAGGTTGTCCGAAGTGCGTCATTCGGAATCCGTCTCCTCATTGCAAGGACTAGATCGCGCAGTAATTCTTCATTGATTCTCAACTGTCTAGCGCCTGCCAAGACTAACAGGCAGGCCGTCGCGCAGCACCTAGGTGAAAACTGTACCGCTAGACTTAGGCCAGCGGTAGAACCGGAAAGCCGTGAAACAATGAGGCCAACTGTGAAAAAACACCCCAACACACTCCAGCCTACCGTCTGCCAACTGATGAGTCGGTCCGAGTTTCCTAGGCATCCGCACGGAATGATCCTGCCACGGAGGAGGTTCAGGGTCTGAGCGACAGCAAACGAGCAAAGCATGAGACCCGACGAAGCAATAGCTACAAGACTGAACGCGTTCGGCAATGGGAGTACGAGGAATATGCCCACGCTCAATTCGCACCAAGGCAAAACCAAACTGAAAGTTGATGCCCATCTTTGGGGAAGTAGGTCATAGGAATAGACAATGCCGATAAACTCATCCCTTGCCAGAATCTTTGTAACTGCAGCAACAATGAAGATTGCACCGATGATCTGCTGCGCGACCACGTCGACAAATTGGGTGATTACTCCCAAATCCATGGTGGAGAATTCCTGTTGATTGGGACAAACTTAATCCGTGATCGGTGGTGGTATCCTATCAACTACCAGTCATTGGTCGAGTTCAAACGTGTTTCAAACTTGTTTCAAATCTGTTTCACTTCCCCGATAGCGTGCAGAATCGTCTTGATTGTCTCGTCATTGAGAAAACCCTTGCCGACAAGATCGCGAAAGCAAGGCGTGCGGCCGATCTCAGAGACTGCACATGAGAGGGAAAACTCCTCGCCGTTGCCGGTCTCAATCAGATTCACTCTGACTCCTGGACGACTACAGGCCAGGTCGATTTCATGCCGGATTCGACATACTATCGTCCGCGAAAGAGGAACGATACCCGTCGATGTCTCAATTCGTGCCCGCACCAATTCACTGAGTGTCTCGAACTCGCCGATGGTAAGCCACATCTCGTGGCCCTGCACATACACCAGATGCCTCCTCCGTCGGCGTTTGCCGGTTAGGATGAAAACCAGCGATTGCCAGAGTTGTTGCTTTTTTGCCTTCTTCTGGGCCAACTTTTGCGGTGTGTGTGTGTGTGTGTTCCTTGACCTCATTGGAAACTCTCCGCTTTTGGGTTTTCATCGAGCACCTCAAAACGTAGGAAGCCCATGCCGATGCTCACCGGGACCTCATGGAAACTGGCTGAGCCAACATTCCCATAGACATAATTGCGAATTCGCGAAAAAACCGGACATGCTGAAGACATATTTTTCTGAGTGTTGGTTTTGGGGGTCCCAACGCCAACTGCCGGAAATGAATGAAGACTCGGCGCAACTCCACTCGAATCAGCGGTATATGGCTGGAGAGGTATGGATCAATGTGCTGGAAGATAGCCCCGCCGCTGAAACAAGTAGGGTCAATGGATTCATGGGATTGAATCTATGGTCCGTTAGCCACCAATTGAAGAAACACCCATCCATTACTGCGCCGGCAAGGTGGGTAACTGGACGATCAGGTTTGACGAGGTTCAGCATACCATGAAATCGGCGGGCAGGGAGCCGGTCGGACGATTGGCCTTCATTCGGACTGCTTGGCGATCGGATCGGCCCCCGGCTTTGCTGCTGTTTCGCCGCCAAGATTGACCGCGATCCAGATTAGGTAGCCGACGATTGGGAGGATTGCAGCGAGGGTAAATGCCACTTGATATCGTTCTTGATCGAACATGCGGCCGAAGAAGGGCATGACCACGGCGACAGCGGCGCCCCACGACCCGGCGCCAAGCCCGGCGATCAAGCCGGAGTAGGACGAGGAGTACACTCGCGTGGCGTACGCGATCGGGACGATCACAAAGCCGGCCGTAATGAACATTGCCAGGAACAGACCAGTCATCACGAGCGACAGGCTCTCAAACCTCGGCACGGCGGCCAGCGGCAAGCTTGCCACGGCCAGCAGGGTCAACAGTCGGGCCTGCACCGCGATTGGATTTTCCGACTCGCGGCACGTCCGGTCGGTGACCCAACCCCAAAAAAAGTAGCCGATCTCCCACCCCAGCGGGGGAATCCACAGCAGCTTGCCGAGCGACGTTTGCGAGACGCCTAGCTCTTGATTGAGGTAGATCGAAGACGCATAGAGCACGAACGCAATTGGCAGGGCTCCGAGCGAATAGACTGCCATGAAGCTCCAAATGCGCGGGTCAAGAAACGAGAGTCGGCCGGTAGCGTTCTCAACCGCAACCGATGCTGAAGACGATGCCTGATATGGTGCGTCACGCAAATCGGTCCGGAGGCTGACAAACCACCATAGCACGAGCCACGCCACTCCAATGAATCCCGTGAACAGAAACGCCGCTCGCCAGCCCCACCAGACAAAAATCGGCGTGACGATGATCGGCGTCACGATGGCACCGAGCGACCCGCCGCTGTACGCAATGGCCACGCCGCGGGCCCGCTGTTCGACGCGCAGTGTCTGCATCGCAGTGCGCAAGCCGCCGGGGAACGTTGCACCTTCGCCGAACCCGAGCGCCGCCCGCGCCACGCCGAAGCTCCAAAAGCCGCCGGCCAGCGCGTGAGCTGCCGAGGCTAGAGTCCAGAAGGTCACCGATGCAAGCATTCCGGCGCGGACGCCGACCCGATCGATCAGTTTTCCCCAAACCGGATTGCCGACCATGTACGCGATTGAAAACGCCGAGATGATGTAGCCGTACTGTTCTTTGGACAGCCCCGCCTCTTGGAGAATCGTCGGGGCCAAGATCGCCAGCGTGTTGCGATCGACGTAGCTGATCACCGACACCAGCATCATGCACACGGCCGGCACCCACGCGGCGAATCGGTTCATGCGTACTCCAGGGTTTTTTGCCCGCAGCTCCAGCCGCCGATTGACTTCGCCGGCGAGGGCCCTTAGTCTGATTCCAGTGGTCCGCTAGCCTAACCCAACTCCGTCTCATTTTCACAAGGAGTTCTTGCCATGTCGCCGCGAATCGCCTCGCCGAGTTTCTCAAGAACGTTGTTTGTGACGTTTGGCGTCTTCGTTTTGAGCATGTTGTTTGTGGTGGCCGACGCGGATTCCAGTGCCGCGGTGGACCCTGCCGCGCAGAAGGAGCAAGACAAACTTTCCAAGGAGACTCAAGCCAAGAAGCCGGACGCGGAGGCGGCGGAACTGGCAAAAGTGAAGGGGCGGCTGCACGACCTGGAAGCGGAAATCAAGGAACTTCGTGCAGCGGGCAAGGAAGAGGCTGCCGAAAAATTCGTGCGCGAGGCACGCGAACTGAGGACCAAGCTGGAACGGCATGCCGCCGAACCCGGCGGGAAGAAGGGGCCAGAGGGCCAAAAGGGAAAGGGAGAAAAGCACGAACTTGCCGAGATGCTGGAACGGCTCGGAGCCGAAGCGAAAGAACTGCGTGCGGCCGGCAAGATTGATGCGGCGGAGAAAGTCGAAATCGAGGCCCGAAAGCTCAAGGAAAAAATCGGCAAGCCCGCCGACGGTGACGGAAAGAAAAAGGATTCCCTGTCGCCGGACCTAGCGAACAAGATCGAGGCTATTCAGAACGAGGCCGCCAAATTGCGAAAGGCCGGCCGGGCCGAAGAAGCCGAAAAGCTCATGAGGGAAATTGCGGAGGTGAAAGAGCACCACCAGAAGTCCCTGATTTTGCGGCAAAAAGAGAAGCCGGTGAAAGACGGTGAGAAGGCAGCAGGCAAGTTCGATTTGCCGCCCGAAGTGAAGGAGAAGATCGAGCGGGCGAAGCGACAGATTGAGGATCTCCGCGCCGCAGGAAAGAAAGATGACGCCGAGGCGATCGCTCGCGAGATTGAAGTGTACGTCAAACGCCTGCACGATGAGACCGCGATCGGCAAGAAAGACAAAGGACCCGCCAAGGCGGTTTCGCACGAGACTCAGGACAAGTCCAAAGGCCAAGACGAACTCGCCGCAGTGTTGCGAGAATTGCGCAACGAAGTGAATCAGTTGCGCGAGGAGGTCGCCGATTTGCGACGAGTCGTCAAGGAATCCAGCCAACGCGGCGAAAAGAAAGGCTCAAAGGAGAAAGAATAGGGGTGCTTGCCAATCAAGTTCCAGCAGGATTCTCGCCCGGCTTGCGCTCCGGCAGTGGATGTGCCAGCAACCAGAGTTCATAGCCGTCAGTCAACGTATGACGTTCCAAGATCTCTTCCGGCGACTCCGCGAGGGTTGACTTCAACATGGGCCACAAGAACCGCGATGTCTCCGGCGGTGCCGGGCCGGGCCAACCGGGTCGTGCCCAGTCGCGAGTCCAATCGGTATCGGATGCGTGAACGATGTAGGCCGTCGGGGCGCTCGCATTCAGATTCTCGCGGTACGAAGCCAGCCGCGGCCAAAAAGATTGAAACTCGCCGATGCGAGATTCTTGCTGCGTGATAAATGAGAGCAAGTGCGCGTCGAGTGGCTCGGCCAGTGCAACTCGAACGTCTCGATCTTTGAGCGTCTTGCCAAGACGAGTGAGTGGGTGCGGCGAACCGAGCTGCGAGTAGAACGCGACCTGGCCCACCGTCCACGCCGCGAAGAGGGTCAACGAGCACACCATCGCTCGCCGGCGAAAACGATCAACGGATACGACGGCCGCGAGTAATCCAGGCAAGATCACCCACAGCGGCACCAGGTAGCGGATCGATGTGAAATCGACCGTGCAGCCACTGGTGATATAGAGTGCGAGCAAGCATGAAAAGGCCAGCATCAGGAATGCCGCCGGCGAGTGGGGCCCGCACATCAGGCGAAGGAGTGAGCCAAATTCGCGACCGCACGCCTGGACCAAGCACCACCCGGCAACAAGCAGGGCGGCCGCCACGGCCCAGCTCGTGGCGACGAGTAGAGCAGCGAGGCTCTCGGCCAACGGTGCGATGGAAAAGGATCGGCCCACACAAACCAGTTCCACGAAAGGTTTGGGGTCGGCACCGAGCACAACCGGGGTCCCGCGAATCAGATAATGGATCGTCTCGCCGATCCTCCATAAAGGACGAATTCCAAGCGGCAATGTGTCTTCCAAGGGGGTGCCGGCAATCGATCTCTGAACTACGTACCATGCCGCCGGTGCGTTGCCTATCAGCATGCCGATCAAGAACGGCGCGGACTCGTTGGCCCGTTTGCGACAGCTTGCGATGATGCCCGGCTGTCGCGCCAGCCAGGTCGCGGCGGCAATCATAAGGGCGATGAAGATCCCGGCGCTCACACGACGCGACAACAAACCAAACAGAATCACGTGTTGCACCTGGCCGGAATCGATCTTGACCGACCAGAGGCAATTAATCGCGAGGAGGGCGACCAGCCCCAGGAGTGGCAATGCCAGCGGATATCCGCGAAGCAGTTCGTCCAGCCGTCTTAGGCCCACATCAATTCGGCTTCCTGCTGGCGCGAGTTTCGACCGGTTCGCGAGCGAGGCGTGCAAGATTATCGGTGCGATAAAGACGACGATCGTCGGATTAATCCACAGGCCGGAGCCGACCAGCAGGCCAAAAACCGCTCGGCGAAATTGTCTGTGCGTGTCTGGGCAAGGCGGCACGAACCAATCGGAGTAGGCCCACCAGAGCAGGGCACCCCAAAGTAGAATCTCAATGTAACCGCCGCGAGCGGAGATGCTCCACTGGACAAACATCGGCGCTGCGGCCACAAGCGTTAGGGCTCCGATCAGGCCACCTCGCCGGCCAAACCACCGCGTGAGAAGTAGGAACTCAATTGCCACGAGCGCGGCGAGAAAGAGGCACGGGCCAAGACGCAGCGAGATTATCGGGTCATCGCAAAACGGTCGGATCGCCGCGATCACGTACGCTTCGAGTGCCCCCATGTACCGCTGGCCATAGAAATAGACGGGAAACCTCGTCCCCTCGGCGATGTCCTGCGCCATCAGCCCGACAATCGCCTCGTCTGAATGAAGCAGCGTTTCGCCTCGGACGATGAACGGTAAACGCGCCAGGAGTGCAGTCGCGGCAAGTGCGAAAGAGAGCACCACATCCACGCGAGTCAGCCGATGTTGCCGCCAGGGGCTCGGGCGCTCACCAGGTGCTTCTTGTTCGAGACGATCAGCAGCCGCCCAATTTTCTGGTCGTTCAAGAACTGTCTCGGGAGCTTCTAATGTGGCTTGCATTGGGCAGGGAGGGCGGGCAAATCACATTTCTCTGGTTGGTTCGAGTGAATCGACACGTAAAAGGATGGCCGGCAACGGAAGGAAAAACTGACCACGATCTCTGAGGGCTACTATTCAAACGACGAAAAGTCTTGGTTATTGCGCGCAGTAGTCAAATGTCATTACATGTCGGTGGCGCCAGATGGGCCGGAGGTATCAAGGACGTCAGCCAGAACAGGTCAGGTTCATGCACGCACGGTACGCGAGGATTGCACACACGCCTTTCACCTGGTGCTACTTGCAGCAAGGAACCCACAAGGGCATGGCCCTTTTTTTGGAACTACTGAGATTAGGAAACACTGGTCGCGGCGTGAGCGGGAATGCCAGCGGTTAGATCCGCGGCTTGACCGTTCAATCGCAGGTGATGTACCAGGGCAGGGGGGAAGTTGATGAGCACGGTGTTTCGGCGAAATTCGTAGCGGTCCACGTAGCGTTCGATGAGTGAGCCGACGCGGACAAGTCGCCGGCGTTCGCGTTTGCGCACGAACAGACGCCGAACATCACGCACCCAAAGATACTCGAAGAAACTCAACACGCCGCCGGGGGCCAACAACCGGACATAGCTCTGGAAAATCGTCTGGACTAACTCCGTCGGAAAACTATTCAGCGGCAGCCCGGAGATCACGAAGTCGTATCCATGATCCGTTTCGAGGTCTTGCACCGGCATGTGGAGGATTCGGGTATTCTCGGCCACGCGCCGAAAGTGTTCGTCATGGCGAAACTGGTTTTCCAGCGCCGCGACAAAGCCGGCATTCAACTCCACGATGTCGAACTGGTCTTGGGGTCGAAGGTACCGGACAATCTCGCGCGTGATGGCACCGGTCCCAGGGCCAACTTCCAGCACTCGCACGCGGTCACTTCGGGTGCTCAGTTCGCTGACAATCGCTCGCGACAGGAAGCGGCTGCTCGGTGCGACAGCCCCGACCGTGCCAAACGACCCACGGGCCTCTCGAAAAAACATCTTGTATTCGTTCAGAAGACTTCGCATCAGTCAACCTACGACAATGGGGCCGCACATTAGGCCCTGTGCCCACCGACAAAGCAAGTGTCGAATCAACGAATCGACGGCGCGCCGCTGGGCAATTTGACCGAACAACATAATCGATACGGTTCCACTAGCCTCTCAGTTTGTCTCCGTACTGCTCCTGAAGACGATCCATGTCGGTCTTGAGGTTGTCCATGTGCCGGCGCCATTCGAGATCGAGCTTCGAGCGGTCCTTGCCGAACGCGACGTCGAAGCAGTGAACCAAGTCGGATTCGCTGATGATCATGTCGGCAGGCAGCCGGGCCAGGTTTTTCCAATACTCGTTCAACTCATTGAAATGCTTGTCGACCAGGAAGTGCGTGAGGCCCCAGGCCTGACCGTAGGCGTGCATGATGTTTGAACCAACACCGCCGGTGTGACTATAAACCTGGTCGCTGACGATGAAGTCAATGTTGGAATGGACGCGGTCGTGTTGCGCGAGTGCGCGGTACCACTCGATGCGGTTCTGGTTCACGGCACCGACGCCCGACCACGTGGCGTCGTTGGGTGCCTCGAAGAATGCGGCCAGCCCCTCCTGTGCGAATTTCGGAATCCGAATGCGTCGCGGAAAGAGGCCGCTGTTGCCGGCGAGCTGGTGCGTACCTTCATGCGTTACCACTTCGATGTCTTCATTCTCTTCGGAGACCATCATGAGCAGTTTCA
>Ga0247727_10009548_pt1 | contig 17524 bp, 20 predicted proteins | sample WisWelCaveWW1625_FD_202498 | JGI IMG/M metagenome (GOLD analysis project Ga0247727, IMG submission 202498) | Biofilm microbial communities from Wishing Well Cave, Virginia, United States - WW16-25 | ecosystem: Environmental > Aquatic > Deep subsurface > Groundwater > Cave microbial mat | place...
CATGGATATGTTATACCTTAAGTAATGAACGTTGCCATCCCTGACGAGGTCTTGCAAACGAGCGGCATGACGGAAGCAGATCTCAAGCTGGAGCTCGCCGTCATGTTGTTTGAAAGAGAGAAGCTGACGCTTGCGCAGGCCAGTCTCCTGGCGGGCATGGACCAGCTTCGATTTCAACGCGTCCTCGGGGTGCGGCGTATTCCCATTCACTACGGAGTCGAGGAGTTCGAAGAGGATCTGCGGGTTTTGCGGGAGCTCGGCCGGCTTTGATCGTTGTCAGCGACACGTCTCCGATCCTCGGTCTTGCCGTAACGGGGCACTTACACTTGCTCGAAAAGTTATACGGACAGGTTATCCTGCCCGAGGCCGTATTCCAGGAACTGACCTCCGTCGCCTTGGTAGAACGCCATACAAGGGCGATCGCGACATTACCCTGGGTTCAAGTACGACCCGTCGCGGATCGGCGGTTTGTCGAAACTCTCTTGGCCGAGCTGGACCGCGGTGAGGCGGAGGCCATCGCCGTAGCCCGAGAGGTTCACGCCGACCTTCTCCTGATCGACGAGCGGCGGGGACGCCGGGTGGCCTCTCGATTCGGACTGAAGCTGACTGGTTTGATCGGGGTGTTGGCCGAAGCCAAAAAGGCACGGCTCCTTCTGAAAGCCAAGCCGCTGCTCGACGACCTCATCGCGAAAGCCGGCTTCGGGGTCGGCAGCGAGCTTTATTCGCGGTTCCTGCTCGAGGTTGGCGAGCAGGCTGAGGCCTTACATCGGCGTTGATCGGCGTCCATCGGCGGTTCCAAAGATTGTCACACCCGCGCCAGATCCCGCGCCGCCGACTCCACCCGCCGCAGCGCCTCCTCTATGTTGGCCAGCGAGGTAGCATAACTGAAACGCAAGTACCCCTCGCCGTAGGTCCCGAACGCCGTCCCGCTCAGGCAGGCGACGCCGGCGTGCTCGAGCAGATGCCCGGCCAGCTCGTCCGACTTCATCCCCGTGCCGGTGATGTTTGGAAACGCGTAGAAGGCGCCGCCCGGCCAGGCGCACCGAAAACCGGGAATGCGGTTGAGCCCCTCGACGATCGCCGCGCGGCGCCGCCCGAACTCCTCGACCATGCGCGCCACGCTCTCTTGCGGCCCCCGCAGCGCCTCGAGCGCCGCCCGCTGCGTGAAACTCGCCGTGCAGGAATTGGAGTTCACCATCAGCCGCGTCACCGCCGCCGCCAGCCACTCCGGCATCACCCCGTAGCCGATCCGCCACCCCGTCATCGCGTAGGTCTTGGAAAAACCATCTAGCAGGATGGTCTTCTCCGCCATGCCGTCAAACGAAAGGATGGAGTCGTGCCGCCCCCCGTAGAGGATGCGGCTGTAAATCTCGTCGGCCAGGACGACCAGGTCGCGGTCGCGAACCAGCCGCGCGATCTCGCGCAGGTCGTCCGCCGCGAGAACCCCGCCCGTGGGATTCTGCGGCGAGTTCAGCACCAGCATCTTCGTTCGCGGCGAGAGCTTGTCCGCCAGCATGTCGAGATCGAGGGCGAATCCGCGGCTCTCGACCAGGGGCAGCGCCACCGGCGCCGCGTCCAAATACCGAATCATCGATTCGTAGATCGGGAACGCGGGGTTGGGATACAGCACCTCGTCGCCCGGCTCGACCAGCGCCAGCATGGGGAAAAAGATGATCGGCTTGCCGCCCGGCACGACGCAGACCCGCTCGGGCGAGACACGCACCCCGCGCGTCGCCGCCACATGCTCGGCGATCGCTTCCCGCAGCTCCGGGTATCCCTGCGACGGTCCGTAGTGCGTCCAGCCGTCGTCGAGCGCCCGCTTGGCCGCCTCGACGATATTCTCCGGCGTGGCAAAGTCCGGCTCGCCGAGCTCCATGTGAACGACGTTGCGTCCCTGGGCCTCGAGCCGGCGCGCCTTCACCAATACGTCGAAGGCCGACTCAGTTCCCAGTTGCTGCATCCGTCTGGCGAGTAAAGATCGAGACCCCATCGCGCTCATCCACCAGCTTCACCGCATCGCCGATCTTGACAGACGGGCCCGTGATGCGCGCCGTCAGCCGGCGACCGTCTTCCAAATCGATAATGGCGATCTGAAACGGCAGGTCCTTCTCGAACCGCTCGGCGGCGGCGTGCAACGTGGTGCACGAATAGACGCGGCCGCTCATGTCATCGTCCGAGTATTGTCACTACGCACGTGGCGCCGGAGCCGCCCAGGTTCTGCGCCAGCCCCACGCTCGCCCGCGCCACCTGCCGCTCCCCCGCTTCGCACCGCAGTTGCAGGGCCAGATCGCAGAGCTGCCCGACGCCGGTCGCCCCGACCGGGTGACCTTTGGTCTTTAGCCCGCCGCTCGTATTGATCGGCTTTTCCCCGCTTAACGCTGAGAAGCCGGAGGCGACCGCTGGCCCTCCCTCGCCCCGCGGCACAAAACCCAGGTCCTCCATGGCGATGATTTCGGCGATCGTGAAGCAGTCGTGCAGCTCGGCCAAGTCGATCTCCCGGGGCTCGAGCCGCGCCATTTGGTAGGCTTTCGCGGCGGCGCGCCTCAAAGCCGGAAACGTAGTGATGTCTTTTTTTTCGGCCAGCGCCAGCCGGTCCGACGCCTGGGCCACTCCCAGCACCCGAATCGGCTTAGTCGTGAATTCCCCGGCCCGCTCGGCGGCGCAGAGCAGCACCGCCGCCGCCCCGTCGCTCACCAGCGAGCAGTCGTAGATGGTCAGCGGATCGGCGATCATCCGCCCTGCGAGCGCCTGCTCGAGGGTGATCGTCTTGCGCATGTGCGCGTCGGGGTTTTTCGCGCCATTGGCGTGGTTTTTCACCGCCACCGCCGCCAGATGCTCGCGCCGCGTGCCGAACTCGTGCATGTGCCGCCGCGCGATCATCGCGAACATCGACGGAAACGTCGCACCGGCCTTGACTTCCCCGCCCAGGTCCCCCGCCGACGCCAGGATCTCGGTGACGCGCGCCGTCGGCTGCGAGGTCATTTTCTCGACGCCGGCGACCAGGACCATCTCGTAGACGCCCCCGGCCACCGCCGAGAAGGCGTGAAAAAACGCCGAGCCGCTCGACGCGCAAGCCGCCTCGAACCGCGTGCACGGCGCGCCCTCGATGCCGAGTGCCGCCCCGACGTAGGGGGCCAGATGATTCTGCCCCACAAACGAAGGACCGGCGAAATTGCCGAGATAGAACGCCTCGACCTGCTCCGGCGCGGCGCGCGCGTTTTCGAGGCACTTTCGCCCCGCCTCGACCGCCAGGTCCAGGATGGACTTATCCGCAAACGCCCCAAAAGCCGTCTTGCCGACGCCGACAATCGCAACCGGTTTCACGTATATACTGGGGAAGGGTGGCCGCTCAGCCCCCCAAATTTATTATTCCACGTTGCGAGCGGCCGCGCCGTCAATCCTTGGTGAAAGGAAGCGCCATGGGGACGGCTGTAGCCGCCGCCGCGAACCTGCGGGAGTGGCGGATGGGAATCGAACAGATTCCCCAATCTGTGGATCTGGCGAGGGACGCCGAGCAGGAGTTCGTCAGCGCCCACCTGCGGCGGGTGTTCCTGCTGATCTACCGCGTCGTCGGCAACGTCGTCGATGCGCAGGACCTCACCCAGGAGGCTTTCGTCAAGGCCCTCAGCCGCCGCGAGCAGCTCAAAGACCCGCAGAAAGCCGCGCAGTGGCTCGGCCGAATCGCGGTCAACACGGCGATTGACTTTGTCCGGCAGCGCAAGCGCGTTCCCATGACCGGGCTCGAGGAGGCCCCCGAGCCGCACCATTGGGAGAGCCCCGAGCGGCTCGCCCTGCGCAGCGAGAAACAGGCCTACCTGGCCGACGGCCTGCGGCTGTTGTCGGAACGGGAGCGCGCCGCGCTGATCCTGCGCGATGTCGAGGGTCTGCCGGCGGCCGAAGTGGCGCGCGCCATCGGTTGTTCCTCGGCCACCGTGCGTTCCCACATCGCCAACGCGCGCGTGAAGTTTCGACGCTACATGAAGGGGCGCAAGCAATGACGCTGTTCCGGCGACATCCGGCGGAGGAAGACCTGGCGCTGTTCGCCGGCGGCGAGCTCGGTCCGCTGGCGCGCTGGCGGATCGAGGGACACGTCAACGGTTGCGACCGCTGCCGGGAACTGGTCGCGGAGTTCTTCGAGGCGCGGAGCCGCGCCATGGATCTGGCCGAGCTGCCCGCGCTCGACTGGAGCGCTATGGCGAGCGGCGTTCACGCCCGGCTGGCGGGCGCGCGGGAACATCCCGCGCCGGTCCGCCTGACTTGGCGTCCGGCCTGGGGCGCTGTCGTGGCGCTCGTCGCGGTGATTGTCGCCGGCCTCTACGTGAGCCGTTTGCTCGAGCCGCCGTCGCAGGCGGTGATGCTCGGGGCAACGGCCGGCGGCGTAGAGGTTCGCGTCGGCGATCAGCAGACCCTCACGCTGTGGAACGCCGCCAGGGAAGCGACGCCCGTGAACTGGCGCGTCGGCCCGGACGCCGTCAGCGCCCGCTACCTCGACGCCGACACCGGTCAGGTCACCGTCAACAATGTCTACGCGCAATAGCTTCGCAGCATTTTTGCTCGCCGCGACCGCCGCGCTCGCGCAGACCGGGGAGCCGCTCGACCCGGCGGCCGCCATTCGGTTCAACCTGGGACCCGGGGCCCCGCTCGAGGTCGTCTCGACGCAAATGGGCGCTTCGAGCGTCACGGCCCGCGGCGGCGCTCTGGTCCTCGACCTGCGTCCCACGCTGGTATTGCGCAACAGCGGCGCGCAAACCTTGCGCGGCGTGACGCTGCTGCTGCTCGCTCAGGAGATGACCCCGGGCGGTAGGGGCTCGGTCGCCGTACCCAGCCTCAACGTCGCGCCGGGCCAGAGCTTCCCGGTGCGGATCAATCTGCGCCTGCTGCGCCCGCTGCCCGCCCCCGCCGGGCCGCTCGTCGAAGTCGGCCTCGACGGCGCATTGTTCGCCGATTTCTCTTTCTTCGGCCCCAATCGCCTGGAGTCGCGTCGCACCATGACCGCCTGGGAAATGGAGGCGCGGCGCGATCGCGAGCACCTCAAGGCGGTGCTCGCGAATTCCGGGCCGCCGGGTCTGCAACAGGAAATCTTGGCGAGTCTCCACCGCCAGACGGCGCGGCCGCGGCTCGACGTCGAGGTGGGCCGCGCCTCGGCTACCCCGCGCGCCATCTCAGCCGCGGTTAGCGCCATCCTCGGGCGCAACATGGAATTCGCGTTCTTGAAGCTTCCCGGCGCTCCGCTCGAGGCGCTATCCGGCGTCGCGCAGGTCAACGGCGCCGAGGCTGCTCTGCCGCGCGTCGAAGTCACCAACCGCTCGAACCGCCGGGTCCGCTACTTCGAGATCGGCTGGCTCGTGAAGGACACCACAGGCCGCGAGTTTCTGGCCGGCTCGGTGCCCGCCGCTGGGCCGCTCGATCTCGACCCCGGCCGCTCCGCCGCCGCCTCACAGGAGCGGTCGTATAAGTTCGCGGTGCCCCGCGAGCCGCCGCCCGCGATCAGCGGCATGCGGGGGTTCCTCAGCCAGGTCGAATTCGCCGACCAAACCATCTGGATTCCCTCGCGCCAAGCGCTGCGCGACGTCGCGCTGCTCGACTTGCTCCCGGTCTCTCCAGAGGAGCAGCGACTCAGCGAGCTCTATCGCACCAAGGGTTTGCAGGCGCTCATCGAGGAGCTGGCCAAGTTCTAGCCAGCCTTTTCAATAAGATAGCTGGTGGCAAATTTGCAACCAGCACCGCATGCAACGGCTGGGGCGATGGGCGGCCGCCTGAACCCCTCATCGTTTCCTACAAATCGAAGTACAGGAAAAACTCGTACGGCACGGGACGCAGGTTCACCGGCGCCAGCTCGCGCTCGCGCTTGTAAGCGATCCAGGTCTCGATGACGTCCGGCGTGAAGACGTCGCCCTTCAGCAGAAAGTCGTGATCCGCCTCGAGCGCGTCCAAAACCTCGCCCAGCGATCCCGGCGTGCTCTTGATCTTGGCGGCCTCCTCCGGCTCGAGATCGTAGAGGTCCTTGTCGGCCGGCTCGCCCGGGTCGATGCGGTTCTGGATGCCGTCGAGCCCGGCCATCAATTGCGCGGCGAAGCAGAGATACGGGTTGGCCGACGGATCGGGGCAGCGGAACTCGATCCGCTTGGCCTTGGGGCTCTTCGAGTAAACCGGAATGCGCACGGCGGCCGAGCGGTTGCGCTGCGAGTACGCCAGGTTCACCGGGGCCTCGTAGCCGGGCACGAGGCGCCGGTAGGAATTCGTAGTCGGGGCGCAGAAGGCTAGCAGCGCCGGGGCGTGCTTGATCAGCCCGCCGATGTAGTACATGCCGGTCTTCGAAATCTTGCCGTACCCCTTCTCGTCCCAGAAGACGTTGGTGTCGCCTTTCCACAGGCTCTGGTGGGTGTGCATGCCGCTGCCGTTGTCGCCGAACAGCGGCTTGGGCATGAAGGTGGCGGTCTTGCCGTGCTGGCGCGAGACGTTGCGGATGATGTACTTATAGTACATGACGCTGTCCGCCATTTTGGTCAGCGTCGTGTAGCGCATGTCGATCTCACCCTGGCCGGCGGTGCCGACCTCGTGGTGGTGGACCTCGACGGCCACGCCGACCTCCTTGAGCTTCAGGATGATCTCCGAGCGGAGGTCCTGCATGGTGTCGGCCGGCGGCACCGGGAAGTAGCCTTCCTTGTAGCGGAGCTTGTAGCCCAGATTGGGGTTCTCCTCGCGGCCGGCGTTCCAGATGCCCTCCGCCGAATCGACGAAGTAGTAGCCGCTGTTCGCGGTCTGGTCGTAGCGGACGCTGTCGAAGATGTAGAACTCGAGCTCCGGTCCCCAGTAGCTGATGTCGGCAACGCCGGTGCCCTTGAGGTGGATCTCGGCTTTCTGCGCGATGTAGCGCGGGTCGCGCGTGTAGGGCTGGCGCGTGATCGGGTCGAGCACGTTGCAGATCAGGCTGAGCGTGGGCACTTGGAGCGTGGGATCGACGTAGGCCGTCTCGGGGGCGGGGATCAGCAGCATGTCGCTTTCGTGAATCATCTGAAAGCCGCGGATCGAGGAGCCGTCGAAGCCGATGCCGTCTTCAAACAGGTCGTCCTCGAGGTCTTCGACCGGAATCGAGAAATGCTGCCAGACGCCGGGCAGGTCGACGAATCGCATGTCGACAATCTTGACGCCGCCGGCCTGGGCCAGTTGCCGCACTTCCTCTGGGGTCTTGGGATTCTTGCGCATGGATAGTCTCCTGGCGGGGCGCCTCCACGACACCGCGCACACGTAATCAAACTAAAGTGGGGATACCGAAACCACGAACCGTTGATAATAGCATACAGGATCTCGGCGGCAACGTCAAACCACAAAATTTCCGGGGCTGTGTAAGGCAGATTACGGCGGAGCCACTGTCGCGGGCCGCGTCCGGCGGCCTGGACACCGACTCACCAGCCGGGAGCGCGACATTCTCGGCCTGGTGCGCGCCGGCCACAACCGACGACTACAACTGGGACCGACATAGCAGTGGTCCTCGACCTCGACTCCTCCAGCGGATCTTTCTCCTGCCCCAAAGGTCACTGCAGTTTGTCAGGAAATCTTTTTGTATCTAGTACTTGACAGAGGCGACCGTTGGATCGATAATGGGAAGAAGTCAAAGAGAAGTGTAGCGGAGAGCACATATGTTTTTTTTGCGCACTGGTGTACCCGTCGCAGCGTTGCTCCTGGCGCCGGTCTGCCTGATGGGTTCGATGGCGGCGCCGGTCGGGTTTGCCACCAATGAGGCTCATTTTGTCGTCGGATCGACCACCGTCGAGAAGACCGCTACGGTTTTCGAGGGGGATCGGGTCCGGAGCCTCTACTTCGCAACGCGGCTGAACCTCAAGGACGGCTCGCGGTTTGTGCTGGGAATCGGCTCGGAAGGAATCGTTGAGCCGGACCTGTTGGTGCTTGAATCCGGCAGCGTGGACGTAGTGAACCGCGGGCGCGCCTCGCGCGTGGCGGCTCTGTCCCTCCAGGTGATCGCCGAGGGGCCTGGTTCGGCGGCGACCGTGTACCTGACGGGCAAGAATCGCGTGACCGTGCTGGTGCGGAGCGGCGATGTAAAGATCAGCCAGCGGAATTCGCAGGCGACGACGCTGCGAGCCGGGGAACTGGTTTCCTGGAAGCCCGACAGCAGGGGACGCCTTCGCTCCGAGTCTGACGGGGCGTTGATGGAAGTCTCCCGCGTGCAATCCGAGCAGCTGGCGACGCTCGTAGCCGCCTCCAAAGATTACAATTGCGTTACCCCGAAGGTGGAAGCCCTGTCGCGATCCTACGCCAGCGCGGCCAGCCAGTTGGCGGCGAGCGAGGCGGCCAGGAGCGCGATCCAGAGCCGTGTGAACGCCGGCCGGGCGATGCCGGCCGACCTTGACAACCTAGCCGCTCTCAGCAATACCCTGGGCGCCATTCGCGCTCGCAGCGCCGGTCTGGCGGCGGACCTTAATGATGTGTTTCAGCCCTATCATCACGGGCCGCCCGAGGTCAGCGGCCATACCACCCATGGGCATCAGCACCCGCTCCACCACGGCCAGCATGGGCACACTGTGCCGCCGTCGTCGGGCCACCACCACGTGGCGCCGCACTCTCCGGGCTAACCTTAACCGCCGCCGGAGGGGTAATAGGTTCGCCTCGCTTCCTTTCTGAACTTCGAAGGCCACGTTGACCGTCCTGAGCCTCGTCAGAGCTCACAGCCACCGCTCCCTGCGGTCGCGGCTCAGTAACGGCTTCCGAGCCGGTAGAGGCGGGACACCACATGAGCTAGACTGGCCGACATGGCTTCGCGGGCGAGGATCACGGTCCGCCGGGCGCTGATCGTCGGCGCCAGCGTCGGCGCAGCCTGCCTCGTCGCCGAGGGGCTGCTGCGGTGGGTCTTTCACGCCGCGCCGCTGCTCGACCTAAACATCTACTCGCTCGACGGCGCCGGCAACCTGCGGATGCAGGCGGGCGCGGCGCGGCGTCACGTCACGCGGCACTGGGATGTGCGAATACACATCAACCAGGAGGGCTTTCGCGACCGCGAGCCAGCGGTGCGCTCGACGGCGGCGCCGGTGATGGGTTTGGGGGATTCGTTCGCCTTCGGCTGGGGCGTCAACCTCGAAGAGAGCTACCTCTACCGCCTCGAGGAGCGGCTCAATCAGCGCCGCGCGATCCGCGTCGTCAAAACCGGCACGCCGGGCGCCGGCCCCGGCGACCAACTGCGGCTGCTCGAAACCATCTGGGATCGCTACCGGCCGCAGCTCGTGATCCTGGGATTTTTCGTCGGCAATGACTTTGCCGACGTGCAGATGGGAGGCCTCGAGCAGTTCGAGGTGGAGAACGGGCTGCTGATCAAGCGGGAGTTGCGAGCGATTTCTGGCGTCGCACGCTGGCGGCGGAGGCTGGCGCGCTGGTCGCACTTACTACAGTTCCTGCGCGCCTCGCAGTTGCGCTGGCAGCAGCGGGGCGCGGCGCGGGAGACAGGCTCGCACGCCGGACTGGCCGCCGGCGATCCGTGGCTGCGCGAGTTCGCCAAGATCCACCGGGGCGAGTTCCCGCCCGAGACGGCGCGCGGCGTGGCGCAGACGCTGGAGATCCTCGACAAGTTCCTTGCCTATTGCCGCCAGAGAGACGCCCATTTCGTGCTGCTGGTGATTCCACGCAGCTACCAGGTTTACCCCGGGGAGTTGAAAGAAATGCAGACCGCGTTCGGCATCGCCGACGCGGATCTGGACCTGGACCATCCGCAGCGCGTCTTGCAGGATTGGGCGCAGCAACGGGGCGCTCTGGCTCTGGACCTGCTGCCGGAGTTCCGGCGCGACTTCGCAGAGCATCCGAATCGGAAGCTTTTCCATTACCCGGACGCGCACCTCAACGCCGCCGGCCATGCCCTGGTGGCCGAGCGGCTCGCAGCCTGGCTCGGGGAACGTAGCCTGCCGCGATTGCCGCAACAGGACCGCGCGGAGATCGTGCGGTAAACTGACCAGGTGAGCGTTCTGGTAACCGGCGGGGCCGGCTACATCGGCAGCGTTGTGGCGGAGCGGCTGCTGGCGCGCGGCCAGACGGTCGTCGTGCTCGATAACCTCTGTCGCGGCCATCGGGACGCGGTGCCGGCCGGCGCCAGGTTCATTCAGGGAAATATCGACGATCGACCGCTGCTGGCGGACCTGGTGCGGGCCGAGCGCGTACGCGCGGTGATGCATTTCGCGGCGTTCGCCCTGGTCGGCGAATCGGTCGAGAAACCGGAGCTTTACTACCGAAACAACGTGATCGGAAGCCTGGCGCTGATCGAGGAGGCGAGGGCGGCAGGGGTCGAGCGGTTCATCTTATCTTCGACCGCCGCGGTGTACGGCGACCGGCACCCCTCACCGATACCTGAGGAGGCGGCGCCTCTTCCGATCAACCCGTACGGCGAGACCAAGCTGGCCGTGGAGCGGGCGCTCGAGTGGCTGCGGCGTCGCGGCTGGACGTATTTCGCGCTGCGCTATTTCAACGCCTGCGGCGCGACCGCCGAGCGCGGGGAGCGCCACGATCCGGAGACACACTTGATTCCGCGTGTCCTGATGGCCGCCACTGGCGAGAGCGGCGCGATCGACGTGCTCGGCGACGACTACCCCACGCCCGACGGAACCTGCGTCCGCGATTATGTGCACGTCGAAGATCTGGCCGACGCGCACATTCTGACGCTGGGGGCGGACCCCGGCCTCAGTGGCCCCTACAACGTGGCCACCGGACGCGGTCACTCCGTGCGCGAAGTGATTGACGCAGCCCGCCGCGTGACCGGGCGGGAGATCCGCGAGAAGGTTGCGCCGCGTCGGCCCGGGGATCCGCCGGAGCTGGTGGCGGACTCCTCGAAGATCCAACGCCTGCTCGGCTGGCGGCCGCGGCACGACCTGGAATCGGCCGTGCGCAGCGCCTGGGCGTCTAAGATGCGGCAGCCGGCGCCGTCATTGGGATGAGCTTTCCGCTGGCCGGCTTGCCGATCCGGCTCATCTGCCCGGACTGCCAGGTGCTGTTGGCGGAGAACTCCACGGGCCTGCAGTGCGGGCGATGCGGCCGTCGGACCCCGATTCGCGACGGGATTCCGAGTTTCTGCGAGGCGGATCCGTTTTATGAGCAGTATGTACAGGAGCACGTCCCCTACCACCGCAGCCCGCGCGGGCTGAAGGCGGCCGTGCTGCGGTGGCTGCCGTACTGGTCGTGGCGGGAGTGGCGGTTCTGGCGGCGGTACGTGCCGCGCGGCGGCTGGCTGCTCGACCTGGGGTGCGCGCGCGGCCGCGAGATTTTCGCCGAGCGCGCGGCGGGTTGCGTCGGGATCGACACTGCGCGGACGGCGCTGGCCGACTGCGCGCGCCACTACCGCCTGGCCGTGCAGGCTTCCCTGACCCCGATTCCTTTCGAGAACGGTTCGTTCGACTGCGTGGTGACCTCTCACGTGATCGGCCACGTCCCGGCGGATGAAAAGGACAAGCTGTGCTCGGAAATGGCCCGCGTGCTCAAGCGCGGCGGCCGCTCGGTCAACGTGATCGAGACCGACAGCCTGCACCCTCTGGTGCGGTTCGCCAGGCAGTGGCCCGATCTCTACCAGCGGCGCTTCATCGATCCGGACGGCCACGTCGGCCTGGAGCTGGCGTCCGCCGTGCTGACGCGGTTCGGCCGCCACGGGCTGCGCCCGATCGCCTGCTGGAAGATGGACGCCGGGCCGTTTCATCCGCGGCTGTGGCTGAAGCATTTCGACAACGAATACGCGGGAAAGTCGGAGCGGGTGGCGGCCGGCGTGAGACGGGCCCGGCGGCTGATGAGTCATCCGGCGCCGCTGGCGGCGGCCGAAGTCGTCCTGGGCGCGGCGCACTACACCATCGGCCAGTGGAGCTATCCGCTGGACCACGCGCAGTTCATCGGCGCGGTCTTCGAGAAGGAGTGAAGTGGAACTGGCGGTGATCGGGCGGCGGCTGTGCGGGCCGCTCACGGGGGTGGGACGGTATCTCGAGTACCTTCTCTACCACTGGAGCCGAACCGAGACGCCGTTCCGCCGGATTCGCGTCTGGACGCCGGCCGAGCCGGAGCTCCCGCCGGGGACCTTGGGCGGCGCCGTCGAGCTGTGCGTCGAGCCGAGCCGGCTGCCGCCCCTGGCTTGGGAAAACCTGGCGCTCCCCGCCCGCCTGCGCGGCGCCGCCGTGATCTTCGGGCCGTACACGCTGCCCTGGCGCGCGGCCGGCGCCTCGGTGGTTTCGAATCTCGGGATCTACGAATCGCGGCCGGAGGACTTCTCCTGGTGGCAGCGGGCGCGCACCTCGCCATTCTTCCGGCGCAGCGCGCGGATCGCGCGTCTCGTGATCGCCAACTCCCAGTCGACCCGCCGCGAGATTGTCGCGCACTACGGCGTCGCCGAGTCGAAGATTCGCGTCATCTATCCGGGCGTCGACGACTCCTTCCGCCCCCGCGGCGGGGATGGCGTTCCCGCCGCGCTGCGGGCCGCCTACGGGCTCCCCGACGCGCCGTACTTCTTATTTGTAGGCAAGCTATCGCGCCGCCGGAACATCCCCCTGCTGCTCGACGCTTTCGCGCGGCTGCGCCGAGAGAAAACGGCGCCGCACGCGCTGCTCCTGGTCGGTCCGGACTACCTGGGAGTCAACGCGCCGCGCCTGATCGCCGAGCGCGGCCTCGACGGCGCGGCGTTCTACGTCCCGTTCGCGCCGCGCGAAGACCTGATCGGGCTCTACAGCGCGGCCACCGCCTTCGTGCTGCCCACCGAGCACGAGGGCTTCTCCTTCACCATCCTCGAAGCCATGGCCTGCGGCGCGCCCGTCGTCACCTTCGACCACCCGCCGCTGAACGAGGCGGGCGTGCGCGAGGCCGTCCTGGCGATCGAACAGCCGTCGGCGGAAGCGTTGTTCGCCGCCCTGCGCGAGATGGCGGAGCGTCCCGAGCGGCGGGACGAGTTGCGCCGGCTCGGGCTGGCCTGCGCGGCGCGATTCAGCTGGCGCGAGGTCGCCGGCCAAACGATGGCCGTGCTTTGCGAGGCCGCGGGAGTTCCCTATGTCCACCGAAGCAAACAAGAACATCATTCGCCGATATTATGAGGACTTCTGGAACCGCTGGGACGCGGCGGCCCTCGCCGAGCTGATCGCGCCGGACATCGAGTTCCGTGGATCGCTGGGGACGGTAGCGAGCGGCGCCGGCGCTTTTCAGCAGTACATGGAGACGGTGCGAGCGGCGTTTCCCGACTTTCACAACGCCATCGAGGAGCTGATCGCCGAGGACGACAAGGTAGTAGCGAGACTAACTTACACGGGCACGCACCGGGGCGAGCTGTTCGGCGTCGCGCCGACCGGCAGGCGCATTCGCTACGCCGGCATCGCCATCTTTCGCATCGCCGGCGGAAGGATCGCCTCCGGCTGCGTGCTCGGCGACACCAGGAATCTGCTGGAGCAATTGACGGCGCCGGCTCCTGGCAGCTACGCTGGAACCTAGTGTGCGGCCTTCAGCCCCCGCCGGAGCCGGGCTAAAGCCCGGCGCGGCCTGAAGGCCGCCCCACCTGGGACACCACAGTATTCGCGTGGAAAAGCGCAGCCAGATCGCCCTTGTCAGTGTTGCTCTGTTTTTCTGCGCGCCGGGCGCCCGGGGACAGCGTGGAACCGGCGACCTGCGGATCAGCGTGCAGGACGCCTCCGGGCTGGGCCTCGAAGCGGCCGTCGAGCTCGTCGGTCAGGCCACGCAGATCCGGCGGCGCTTCCTCACCGGGCCGGACGGCCGTCACACCGCGCGAACGCTGCCGTTCGGCCGGTACTCGCTGCGCGTCGAGCGCGCCGGCTTCGCCGCCTGGACCGGGCTGGTCGAAATCCGCTCGGAAGTGCCGCTCGACCACAAGGTGACGCTGGGGATCGCGCCGATCGAAACGACCGTCGTGGTGACCGATTCCGATACCCTGCTCGACCCGCACCGCACCGGAACCGTCTTTTATCTCGGCAGCGAGACGCTGCGCGAGCGGCGCGGGATGCAGCCGGGGCGAGGCGTGGTCGACCTGGTGCAGACCACGCCCGGCTGGCTGCTGGAGGCCAACGGCGTGCTGCACCCTCGCGGGTCGGAGTACGACACACAGTACGTCATCGACGGCATCCCGATCGCCGACAACCGCTCTCCGGCGTTCGCCCCGGCCCTGGAAGTCGAGGACCTCCAATCGATGAACGTGCTGACCGCCAACTACCCGGCCGAGTACGGGCGGAAGCTGGGCGGGGTGATCGAGGTGGCGACCGCGCGCGACGCGCAGCCAGGATCGCGCGGCAAGTTGCTCCTCGAGCGCGGCAGCTTCGGAACCTCCAGCGGGTATTTTTCCGGACAGCACTCCTGGGGTGGGCGCCCGACCGTCGCCGGCTTCAGCGTGCACGGGGCGCGCACGCGGCGCTTCCTCGATCCCCCCGCCGAGGAGAACTTTACGAACCTGGGCTACCAGGCGGGCCTCAGCGCGCGGCTGGAGCGGGATCTCACCGACCGCGACCGCCTGCGCCTCTCCCTGCACCGCAAGCGAGTCGGGTTCCTGGTCCCCAACGAAAGCGAGCAGCAGGCGGCCGGACAGCGCCAGGACCGGCGCAGCTCGGAGACGATCGGCCAGCTCTCCTGGCAGCGCGTGTTTTCGCCGCGCGCGCTGGGCAGCCTGCGGGGGATGGTCCGAGACCTCTCAGCAAGACTGTGGTCGAACCCCTTCTCGACTCCGATCCTGGCCGATCAGGACCGCGGCTTCCGCGAAGGTTACGCCAGCGGATCGATCTCTTACCATCGCGGCGCGCAGGAGTGGAAGGCCGGCGTCGAGACTGTCTTCAGCGCGGTGCGTGAGGAATTCGGCTACCAGATCACCGACCGGCGCGCTTTCGATCCCGAGGTCCCGCTGCGCTTCCGGTTCGCCGACCGCCGGCAGGCGCGGGAGCAGAGCCTGTTCGTGCAGGATCTCGTCCGCGCCGGCCGCTGGACCGTCAGCGCCGGCCTGCGCTGGGATCGCTACCAACTATTAGTGAGCGAGAGCGCCGTCAGCCCGCGGCTCGGCGTCGCCTACGCGCTGCCGGCGGCCGGCGTGGTCTTCCGCGCCTCCTACGACCGGGCCTTTCAGACTCCGGCGATCGAGAACCTGCTGCTCGCCAGCTCTCTGGCCGCGCAGCGCCTCACCGACGAGACCACCGGCCTCGCTGTTCCGCCCTCCCGCGGCGACTTCTACCAGGCCGGCCTGGCCAAGAGCCTGTTCGGCAAGCTGCGCCTCGACGCCAACTATTTCCGGCGCAACATCCGCAACTTCGCCGACGACGACGTGCTGCTCAACACCGGCGTCAGCTTTCCGATCGCCTTCTCGAGCGCGGCGATTCACGGCTTCGAGGCGCGCCTCGAGGTCCCGCGCTGGGGACCGCTTTCCGGCTACGCCAGCTACGCCAACCTCGCCGGGACGGGCCGGCTTCCCATCACCGGCGGGCTGTTTCTGGAGGAGGCGTCCGAGCTGCTGGGCTCGACCGAGCGGTTCGCCATCACCCAGGACCAGCGCAACACGGCCAGCGCCCGGGTGCGTTACCAGATCGGAGGGCGGGCGTGGGCTTCCTTCGGCGCCTGGTACGGCAGCGGGCTGCCGATCGAACGTGAAGCGCGATCCGGCGGCTCGGCCGATCTCGACGGACGTTTCGGCCCGCGCGTCCTGGAGCGGGTGAACCTGGCGCGCGGGCGCGTTCGGCCGTCGCACTCCTTCGATCTCGCCGGAGGCATCGAGCTGTGGCGCCGCGAGCGCCGGTCCTGGCGCTTGCAAGCCGAGGCCTTGAATCTCACCGATCGCCTGAACGTCATCAATTTTTCGGGACTGTTTTCCGGAACGGCCCTGGCTGCGCCCCGCGCGGTTACGCTGCGCCTTCAAACCGAGTTCTGAAATGACCCCACCATCGCTTTCCTCTGCCGACCTGGATCTGCTGCGCCAATACGACACACCCACGATCTGCAATGTGATCGAGCTGTTCAACATCCGCCCGCGGCACACCGGGTATCTCGACGCGCGCATCCGCGCCTGTTTCCCGGAGATGCCGCCGATGGTGGGGTTCGCCTCGACGGCGACCTTCCGCGCCGCCGCCCCGCCCCGGCAGGGCAGCGTCTACGCCTCGCTCGACCGCCAGGTCGCCGCTTTCGCCGACCTGCCGTCGCCCCCGGTGGTGGTCTTTCAGGACCTCGACGACCCCGCGGTCGCGGCGACCTTCGGCGAAGTAATGTGCACTACCTACAAGCGGTTCGGCGCCGTGGGCCTGGTCACCAGCGGCGCGGCGCGGGACCTCGACCAGGTCCGGCGTCTCGGTTTTCCCTGCTTCTCCAACGGGGCGATCTGCTCGCACGGCTGGGCTCACTTCGTGGATGTGCACACGCCGGTGAGCGTCGGCGGAATGATCCTGGCGCCGGGCGACCTGCTGCACGGCGACGCCAACGGTCTGACCACGATCCCCGTCGAGATCGCCTCGGCGGTTGCCGGGGCCTGCGCCGATTACGTCGCCGCCGAGCAGGTCGTCCTCGACTACTGCAAGTCCGCCGAGGTAACCCCGCAAGGCTTCGCCGAAGCGCGCGCCGAGTGCGGCCGAATGTTCGCGGCGCTGAGCGAGCGCGTCCGCAAGCGGGGTTAGCGGCGATTAGCAACACTTTGGTAATAATTGTCAAACTTCAGCACAATCCCACAAGCCTTGTCTTTCGAACATGCCGGCAGCGCCATTCTTGCGGCTTGATCGCTGCCGGTACTGTGGCGTCGTAATTGCTGTCGAACGCGCCGAACCCTCGTGGAGTGAGGGGTGTATTGAAAAACGGCAGGAGGAGATACTATGACGGAAAAAGAGGCAAAGAAACCGTACAACACCCCGCAATTGACACGCCACGGGAGTGTCGAGCAGATCACGCGTCTGCTTGTTGATGGCGCCGTCGGCTCGGCGCTTGCTTCTGATGGCTAGGCCAGATGCAAAGGCTGGCTCGGCGGTACCGCAAGCAAAGAGGAGTGTTCAAAATGAACCCGGCTCCTGAGAACATCGCAAAGCCAAGAGAGCCTTACGAAACGCCCCGATTAATGCAACATGGGACGGTTGAGGAGATCACGCGCTCCCCTGATATCGTCACCGGCTCCGGGCTTGACGCCGACGGCTCGCCATAGCTGCCGGAGGTCGCCCGCTGCCGGGCGGCGCCGGCGTCGGATTGCCCGGCGAAGAGAACCTGTCCTCGCGCGTCCAGCGGTGCGAAGCCGGTTGCGGCTTCCATCATGAGCCATCGCTAGGATTTACGGCCCGGTCCTGTGGAGTCGTAATTGCTAGTGAGCGTTGCGGTTTGGGCGCACCGAACCCCTGTGAGTGAGGGGTGAAGTGGCAGGTAGGAGATACCTTATGACGGAAAAAGAGGGAAAGAAACCGTACAACACCCCGCAATTGACCCGCCACGGGAGCATCGAGCAAATCACGCGCTCCGCGCCCGTGTTTACGGGTTCTGGCCTCGCCCCTGATGGTGATGGCTAGGCCAGATGCAGAGACTGGCTCGGCGATACCGCAAGCAAGGAGGA